>OFGE01001293.1_pt1 | contig 22596 bp, 16 predicted proteins | sample 1521681 | NCBI WGS metagenome assembly OFGE01 (sample SAMEA3504093, study PRJEB24116) | mouse gut metagenome | biome: mouse gut; feature: mouse-associated habitat; material: faeces | place: Denmark | collected 2011
CATCTGTCGTGTAATAGATGCGGCTCTTCGGCGTAGTCGTCCTGATGGTGGCATAGCCTTTGCTGTCCACGCTGATAGTCGGTGCATTCACAACGGGAATCTTTAAAATCAGACGGCATACATTTCCCCACTCCCCATTGTAATAGGTTCTTGCGTAAATGGTTCCATAGAAGTTCTCAAACAGAACCGTACTGCCTGCATCCACACATTTATCGCTAGTGGTCAGCCTGGAAGTAGCGGAAGAGTAGTATACCTTTGCGCCTTTTAGTTCGGAGCCGAATGTCACGTTCCTGCCGCCAAATACACCTTTCACCTTAAAGGATACATTGTGGCTCTTCACGCTGTTCACTAATACCTTCCTTGCCATGTCGCTGTTTGTCCAGCCATTCTTCACTGCAATAGCCTTCAACGTACCAGCAAAGCTGTCCAGTGTCACAGATGCTCCGTTTCCTTTTATTCCGTTCTTGACAGTAGGCGTGGAACCATCTATAGTATAATAAATCACGCTTCCACTGGTAGGTGCCTCGATTTTTACCTTGTCTTCGGATATGCTAATCGTTGGGGTCGCTACCTTGGGAGCCGTCAGAACATAGGATGCTATATCACTGTTGGTGTAGCCATTCTTCACTGCAATAGCCTTCAGCATACCAGCAAAGCTGTCCAAAGACACAGCCTCTCCCTTTCCTTTTATGCCGTTCTTGACAGTAGGTATGGAACCATCTATAGTGTAATAAATCGTGCTTCCACTAGTAGGTGCCTTAATCGTTACCTTGTTTCCGGATACCGTAATCGTTGGAGCCGCCACCTGAGGAGTCTTCACGACATAGGATGCCAAATCGCTCCACTGGCCATCGTAATAGGCTCTGGCATAAACAGTTCCATTAAAGCCGCCCAGGGTAACCTTTCCTCCGTTTGCCACCCACTTATCTTTTGTAGTCATACTGCTGCCAGTAGTAGAGTAATAAATAATCGCGTCCTTCGTAGCACAAGTGAAAGAAATATCCTTGCCTCCTATATAGGGTATTTCGCTAAATGTAGGGGGCTCTATTTTAGCAGCAACATCGAGGCCACCTTTGCCCACGTTTACTGCTATAGTGTCTAAATCCGTCTGCCCTGTTGCATATCCTGTTGTATGTTCATATACTGTTCCATCTATTCCTTTATAAAGAATCATGGGCATTGAAAACCCCCCGGCATTACTTATAGCCCGGGAACATTTGTTGAACAAATTGGAATACTCTTCATTCTCCTTATTCTCTTCATAGTTCCAAAGGGTGTTCACCATTATCTGTTCAGAGACATTGTCCAGCTTTGACAATATATCTTCCTTACTTGGTCTTTCAATCAAAAATACATAAATATTCAGCTGCGACATGTCAACCCTGGATGCTATTTCAGTTAAATTTCTCAAAGCTGCAACGGTAAAATCGCATGTTGTCACCCACCCAAACACGATTACAGCCTGTTTCCCGTCAGCGCCGTTGAAAGTGCTCACCTTCGAGGAATCCCGTATATCCGACATCTGGAAGGAAGTAGTGCTCAGATTAAGAGGCGCTCCCTGAACTATGTCTGTAGCTTCCTCCCGATTCGGCGGAAGCACCATATCAGCAGCAGGCTCTTCGGATATAGAAATTTGCTCTTCCTTGTCCAGCGTATTTTCTATAGCGACAGAGGGTTCGGTTGATTCAGCTACATCCTCCCCTTCCGGCGGAAACTCCATATCAGCAAAGTCATCCCCCTGGTTTCCGTTCCCGGGGAATACACCATATCCCGATGAGGACATCTCTATCTTGATTGTATCTTTGCTTTCCTCTGCATATACTTTTCCTGCCATGCCGTAACCAGACATGATTCCTACTATCTGGCTTCCTATCATCAGAGCAGTAATTGCCTTCTTCCAGCTTTTCCGATTTTTCAACATATCACCTCCACTTCACCCCTTGTCCATTGGGATGTCTCCTATTATCGAATATGGCTTGGAGCCATACTCAGTGCATGCCGTCAGGGCTCTCGGTTCCATCCCCGTCAATGCCGTCATCCGGACATTCTTCCGAACTGTCTATCTCGCTTTCATCGGTGCTTTCCTCAGTCCCGTCTGCTTCGGCTCCCTCCGGGCTTTCCTCCCCTTCAGCATTGCCTTCCTCAGAGGCTTCTCCGCCAGATTCCTCTGAACCGATGGCCGCTGTCTCCTCCACAGACAATGGCGGCGCCGGAACCTCGCCTTCCGCAAACACTGTGGTCCCTGCCAAAGTCAGGGCCATAAGGAACGGAAGCAATTTCTTCAATACCTTTCTCTTCATGTCACTCCTCCTCTTTTCGGTGTTCATTTTCATGACCTCTATGTAATTCACCCAACGGGTAATCACATGCCGCCCGGCAGTATAGCTGCAGATACTTTCCGGCAATCATATCAATATCGAATTTTTCCGAAGCCCGCTCTGCAGCCTGCCGCAATTGTACATATACTGCCAGATGCTCTGCCAGAACGCACATGCAGTGCGCCAACTGCTCCACGTCAACCTTCCCCTGCCTAAGGGAAAGGAGCATGCCCGCCATATGCCCTTGTGGATCCCGCAGCTGATTCCCGATTTCGCCGATATCCGTGGCTATCACAGGCCTTCCACACATCAGGCATTCCATGACTGAGAGGGGGCAGCTTTCTCCGGCATACATGGTGGGAAGCAGTCCGACGTCGCCCATGGCAAAGTAGCTCCTTACATTGCCCACTGTCCCCATGAAATGTACGTTCTCCGGCGCTTCCCGTTCCAGGCTCTCCCTGATTTCCCCATCGCCCAAAATGACCAGCTGCATTCTGCGGCTGCAGTCATTCTGTGCCCAGCTCAGGGCCTGTATGGCTTCCCGCCATCCCTTTTCGGGAATGCCACGACTGGCCAACACAAATACAAAATCTTCTCTGCCGATTCCCAGTTGATTTCGATCTATTTTTGACACCTTTCCTCCGGGAATCCCCGTAGGAATCTTAATGAATTTCTCTTCTTCAAATTTCCCTCTTTCCCTGAAGCATTCAAGATTCTTGTCTGCCACATAGGCATACATGTCGCACACTGGCAGGGCTGTCCGGATGACCCTGTCGCAGTCCTCTCTGGCTATGGTCTCGTACATACCGTGAAGGGTTATTATCTGTTTCCCTAATTGAGGATTGCTTTTTAAGCAAAGGCTCACGGCATAATCCACGACAGCCTGATGCGTATGGATGATCCCTCCGCCCAAATGGTACAGGACAGGGACAAGATCATCCGTATGCCGCAGATTGACCAACGGGATACCGGAGTCCAGCATATCCGCTATTTCGCGTTCTTCCTCTTCCAAGCCAAAATTCAGAAGCGTCACAGACGCACCAAGCTTTTTAAGCGCATTGGCCAGATAAATGGTGAATATCTCTCCCCCGCCGGATTTCAATGCATAGCACGCCATGATGATTCCGGGGATGCTCTGAGAGACGGCCAATGTCCGTGCCATCTCCGTCCCACTCTGTCCTCCATGCTTTTTGCTGTCTATCCTATTCCAATACAGCACTTCCTCTGTACAGCCCACGACGCCGCCCCTTCTGCACATCGAATACAGCCAATCGCTCCCCTGGCTGCCCGGCGGATTCTTTTTCCAGATGGCAGCCAGATCCGTTCCGTTTCGAAAAAGGCATCCCTGCACGGGCGGAACAGAAAAACTGCCTTTTTCCAAATGCCTCTGTAAATCGAAAGCCGTTATGTACCGCACGGGAGCATCCGGGCCGAGTCCTTTCCCGGATTTTTGAGTTTTTCCGGAAGACAGTCCCGTCATCACAGATTTGTATCGGAACAGCGGAACCATTGTTTCCAGAAAATTTCTGTCGCAGACAGTATCTTTTCCTATTATCCAGATTAATTCGCCTTTTGCGCGGGCCAGTCCGGATTCCAGAAGAGAATTCCCCTTTTCCAGCACATGGACTTCCAACTTGCCATAAGTCTGCCGATAAATGGTGTCCCACATTCCACATTCCGGCGTCACATCCCCATCTATGACCGCCAGAATGCTGACAAGAGGTTCATATCCCTCTTCCGGCACTTTCTCATACCGAAAGCAGAAGCTCTGCTCCCCTTCCGCCAGCTCCTTTTCATCCAAAATCTGCGTGCTCTTACGGAATCTCAGGATATATTTCAACTGTCCCAGCGTTTTGACATAAAGGCCTCCTCCCAGTCTCCTGAGACAATCATCACATTTTCGAAAGAAGGCAATACGCTTTTCATTCGTTATAAAGGAATAAACCGCTCTTATCACATTCTCTTCCCCGTCAGATGTTCCTTCATACGGTATAGCACATTCGTCGATGGCAGCTTATGGCTTAAATGATTCTCCTCCAGAAAAGCCGTATACTGTCTCTGCATCTGTCTGTACTTCCCTCTATATTCCCGATAATCGCAATATCCCAGCAGTTCCTCCGGCGCTTTGATTTTCTCCCATACCGCATAATCGATGTGGGGCAGATGCAGGGCTTCCGTCAGTTCTTTGGTACGGGCATCATGTACAATCCAAAGGGTAGGCACGCCCTTGCGGAAAGCAGCCATATTTCCGTGAAATCTGCTGCCGAAGGCGAAGGTGATATCCTCTTTCTCGTAGAATGTATCCCAGTCCATCTTCGTAAAAAAAATCCTAGCTGAGCGCTTCATGTACTTCCATATATCAGCCTGGCTCAACCCGCTCTCCGGGAAGCTGCCGGTCAGCAGCTCTTCCCAGGCATCCTCCCAGGCATCCTGTTCCAACGCCAGATCAGGATGCTCTGTCATCATCTGCATCAGCCAGAATGCATTGTGTCTTTCTCCCATCTCAAGGATTTTTGTCTCAAGAGGGTTCGCCGGAGTCACGGTAATCTGCATTCTGTCCAAAGAAGGTTTCTTATGTTTGGGAGGCCGTTTATGAAAGTCATAGTAGAATGACGGACAGCCAATGATTCTGACATTTTTAATGCCCAGAATGCTCAGGCACTCCGCCGTATATCCTCCCCGGACGCCAATGGTCACTGCCCTTTCCGACAGCATTTTCAAGGCTTTAGTCTGCGTGGGAGACAGCTTCCGCACTAATTCTTCAGGCGTTTCGTCCAGTTTCGCCTGGGCCCCCAGACCAGCCATTGTAACAGGACATTCCGTATTTTCCAGAAAGCGAATCAGCGCCGCCATCAAACTGTCTCCGCCCTGTATCATGAAGTTCGCAGAGGGAATCACCACAGATGGATTGTCCACATCTTTCAAAGCAGCGGGATTAATCCATATCTCCTTCACATAGTCCAGCTGCTCCTTCATCGCCTCTACAAATATCAAATTTCCTGTATTGGCTCCAGCCAAGCCCACCTTTTCTTCTATGCCCTTGTCCAGATTCCGGTTCAGCGCCGCCAGCAGATTAACTACTACGGCATTATAATCATTCCTGTTCTTCCCCACGGCCCACTCCTGTACAGCGGTCGCTTCATCATCCGCAAACTGCCTTTGGGGCATTATTTCCTGATTCTGAAGCGATGGCTGATATGATTTTCTTCCAGAAACGCAATATAATTGATACACAATTCCCGATAATGGGCATACATCTCGCTGTAGTCGCAAAGCTCGAGCATTTCTTCCGGATTCCTTATATCCGCAAAACGTTGAATTGTGATATACGGAACATGCAGAGCCTTTGCCAGCTCCGTAGTCCTGCTGTCATGGGTAATCCAAAGGGCAGGGACGCCATTTCTGATAGACGCCATATTCCCATGAAAACGGCTGCCAAAGGAAAATGTGATATTCTCCTCCCTGTAATATCGGTTCCAGCTGTCTATCGTAAAGAACATACGGCTGCGGCTTCTCAGATAACGGGAATATTCATCCAGGCCGACCTTCAGTCCCGGGAATCTTCTCTCTACCCATACAGGAGAGATTGTTTCGCCTTCAAAAGCGCTCTTGGGCATTTCCGTCATCATCTGCATCAGCCATACGGAATTCAGCCGGATGCCCATCTCCAGGATGCGGCTTTCCAGAGGAGTTCCTGTAGTCACCGTAATCTGCGTCCGCTCCAGCCCAGGCCTGGGAAGCTTCGGAAATCTGCCGTTCAAATATTTGTAGAACGAAGGGCAGCCAATTATCCTGTAGTTATGCACGCCTAACAGCTCCAGGCATTCCGCGGTAAATCCTCCCCGAATCCCTATCGTCACTGCCCTTTCCGATAAAGCCTTGAAATATTTCTTTTTTGCCGGGGTAAGGATGTCTACCAGCTTTCTGGGCGTGTCCAGTTCCTTCGTAGACTGCGCTCCCAGCCCTGCCAGCGTCACCGGACAGTCTGTACTGTCCAGGAATCGCTGACATCCTTCGATAAAGCTATCGCTTCCATGAATCATGAAGTTTGCGGAGGGCATAATGACCGTAGGCTTGTCCACCCCTTCCAGGCTGTCCCCGGCTATCCATATCTCCTTTTCGTAGGCAATCTGCTCTTTGATGCCTTCCGCAAACATCAGATTGCCCGTATTACTGCCTACATCCGCTATTTTCCCTGCAATGTCCTTGGTCATGTCCTTTCCGGCAGAGATAATGGGATTTACCAGTACAGTGTGATAATTCTCCGAATCCCTATGGATTCCTGTACTGTCCAGGCCCAAAAGCATATTCTGTATTCTCGTTATAAAGCTCGTATCCATCTCGTCTCCCATCTCACTGCTTCCATGGGCCCGCGCTAGTCCATATCGTCACTTTCCTCAAAACCCAGATCCTGGTTATACATATCCAGCCCCTTTTTCACATCACCGTCAAAGACAATATGATGCCCCCGCACATATATCACCCTGGTACAGAAAGCCTTTATCAGGCCATCGGAATGGGATGAGAAAAGGATAGATTTTCCGGAGCGGAACAATTCCAATGTCTTGGCCCGGGACTTTTCCCTGAACACCTTGTCTCCCACGGCAAAGACCTCATCCGTAATCAGGATATCCGGATCCGAAAATATAGCCAGCGCATACCCCAGACGGGCTATCATTCCGGAGGAATATGTCCTGGCGGGCATATCAAAATATTCGCCGATATCAGCGAAGCGGATGACATCCTCCATAATCTCATCCAGATGCTCCCGGCTCATGCCCAGCAGCATCCCTTTGTAGTAGATATTTCTCCTGCCTGTAAAGTCAGGATTGAATCCCGCATTGAGATTGATCAGGGAGCCAATCGTGCCATTCACGATCACTTCCCCCGATGTGGGGAAGGTAATCCCGGCCAGAATCTTCATCAGAGTGGATTTCCCGGCTCCATTCTTTCCAATGACCCCCACGACCTCTCCCTGATCGATTTCAAAGGATATGTCCTGTAGCGCAGGTTTTACAGATGTATATCCCTTTCTGGTAACCAGCCATGGAATGACCTTGTAGCTTTTATCAAAGCAATAAAACTGCTTCGTCAAATTTTGGACAATAATCCTCTTCTCCGGCATGCCATATCACCTCTATCAGATAAAATCACTGTAAAATCTCTGCATACGCCTCTGCACGAAGCTGCCAAACCAGAATACTGCCAGCGTCATGCCCCAAAAATAGACCGTATATTCTATGGGCTGCGTATTCCCCAGCACGAAAGCATCCCTGAATCCCTGGATAATATAAATCAGGGGGTTCAGCTTCAGGATTCTCCCCCAAAAGGCGTATTGCGTCCCTTCCAATGTCCGAAAATTCCACATAATCGGCAGGGAAAAGAACAACACCCTCATGAACGCCATGTAAATCTGATGAAAGTCATCGCTCACTGCGATTATCGCAGAAAACAGCAGGGTGGCACTGAACAGAATCGCAAAAGTCGCGAAAATGTAATACAAGGCCAGCAATACATGGATGTTTGCCAGATGCCCGTAATAGATGCACACAACTACAATAAACAGGAAAGAGGGCAGCCTCTTCATAAAGATTGAGAGCACCTCTACTCCCGGCAAGATGGTAATGGGAAATTTAATGCTCTGTATAATCACTTTGTTCAGCCTTATGGCATTTGTGGCACTGTTGAGCACTTCACTGATCAGCAGCCAGGGCACCAGTCCTGTCATAAGGTATTCCACCCCGTGCATCCCGTCCCCGCCGCTGTTTCCGGTCAGCAGGATTCGGAACAGCACAAATGCGGTAAAATACAACATGTCATGTATATAGACCCATACCACTCCCCATGTGGATCTGATTGTAGACTGGGACATATGGACATACGCCAGCTTGATCAAAAGCTTCCTGTTTTGAATGTATTCGTTGATTGTAAAACGAACAGATGGAAACATATCATTCCCCCAATCACTCTTACGCCCCTAAGCCTGTCACCTCTTCATATGCGGATAAATATTTAGCAGCAATATCCCGTATATTGAACTTCCTGGTGGCAGACAGCGTCCGTTTTTGCAGCGTCTCGTATAATTCCCTGTCTTCTGACAGCTTCAGAATCGACTCGGCAATCTCCTGCACATCCAGAGCTCCGTCACGCAGCGTCAGCAATTCTCCAGCCAGCTCCCCCGCCTCGTCCGTGAGCTGATGGCGGACTTCCGCCACGTCGGTGGCAATCACCGGTTTCCCGCACATCAATGCTTCTATAAGTACCAGCGGATAGCTTTCCCCCGCAAACCGGGTGGGAAGGAATCCTATGTCGGAGGTTGCAAAGTAGTCGCGCACATTGCTCCGGCAACCCAAGAAATGTACATAATCCGGGCTTTCCTTCTCCAGTTCCTTCCGGATTTCCCCATCCCCTACGAGAAGCAGGTGAATCGGCCGGGATGCCTTTTCCCTCGCCAGGCTCGTAGCCTTTATTCCTTCTTTCCATCCCTTTTCCGCAATTCCCCGGCTCACAATGCACAAGACAAAGGCATTGTCCTCAATCCCCAGGGATTCCCTGGGCACAGGGTTAACCGGAATCACCGGCAGGCCATTGTCTATTTTCTGCGTCTGCACCTTGTCCAGCATTTGGTATCGCCGGAAAGGGATAAGGTTCTTGTCCGCTATATAGAAGAATCTGGAACAGCTTCTGCCAACGACATCAAACAGATGCTCCAGGTGGCAATCTTCTATGGTCTCATACATCCCATGCAGGGTAATGATATGTCTGCACCGGTAAGCACTGTCATTCAGCAATTTCCCGACAATCTCATCCACACTGCCATGATGGGAATGCACCACATCTATATTCATTTTCTTAAGGCATACAATCAGTTTCCCCACATCGCGGAGCCTGACCAAAGGCACTCCAGGATTCAGCAGGTCCCTGCACTCTTCCTCATATCTCTCACGATTAAAATCGAAAAGAGTGACATTACAGCCCATGCTGTGAAGTTCATTGGCCAGGTAGATCGGATATGTCTCCCCGCCCCCCGACTGCAGCGAAAAACACGCTACCGCAATATTGGGCTTTCTATGTTTCTGTATCTCCTTCAGTTCCTCTATGCAGTAATGTCCTTTCACAATCTCTGCATCAGCAACATGCTGAGTCGCTCTATAGTGGTAAAGCAAATAATCCAGGATTTTCTCATAAAGGCCTTCGTCTACTTCATAATTCTTCGAGACATATGCGGACACCATCTCATATTCATCATAATATTGCAGCGTGCGCTGGACTCTGAGAGATGTGCTTTCCTGATGGACTCTGTAATAGTTCGTTGTCCTGTTCGTATAGCTCAGGCAGCCGCCCTTCATAATCGCGAGGTAAAATATCCAGTCGCTGCTCAAAGACATATTGCTGCATACTTTCAAAACTTCTTCCGGCACCTGTCCTATATTTCTAAAGACCGCACTGCTCACATTCGGAATGATATTCTTATAGCCAAACCCCAGCTTAACTGCTGTCGCCGCGGTTATGGTAAATGGCATATCCCAGCGCAGAGTCTTGACATTTGCCAGGTATTCTTCCGTGCTCCAGGTCTGCTTCCCATCCTGCATAAAAGCCGACCGGGAAAACGCAAGGATTGTAGATGGATAGCGAAAGCATTTCATCATCTCTTCCAAAAAGCAGTCCTCGCTATAGTCGTCGCTCTCCGCTATCCAGATATATTTTCCTCTGGCAAGGCTTAAGCCCTTGTTCCATTGCTGGAAAACACTTCCGCTATTCACATCATTGAACAAGATCCTTGTGTTCTTGCTGTACCTCTCCGCGTATTCCTCCAAAATGTCCCGGCTGTCATCTGTGGAGCAGTCGTCAAGCAGTATGACCTCAAAATTCGGATATGTCTGATTATAGATGGTGTCAAGCCTTTCCCTTAAATACAGTGCATGGTTATAATTGGGAACAATAATCGACACCAGAGGCGCAACATCCTGCTCCTGCAGCTCTTCCCTCCACTGCAGCCCTTCCCACTCCGCTATACTGCTCTCCTGCTGCGTCAGAGCGGCTTCCATTCCGTCATCATATGCCGCTTCCGCCTGTGTGTCCTCTGTTTTGCGCAGCCTGTCCCGCACGCCATCCAGCCTGTCTGAAAGCCTGGGCACATGCTTCCGGATTGCCATGTTCATTTTGGCTACATGTCCGTAGACAAATTTAGAGTACACAATATGTCTTACCGCTTTCAGAATAAATCGTGCCATTCTCTTAATTCCGTTCATGTCATCTGCTTTCTTAAACACCTTTTGTATATTTTTATATTTCTCTCTGCCTATGGCATGTAGGGCCTGGAAATGTGTATTGCTTTGGTGGTGCGTGTCTGCTTGGTATTGCGTCAACCGGTGATAACGCGCCATTATCATCGGTTGATGTCCTCCAGGTACCATCCCCCCACCAACATATTCCGCATAAACACATTGAGCCAAGCAGATAATTATGGTATCATTGTAATAAATCATCACCGTCAGCAGCGAAACATGGCAAGGATCGTTGGCATAAGCAAGCTGGATTTTGAGGATGGCATTACAAAGGATATCTTTTATATAGCTCTCTGCTGGCGAAAGGCCTCCCGGCGGAACGGATTCGGAAGTACGGCTTTGCGTTCTGGGAGAAGGAAGTGCTGATTGGATGACGGATTGGAGGTAATGGCATGACTGAAGAAAGGCTGATATCCTTACTTGAAATTGGGGAAAATACGGCTGTGGAGTTCAAACGCTGCGGTAATGGTATAGAATCTGATACCTATGAGACGGTCTGCTCCTTCCTGAATCGGTTTGGCGGAGATATCTTTTTGGGTGTTCGCGATGATGGTACTGTGGAGGGTATTCCTGAGCAGGCTGTACGCGACAACATGAAAAATTTCGTAAAGATGGTAAACAATCCCGACATCATAAGTCCTACGATATACCTTGTCCCGGAAAAGATTATATTTGAAGGTAAATCCATTATCTATATCCATATACCGCCCAGTTCGGAGGTGCATCGCTATAAAAAGGTAATCTACGACCGTGTGGATGATGCCGATGTGCGCGTCACCTCCACCAGCCAGATTGCTGCTATGTATATCCGTAAACAGAATATCTTTACGGAAAAGAAAATCTATCCATATGTGAAAGAAGAGCACTTGCGCCTGGACCTCCTGCCGCTTTGCAGGAGACGTGCTGTCAATAAACGCCAGGACCACCCATGGAAGGATATGACAGATGAAGCGCTGTTGAAAAGCGCAGGCCTTTTCAGCGAGGATTTTTCTACCGGGGAAAAGGGCTTTAACCTGGCGGCCGTGATGCTTTTAGGAAAGGATGATGTGATTCAGTCTATCTGTCCTGCGTACAGGACGGATGCCATCCTGCGGAAAGTCAATAAGGATCGCTATGATGACAGAGAAATCGTAAAGACGAATCTAATTGAAAGCTATGAAGCCCTCATGGCATTTGCCAAAAAACATTTATGGGATAAATTCTATCTGGAAGACAGCCTGAACGTAAGCCTCAGAGATAATATTGCGCGTGAAATGCTCACGAACATGCTGATTCATCGAGAATTTACCAGCCCGTTCATCGCTAAATTCATCATAGAAGAAAATCAGATGTATGTGGAGAATGCCTGTCGGGCTTTGAGGATTGGAGAAATAACACCGGAGAACCTGTCGCCTGTCCCTAAAAATCCGCTGATAGCCGCTTTTTTCAATCAAATAGGAAATGCGGACGAACTCGGTTCCGGCACCAGAAACCTGTATAAGTATAGCAAACGGTATTCTGGAAAGAATCCCAGCATCATAGAGGGCGATATCTTTGAAATTATTGTTCCGTTGGACGACGCCTATTCCTTTGATGCTGAATATATGCCCAATGATAAGGTCGGAGATAGGGTCGGAGATAAGGTCGGAGATAAGGTCGGAGAACCTGATTTTTATCAGTTGACTGAAAACCAGCGCCGTATCCTCAGTAGCCTGGAACAGAATCCCAGAGTGTCCGCCGCGCACCTAGCGGAAGAAATCGGTATTTCTTCCAGGAAGGTGGAAAATAACCTAAAAAAGTTGAAAGAAATCGGCCTCTTGCAGCGCCATGGATCACCCAGGAAAGGGTATTGGAGCATAAACCAGGGCTGGCGATGATGAGGCAAGCGCGGAAAGGTACTCTGGATTTTTATCCTGATGAATACATGCTTTTGGAATTTCTGGCTATAGGGGCTACCCAGGATTTTATCGACCTAGTGCCGTCTCCGATGATAAATCACACATTTAAAGAACTATGGGCTTCCAGTGGCCGTTAGAAGGCAAAAATATATATGAGGCGCTGATGATATGGTAACAACAAGCAGAGCATGGTAAATCGAGTAGGAGGCGGTGACTAACCGCCGTCCTCTCACAGCACCGGACATACGGTTCTCGTATCCGGCGCTTTCAATAGTTGACGTGCACAGACTGATAGGCTGTGGCTAAATCATAAAAGCCGCTGTTTATCAGTCTTTCCTTTGTCATTGCCATATTTATGGCAACTGTATGTGTTGTGAACCAGTATCCCCTGCGGCTGTTTCCAGCCTGCCACGCCAAGTCCTTCGGTACTCCCATCTTGATTAGGTTCCGCACTTTGGTCTTGGGTTTCTTCCACTGCTTCCATATACACATACGTATTCTGTGATAGAGCCATCCATTGATGTCATCTATATTGTTCTTCATGCTCGCGATTCCATAATAGTTCAGCCACCCTCTCGCATAGACCTTGATTTTCCCAAGGCTTGGCTTGATGGACTGTACAGACCTACGGGAAGATAATTCTTTCAGCTTCGACTTGAACTTCTTCCATGTCTTTGCATGAACCCGGACATATATGCCGCTTCCATTCCTTCCCAATGCAAAGCCAAGGAACTTAAAATTTCGGATTGCGAACACGCTCACAGTACGGCTTTTCTCCCGGTTGACTGTTAATTTCAGCTTTCCCTCAAGGTACTTTGTACTGCTCTCCAAAAGTCTATCCGATGCCCGTTTACTCTTTGCCAGAAGCACAATGTCATCTGCATATCGAATGCACGGGACTCCTCTCTTTCGATACTCCTGGTCGAACTCGTTGAGGTAGATATTCGCCAGTAATGGAGATAGATTCCCTCCCTGTGGCGAACCTTCCTCTGTGTCGATGACCACTCCGTTTTCCATGACTCCACTTTTCAGGTATCGCTTAATCAGCTGCACTACCCGCTCATCCTTTACATTCTTCCTAAGAAGGTTGATAAGTATTTCGTGATTGAGCGTGTCAAAGTATTTCGATAAGTCCAGGACTACCGCAAATGTAAAGCCTTGCTCTGCATACTTCTTCACTTTCAGTATCGCTTCTTTTGCGCTTCTGTTCGGGCGGTAGCCGAAACTGCCCTCCGTAAACAATGGCTCATAGATTGGCACCAACTGTTGCGTTATTGCCTGTTGGAGTGTTCGGTCTATCACGGTTGGTATGCCAAGCTTCCGCACACCACCATCCTGTTTTGGAATCTCAACGCGTCTCACTGGAGACGGAGTGTACTTCCCACTATAAATCCGGTCGGTCAGCTCCTGTTGATGTCCCTTCAGGTACGGAAGCGCTTCCTCGACAGTCATCCCGTCGATTCCCGGCGCTCCCTTGTTTGCCTTCACTCTCTTATACGCCCTGTTGAAGTTGTCCTTGTGCAGTATCGCTTCCAAGAGCTTCGGCTGTGCACTGTCTCTTTCTTTCCATATCCGATTGAATGACCTTGACGCTTCCGCATACCCTTCGTGTTCCGCACTATCTCTTTGCGGACAGCCATTGTTTTCCAAGTTTTCTGTCATAAGCGGTCATTCCTCCTTTCCCGGTCATACTTAAGACTCCTACTGATTCGGTCCTTCATGATAAAAAAACCTCACTACTATGACCTCTGCTGACTTCTGTGCGTTCAGCATCGCTTTCTGCGATGGTTACTCTTCTCAGAGCATGCCGCACAGACCTCCCCAGGTACCACACGTTTCCTTCTCTCCATCCATCTGCCACATTTATCATGCATGATTCCGTGTAGCTATCGGGCTTTGGCTTGCGTCGCAGTCTTACCCTCATGCATAACCTCATATGTGGTTTCTGTTCGTCAGACCGGAGATTTGCCCGCAGGTTAGTATGTTCCCCACATCCAGCTTCCTTCAGATTCCACCTCACGATAGACACCCTTGCCTTCGGCTATATCCTTCCCACTACCGGGCGGATTCGGGACTTGCACCCGTTGGAAACGTGCGCCGCCGGGCGCACGACAGAAATTCCCCACAGCATAGCTGTGGGGAATTAGGCCTCGAAGTAGTTATAGGTAAGACGCTGTCCCAGAATATAGCAATGTTGTCCGGCTTTACTGTATAGATTGCCGTCTGGATAATCCCGCTTGCACACTCAAAATGCCAGGTAGTACATATAAAACCATCCTTGACTATAAGGCTACAATAGTTTGTTCAACATCTGTATTTCACTCCATGCAGCATTTTGAACATTAAATGATTTAGATGTGGTGATACCTTCTTGCTGCATTTCTGATAACTTATCAGGTGTATCTAGCACGTCGCATATCCGTTCACATACTACAGCAACATTGCCTGTATCTACAATTATTGCATTTTCTTTATCACGTGCAAATTTGCCGACACCACCTTCTTTGGGCAAAACTGGCAGACATCCCAAACACATGCTTTCCAAACCGGTTCTCCCAAATGCTTGGTATGTAGACATATCTAAAAATATATCTGACGCTGCCAAAAGTTTTGCTACTTCCCACCTTTTTAATACTCCATAATTTTGGTATTCAAAATCAAAAATACCCAGTTGTTGTATTTCTTCATCACTACAACCAAATAATGCGATGCGTATGCCGGCATCATACTTTTTCTTCAGATACTGCAACACCTCCATTGTTCCTTTAGGATTTCTCCGAATCGTTTTAGGCCGTACCATAGCACATATAGTCGGACGTGCCTTCTTTTTTTTATGCTTTATGACGAAAGGATTATAAAGTCGCGTATCCAGACTTGGCTCAACGAGGTTTACTTTAACATCATGGTATTTTTGTACAGTATCAGCAATCCACTCTGTCTTCGCAAATAAACACATGCCTGGAATCCGAGTATAAGAAAGCTTCGCCTCCTGAAAATATTCTTCTGTTTTGTCGAAGAAATAAGGCTCGTAATCCTGGATATAATACCCGACTTGAATTTGAGGACATTTTTCCTTAATGCCCTGAACCAACTTAACAGTAGTGAATATAGTAGCAATCACTACATCGTACTTATCCGCGACATTCATGAAGCTATCATAGGATCTCTTGTCAAAATATCTGACATATTTAGCTATTTCAGGATAGTTTTGGGTGAATCCAGCCTTATAGTTAATTGAATTAATAATATCGACTTCAATTCCTAAGTTCCGCATACCGGCAACCTCCTGGCATACCGAATTAGCTCCACCACTACCACCTTTAGCAGTCAGGACAAATGCTACTTTTTTCCCAATCAATTTTTCGAATTTTTTATAATATTCATCAATAGCCTCTTTGATTTCTTCACGTATTACCCGTAACTCAGCACATGTTTCCATGCTTTTTCCTACACCAGAATAAACATCGGCACCATGTTTTTCTTTTAAGATAGGCTTTGAGGCTGCCCCCAGTTCCTTCCTCACTGTATGGGTAAAGCTCTTAGATTTCTCATGGAAGATATATGTGTCATCCACGATTCTAAGCTCAAATCCCGCCTTCGAAGCGCGGATACAATAATCCACTTCTTCCCCATACCCTTTAGGAAAATTAACTTCATCCAAATAGCCAATGGCATTTATTACATCCCGACTAATCATAAAGCAGAATCCATTCAAAGAAGCCACTGCCGGATACCTGGACTTAGAAACTTTTTCAACAATTAAGCCCATCATATCAATGGTCATGCCATTTCTTAAAGTATTGATTTTCCAGTCTCCAGTCATCGAATCTCTGATTTCCGGCACGCTTTGGTAGCTGGCGGCATTTGACAAAGGGCTGACAATGCCTGCGGCTTTATGTTGTTCAAAACAATTCAACATTTTTTCGGCCCAAGAATCAGTTACAATCGTATCACTGTTCAGCAGAATGACATAATCGCTTTTGGACATTCTTAGGCCAATATTAGCCGACTTTGTATAGCCCAAAGCCTCCTCGTTACGATGCAGCTTACAACCTGTTAGTTCTACATATTTCTCCACATATTGCCTCGTGTCATTATCGCTGCCGTCATCGACCAGTATAATTTCATACGGAAAAGTCCTTTTCTCCCAGACAGAATTTAGACATTCTATTACATCATTTAAAGCATTGTGGATACAGATAACCAGGGAAATGGTGTTGGTTTCAACATCAGCATCATAAATGCTTTGCTTTTCGTATTCCGACAAATCTGGATATAGGTTATTTATATTCTCTTTTTTTGGTTCTTCAACATCATTTTTTATTTTAACATCTTTTGAAAAAAACTTAGTTCTAATGCTGTTTACGCCCTTTCTTATGATAAATGATAAAATCTTTTGGGGCGAATGATAAGCCTTCGACAAAGCAATAGTCATCTTAAATAATCTAGATTCATAAAGATGCTGCAGTTCTTTTTGAAGATCGCGACATTGTTTTCTGCTTTTTCGCCCTTCTTCTCGCAATTTCAAATTGTTCCCTTCTAAAATATCGCACTTTTCTGACAACTCTCTTTGGATGTCGCTACACTGCTTTTTGAAATATTCCACTTCTTCCTGTATTTTTTCTTTTTCTTCTTGTAATAGCTGGTTGCTTCTTTCTGTTATAGCGCATTTTTCCAATAGTTCTTTTTGCATGAGTTCATATTTGAGTTCATGTTGTCTCTCTGCTTTTTTTGCTTCTTCTTGTAATATCCGATTATTCTCTTCGTACATTGAACAGGATTCAGATAAATCCTTCATTTTCTCAAATAAGAAATCCTTCTCTTTAAGATATATGCCTTCTGCTTTTTTCAGAGATTCCATTGCTTCTTGATACTTATTTTTATAGATATAGCGCCCTTGAAAAAATTCAATTCGGTTTTCTTCTGTTTGCCTTATTAATAATTTTAAGGTATCGATATTATTTATATAATCAGAAACTTTTTTATAGGTTTTTTTCTTTTTTATGATACCCAATCCATTGCAGCATTCTATATTAAGAAACTCATATTCTGGATTTTCATTCACGAAATCCTCTATTGCGGTTAGGACACCATTTCTGGGCGTGCCATATGCAATAGCGTTGCACAGATTTCCGTTTATCCCATCATCCTGAAGCTCATTATAGCCGTATTTTATCCCTTTTTTATCATAGCGATTTCTGTATTCTGCAGGTATGGTATCCGGATTGTAATATAAATCCCTTCTGGCATAAGGCCAGCCAATATCATGAAGCAGAATCAATATCTCTTTATCTCCACAGGCAATGGCCGCATATCTTAATTCATTATATACAGTATACCAATTGTGGTCACCATCTATTAAATAGACATCAAACGCTGGTAATTCAGGAAGCACCTCCAGCGATAGACCGATGTGCATCTTAAATGCAAAATTGCTATCCTTTTCCCAGGATTTGTAATCAAAGTTAGGAAATGGATCTATGGACTGCACTTTTCCTTCTACCGCACCCACATATTCAATAACCCTTTTTGTTGTATAGCCATTTTGCGCCCCGATTTCCAAGACGCTTCTTGCGTCAATCATCTCCAATACAGGCTTGATAATTGTTTCCCAAAATCTGTACATCCCAACCTCCCGATTTAAGCAATAAATCTCAACTTGTATATTTTTTCTTTACCAGCATCAAAACGTATTGTACACAGCACAAAAAGCAGATTCCCACACCGATTTTTAGCCCAGCTACTACATCAAATGGAGCAAATTCAGCATAATACATCCCTCTTATATCAATTACCCTCGTGCTGCTATATTTGAAAAAAGATATATCCACATCACATTTTCCCAAGTCGTTCATGCCATTACACAAGACGATGTCCCTGCTGTCAACCAGCGTCTTCTGGTCATCGTAGAAGCTGACCGAAACGGTCTCCTGCCTTTCTGGAAGGTTACCGACCTTGAGCAGAATATGCTGGCCTTTCGGTATTTCGCTGACGACCTTATTTTCTTCCACCGAATAAGGGGCTTCATAGATGCTTGTCCCATTACCATTCTGCCCTAAAAAACGCAATCCATTTATGCCGACTATGGCATAAACTATCGAGAGCAGCAATAATGCCAAAACCCACTTAATATGCTTTCCGAGTTCCTTTCTTAGAAATATCCTCATTATACAGCTTCAATCCTTCCTCGACATCACCATCGTAAGCAATTTTCCCGTCTCTGATATAGATTATCCTGTTACAAAACTGCCGAATCAAAACGTCAGAATGTGATGAAAAGAGCACTGCTTTTCCGGCCTTGAATAATTCCATAATCTTAGCGCGGGATTTGTTCTGGAATGATTTGTCCCCTACAGCAAGCACCTCATCAACAATTAAGATATCCGGATTACAGTACACAGCCAGCGCGAACCCCAACCGTGCAGACATTCCGGAAGAGTACATTCTCACAGGTCTGTCAAAATACTCGCCTAGTTCCACAAATTCTTCAATATCGCCAATGATGCTATCGATTTCACTTTTGCCCATTCCCATGATGGTTCCCTTATAGTATATGTTTTTCCGCCCGGTATAATCAGGATTGAATCCGGCAGACAGGTTGATGAGGGAGCCTACCTTTCCGTTTACCTGAATATGCCCGGCAGTGGGGAAAGTGATGCCCGCGATGATTTTCATCAAGGTAGACTTTCCGGCGCCGTTGATGCCAATCAAACCTACCACTTCACTGTCTTTTACAGTGAAGGAGATGTGATTCAGGACTTCACGTCTGCTCTGATATCCTTTGTGCGTAAATACCCATTGCAATATCTTCCAATCCTTGTCAAACAGGACATAGGTCTTGCAGACATCTTTTACTACAATCATATCATCCATATGCTCCGTCCCCTTTTATATGAAATCCGCATAGTGCTTCCGCAGCTTGTACTGGGCATAGCATCCCAAGGCAAAGACCGCGGTTATGCTTATCCAAAAATAAGCACTGTATCCGATGTTCTGTGTCATACCCTGCACGAAGACATTTCGGAACCCTCGGATAACATAGACCATGGGATTGATTCGGAGCAGTATATGAATTAAAGTGCTGTCTACCTTATCATAGCTCCACATAATAGGCAGGGAGTATATGATCACACGCACGATTGCCAGGTAGAGCTGATGGAAGTCTTCCGACACTGCTACAAAGGCCGAAAGCAAAAGGTTCATACTGACCATCAGATAGACCAAGGCGATGAAGTAATAGAAAAACAAAACAACACTGAAACATTTCAGGTATCCGAACAAAGTGAGCGCAATCAGCAGGATGAAAAAAGTAAAGAACCTGCGAAACACGATACTCAGCACTTCGATCGTAGGAAGTATCGTTATTGGAAACCGAATGCTTTGCACAATCCCTTTATTGGATAGGATCGCGCGGCTTCCCTGGTTCAGCATATCGCTGATGAAAAACCAGGGAATCAGTCCGGTCAGCAGGTACACGATGCTGTTCATACCATCTATCTTTCCGAATCCGGATATCAACAGGCGGAACATGATGAATACCAGGATATATACAATGTCATGAAAGTATGTCCATAAGATGCCAAGACTGCTGCGAACGGTCTGCTTTTCTGTATTGATCAGAGCCATTTTGATAATCTGGCGGTAATTCTCCCTATGCTCTTTTAGGATAAATCCGATTGCCTTAAACATCTTGATCCTCCGTTAACAGCAGGTCATACAGATTCATGTAGTCTTTTCCCATATCAGCTACCGTCCGTATTGGCTGCCCCAATGCTTCATCGCATAATTTGCTGTAGGCAGCCCGGTCTTCACTTATCTTGCAAATCTTATGATATGCGGCAATGGGATTTTTCAGGTCAGCCAGTATGCATCCGCCTTTTATTCCCCGTTCCCGCAGAGTACCTATATCGCTTACTACGCAAGGGAGGCCGCAGCTGAATGCTTCCGTGATAATGTGGCAGTAGGTTTCGGGCCAGATGGAGAATACGCCGACATAAGAAGGCCTTATCCTGGCAGCGTAATTCCTGAAATCGTCCCTGATATATCTGCCGTAATATTTCACTTTCTGCTTCAGGCTTTCCGGCAGGCTTCCGATACAATGGAATTCTAGCCGACCTTCTTTGTCGGCATCTATCAATTCGGAAATATATCCGGCTCCCTTATTGTAGCTGATATTTCCTGCCAGTAATATCTTAATCTTTCCGCCACCATCAGGTATGCTGCCATAATACTCTCTCGGATAGAGAAAGTCCCTCCCATGCTCATATATCCTGATCTGCCCCTTTAGGCTGGGGAATATCTTTTCATACACATCACGACTGTATGCCGAAGTCGTGACATAGGCATTTATTTTTCCCAGAATATCAGCCACAGGGCCACGCCAGTTAGCCGCGACCCATTTAGGCACGTTTTTTGAAATCTTAATCTGCGATACATCCATCTGACACCGCCCGGAGGAAGAATCACAGTCCGCTCCGCAGTATTCCCCTTTCCCATTGACCAGATTGATTGTAGGGCAGATATAATAGAAATCATGGAAGGAGAGCACGCAAGGGACATTCATCCAATTGGCTGCATCTATCATGTCAAATGTATGCATATACAAATGACGGATATGGACAATATCAATATGGCAATGATGCAGCACATTATAGTAAATATTCCGCCATTCCGGGACATACAGGCTATTTATGTCCCACTTATATGCCAAATCCCATTTTTGCAATTGATGAAGAGCCCCGTCCGTAAGCTGATATAAGCGCAATGTACTGCAATTGCTATTCAGCAGAAATACGTTCCACCCCTGTGAACATACATACCCCATCAAATCTTCGTTGGTCTTTACACTGCCTCCCTTTTCCTGATGAATGATATACAGGATATTCCGTTTTCCGGAAATTCCATGAAGCTGTTCTGCTGTCTCCCGCTTTATCTTCTGCCGAATCGATTCCAGCCGTTCTGAATTCAGCATATTTTTCACAAGATACTCATACTGCGGATACCTGGATAAAAGAATCTCATAGTTGTTGCGCAGCAGCTTCTGTTTCTTATGACCGAAGGAAGCCGTATGGTGGTGAAAAATATAGGTATCGTCACTTATGATATTCTCATATCCCTTTGATATGACTCGCATGCAAAAGTCATTTTCTTCGCAATATCCCTTGCCAAAGGTATCTTCGTCAAAGAGGCCCACATGTTCAAAGGCGTCTCTCTTGATATACATGCAAAATCCATTCCCTGTAGGAACCCGTTCATATGTGTGGACAGATTGATTTTCCACCAGCTTAGCCATATCTTCCAGCGTCCATCCGTCAGGCAGATTGTTATCTGCGTTAATTTCCGGAACGCTGAATGCCCCTGCCGCGTTGGACAGAGGCGTAACTGTCATGATCCTTTCATCTGAATACGCGGCAATCGTCAATTTTTCAAGCCACTTTTTGGTCACTACAGTGTCGCTATTGAGAAGCACCACATCTGTATTGCAGGCCTGTATCCCTATATTGATGGATTTAACATATCCCAGGTTCCGGGGATTTGTCACTACCATGACATTTTGCTGGGACTTATACGATGATAACAGCTCTTCTATTCTGGAGTCTGTGCTGCAATCATTTATCAGTATAATCTGAAATGGCGCTGCTGTGTTCCTTAGAATGGAATCAACGCAACATTTTAACTCATCATAGGCGTTGAACACAGGAATAATGATTGCAACGCCTGTCTGCCGGACTTTGCCAGAAGCATATTCTATCTGCAGAAAATCCAAGTCAATCATCCCTTTTGCCGAGGCATCGCTTTTGGGGATGCTGGATTCGATGTCTTTCGCATCTGTTTGCTGCTGCTTGTATCGCTTGACCAGGCGGAACAGCGCAGCAGGCAATCTGTAACAACGGAGAGGATGCCTCAATGCATCCACTAACAGGCACCCCAATTGATACTGGAAGGTGTTGGCATACCATGTACATAGATTTTGGTAGCTTTCTTTTTCGTGCTGCCACCTCTGCCGCTCCTGCTCATATGCCTGTTCCGTAGCTTTGAGCTGTTCTGCAAGTTTTTCTTCCATAATAAATATCTCTTCTCAGAATCTAATCCCTCATATATAAATCCCGTGTG
>OFGE01001295.1_pt1 | contig 22582 bp, 20 predicted proteins | sample 1521681 | NCBI WGS metagenome assembly OFGE01 (sample SAMEA3504093, study PRJEB24116) | mouse gut metagenome | biome: mouse gut; feature: mouse-associated habitat; material: faeces | place: Denmark | collected 2011
TTTTGGGGCTGTTTTTGAACTATAGAGAATATCTACCGCTATTACAGCAGGCTTTTTGTCCTCTGATTGATTTAGTTTTTCGATTACTTCTGCAACCTTTTCCCTGTTCCAGTCTTGATAAGAACCAAAACGATCTAAGGCTTTTTCATCTATTGAAATAATAACGATGTTCCCATCAACTGCCACAGGCTGTTGGTATAACCTGTCCGATAAAGAGAGGTCAACCGCATTCAATATTTTCCATTTTGCAAGTAAAGTCAAAAAAGCCGAAACCAATACTATATAGACAATCAAATGAACGTGCTTTCTCATATGCCTAAAACCACCTCGAATTTTGCATACATATCTGGTTGTTATGTCTGCTTATTCTTACCTATCTTCTGATTCTGTTTTTTCGCCAAACAAGATTTCTAAAATCTTCTGCAACATCTGTTCGGCTATTTCCTCATCAAGTTTCCCTTCTTCCACAAAAGCACAAAACAGCTCCCGAATCGCTTCATCACTCATCCTTATCACCTCCTTTATGCCCCTAGACGTAAAGTCAGACGATAAGGTTTTAAAATTCCAAAAAATCTATTTTTTGCTCATATTCATTTTTAAGCATAAAATGCCTGATACTGCATTTCAATCTTAGCATATTATGCCGTAAAATGAAATATACAACATAAAAATTATTTCAGGAAGGGGGCATATTTTATGGATAAATTATTTAATGCTGCCAGATTTGGTGAAAAACTAAAAAAATATCGGCTTAAAAAGCATTTATCACAGATGGAATTAGCAGAAAAAATAGATTTACAGACATCTTCTGTCAGTCATCTTGAAAATGGCACTCACTCTCCCTCCCTCGAAACGCTGCTCCGTTTGTCCTTAGTCCTTGAAGTCGGTATAGACGAAATGCTTTATGACAGTCTGCCAGCAGTCAAAGAGCATCATTTAGATAAAGACTTACAAAATCTGTTTATTGGATGCTCTCCTGAAGAAAAGGAACTTCTTTTAAGAATCCTGCAAACTGTAAAACAGACACTCAAAGAACGCAGATAAGGACTGCCAGTTGTAAGCAGTCCTATTTTTCTATATCACATCCTCCCCATATCTTTCCTTTACCTTTGCACGAAACCTCTGCCAGCTTGCTTCTAGTTCCTCTGGTGTGGATTCAGGGATTTCAATATCACTGTCCGCCACTTCTTCCTCAATCTTCCTTACATATTCATTTGCGAAATACGAAAACTCGTTCAAAAGGCAAGTCAGCCGAAAATATGCACCAATCTCCACACAATGCCCTACGCATTGTTCAAAAAGCTCCTGCGTCATAGGTATCTGATGCTCAATGGCAGCATTTTCTTCCTCAGTCAAGTAGATCGCTTCCCTGACAAATTCGCCCAGCCTTCTTTTTTGCCTGTCTGTCAGCTTTTCAATAGTCCCCATCCTTATGCTCCTTCTATGTACGATAGCAGAGTGTACGCCAAATGAGATTGTCAGGTTCCACGATTAAGGCTGTTGGATGGCGAATTTTATCCAGCAGCTTTAATTTTTTTCGCCTATCCCCTTTATCAATCCCAAAGAAACAAGCATCTCTACAGTATTCTTGATACCACACATATAAGCAATATCTGAATAACGATGATTAACTGTAGATGTACATGCAATGTAATCATTGATAATTATTCGCTGTTCTCTGGTCAAATCAAGGCTTTCATATCGCTGTTCTAATTCATTCTCAGCTTCACGATCTGCTTTGTATGTCTTGTCTGCCATCGCCATCTCATCTCTGCTTTCGTCCATGAGCCGCCCCATGCCCATAGATATTAACTTTTTAATCAACTCGTTCATTTCTCTCTCCTTTTTATACTATATGTCATATTATGACAAATACATTATTATATAATATCACAATATGCCATACAATAACAATACAGTTTTAAAAAAATAGGAAAGGGGGATACCTGTGGAGCTTGATTATAAGAAATTAGGAAAACGGATTAAGGAGCAGCGTCTGAAACAGCACTTGACGCAAGAAAAACTGGGAGAAATTGTAGGCGTGAATACCAGTAATATCAGCCATATCGAAAGAGCAACTACACAAGTAAGCCTTTCCTCACTCGTTAGGATTGCAAATGCCCTGAATACAACGCTGGATCAACTTGCCTGTGATAGCCTTTATTCTGTAGCCAATCTCTATATTGAGCAGGATATATCAAGTCTATTAGAAGGATGCAGTCTGGCTGAAAGGCAGATTATCAAAGATATTGTTATTGCTGCGAAGAAGTCATTGAAGGAGCATAGATAAAAAACTGCTGGATACATAAATCCAGTAGTTTTTTTATTATGATTTTATAGCTTGCCAGAATCCTCTCGGATAGTCAACCTTTAAACTCGCTACATATGAATACCTGCTTTTTAGGTATTCATATGTAGCGAGTACACTGGGGGTTGGGGGAGTAGCCACCATCAGAGAATCATATACGCTTTTTAAAGGAGTTCATTTCTACTCTTGCCCTTTAACACCGAAAAGGGATTCCAGATGTTACTCCAGAATCCCTTCCCAAACTAAAAATATTAAGAGAAAAGTTTTTGCTTACTTTTTTATATGTACACAGTACCCACTCCGTAAGCAAAAGAGTGTTCATTTATATGTATAGAATTGTAAAAATTCTGTACAATCATTTTTAAATGCTTCAAACAGCTAAGTAGTCACTTAGAAGAAATAAAATTCATTCTGCCGAAATTTTATCCAAAGAGCCACATTCCCTCTGGAAGAATTGGAAACATATCCACTGCCAGAATATTTCCATACTCTATTTCATCATAGACTGATTCTGGATCATCCTCATACATTTCAAACACTTCATCTTCATCAAAAAACAATTCAATATAATCAAGCTGGAATTTCGCATACTTTTTCACCATGCGCCTTATTTCCTTTTGTGCTTCTTTGTCATAATCATCAAAATGTTCTATATCAAAAACAAGGCTTTTATGCATCAAGTTGCTATATGCCATGCCATCACAATCCCAAAAACCATCCTCAAAATCTCCTATAGTCAGTTTATCTGAGGAATCTACTTTACTATTCACACCAATACTAATCAGAAATTTTTCCTTTATTTCCTCTGAAGCCTTGTATCCTGCATCACTATCATAGTTAAGGACACACGTCATCTGTTTACAGTGATACTGGTCAAAAGTAGTATCCTCCATGAGTTCTTCCAGCGGTTTTCTGAATAAATCTTCGCCGTCTGTATCGTAAAGCAGAACCATTAGCTCCTTATCAACTTCCCTTAATATATTCTTCATTCCTTTTATATTCATCCGTTATCTCCTTTCTTTCTAAAGCGTTACACCCTCAGTCACATATTCTTCATCCGTTTCCTCATTCTGAATCCAGATATAAAAATCTTCGCCATATTCAAGCAGTTCATCCCAATCCTCAGATAAGCAATAGCCCGTTATTTCCTCTACCACATCCTCGTAATCATCGCTTTCTGCATCAAGGCAGTAGTTAAAATGCAACTCTATATAATAGTCATCTATACCATTCATTTCCTCATCATAACCACGATACTCAAGCAGTGCTGCCAAGTGGCTTTCTATTGGAAAATCTGCATCAATCACTGAAAAGTCTTTTTCAGTCAAAAACTGCAATAAATCATACGCATTATAAATAGCTATCGCTTCTTTAATAAATTCTTTAACTGTCATGTCAATATCCCCCTTTCAATTACGCCACTTCGTCAGTTTCATCATCAAATTCTTCCCCAGGCTCCCACCCTAAAATGGATTTTGATAACTGCCTTGATTCTATAGTATTGTCTGTCGGCTCATACTCTGCTACAACCTCACCGCCTACGAATGTATATCTTGCAGTGTTATATCCAAAGTTCTCATCCGCAAATTCATAGTCCATCGTCACTTCTGGAAACTTTTCTGACACCATAAGCATCAGATATGGCACTCCATCCCAGGGTGTTTCATAGATAAGGATATTCCCCTCTCGCCTTGCGTCACAAGCGTTCCATTTTACGCCCCAATATTCTAAAGACCACTCATACCAGTCATGGCATCCATAAAGCGCATCCAATCTATGCAACTCCTTGCCGTACTGATAAATATCTGGCATTTCTCCTAAAAGGTGGTCAAGCAATTCACCCCTTGTTTTAATGCCTTCTCTTTTCACCCACGCATATCTGAGCATCTTATCTATCTTTGCAAAATTTCCAAGCTCCCTTGCATGGTAATATGCCCACGCATCATCTGCTCTACTTCCTGCTTCTGTGTTTCTAAGTTCTATCGGCATTGGAATAATATTGTTAAAATCAACCTCCGAATCCCTGCTTCTTAGAAAATCAATCACCTCGTTGATTTCTTTCTGATCTGCTCCATGTAATGTAACTCTATTTGTAATCCAATTTGGCATATGTTTTTCCTCCTTCTTTTCTAATATTTTAAGGAGTTCAGCGCTGTTGTCCTTTGATGTGACCATTATATCTAACAAATCAGAATCTGTTTATCTGTAGTTTTCAAAAAATTTACGAGTGGATTTTGGGGACTGATTTTACAATATATAGTATTATATTTGTTTTATAATAACACTATATACTATTTTTACGTAAAACACTAATAAAAAGTGTTTTGTGTTGATTCAAAAAAAGAAGCTGAGATTTCTCTCAACTTCTTTACCTCTGGTAATACATTTCACATGATAAAGATACTGGATAGTTACATTTTCGTTATTTCATTATCGCATATTGTATAGTCACATTACATTCTACCCCATTTTTCAATATTTAAGAGAACTACTTTTCACCCTGCTCTTGCATCATTCTTTTAAACCAATCAGGCTTTGTAGTAATAAGATAATGCTCTTTCTTTGGAATCTCTTCTGGATTAACTTTTCCATAAGCATAAACCAACACTTGAACTATTTCAGAATCAACATCATATTGGTACTGTCGATAATATGCGTTTTTATCTTCACTTACCAAAGAACTTTGTAACTCCCACACCCAGTCAAATAACATTGCTTTATTAACTCCATTACCTTCAAAGTGTGATTCAAAATAATAAATTCTCTTTTTGATTTTATTTACTTGTTTGGTCTGTTTTTCATAAAGATTTTTAAAAATATGTTGTCTAATCGATTTATTAGCAAAAACAAAATCCAAATTGCCATACGCAGCAGTAATTTCTTTTGTTCTAATATCTTTAAAAGCGATATATGATTTCATCACATCATCTAATTCTTGAGCGTATTTCTCAATTTTCTTTTTACATTCTTTATCCAGATATTCTTCTTTATCTTTAGAATCAGTAAAAATCTTTTTTAAATTATCTTCTGTATGTTCCCAAAGATATTCCTTGAATTTTATTTCTGCTTTATGCGAAATCGGCAAACAATAAGCATCATACATTTCTTTCGCTTCTTTAGGATCTTCTATATTTTTAAATTGTTCTCGAAAGTATTGATTAGTTTTTTCAGAACACTCATTACCGTCTATTTCACCAAGCAAATCACGTACTAACTTTTCAGGCTCATCTGGAAATATGTATTTTATTTTCATAAATGCTCTCTGTAATTCCTCAGATTCAAGATACATATTTTCAAGGGATTTTCGCCGTTCATAAAGATAATCCCCTCTAGCAATTAAAAAGGTAACAAATGCGCTTGTAAATAAGCCACTGGAAATAGTCTTTCCATATCCATCCCATTGAGATAACAACTCACTATTATTTGACGCCCATATCTGCAATTCATGAGAATATTTCAAATAAAAATCCACTACACCATTCACAATCAGATTCACATATTTATATAAATTAAATTGCAAGATTGTAAACATTATTATTCCAACAATCGTTAAAATAGCGGAAATAATAACTGTTGATTTTTTACTCGTCATTCAGTTCACTCCCTAAGCTACTGTAGTCCCACCTCAAAAGGTAGAGCTATACTCTATTATTAGTTTTAATACTTCCTCATAGGTATATTCGATTTCCAAATCTTTATATGACCCAAGTTTTGCTTTTGTAGCCAATCCCTCAAATCTGTCTTTATCGAATCAAAATCTCCATCAGGATTTATTATAATATTAGTGATACTTTCTAAATCAAATGGAATATCAATACAAGGAATAACAGTATTTTTTCGCTTAAAAGTACCTTGTCTATAACCCACTGGTAATTCATTATTATTTATAATTTCTTCTGGCACTATTAATGCTGCCCTATATTCTTCTTCTGTTTTAAAGTCTTTATGTTTTATAAAAATACGCATATTATTTATAACATTAACCAACACATCCTGAACCATTTCTTTTCTACATTTTTTGTCTGGAATTTCCGAAAATAATATTATTACATCTTCTAAGAGTGCTTCAACACATTGGCTCTTATCCTCATCAGTATACCAGGCCTTTTCCCAAACAATTTTAACTTTTTCTGTGGTTTTCATATGATCTTTTAACTCTGTAAAATTAATAGACACTCCATCCTTTTCCTGTACATAATAATTCCACATAGGGCGCAAATCGCCATCCATTGAAAATGAGCAGGTATATATATTACAAACTGGCTTTACACTATCAATCCCTCTGTTTTTATTTATTGGTGGATTAAAAGGATAGCGCTGAAAATAACTTTCTATTTCTCTAAGTACATCCTTATCAGTTAAAATATCATATAGCTCTTTGTCCATAGAAGATTTTTTTCTTTCAACAGCTATTCTTAACATTCTGACTGCTTCTTTAAATTCTGTCGTATCATTCAAAAAACGAACATCACTAAATCGCAATCGCTTACTATTTATAATATCTTCCAATATATTTTTTCGGCAGTAATGAAAAATATTGTGTCCCCAGTTTGCAACTCCATCTACTGAATAATAGTCTGAAGCTAATTTATGTTTGTTTGAAAATGGCGTTAATAAATAACTCTGTCTCATATGCGCTAAATATTTCGCATATATCTTTGCACCACCCATTTTATCTATATCCATCTTTTCCTCCAAAATGATAATTAATATATAAATTCAACATTGCTGTAACGCATTTCCCTCTTTCACTTTGACATATTTACTAAAATTCAGTCGAGCAACACATAGCTAAATAGGCATAGGTTATTTCTCTGTATATAGGATAATCTCCCTCAGTCAATTTCCTAATATATACTTGTTTCCCTTCACCATATTTTTTCATATAGCACAACTCTTTTCGATTCTATAAACGCAAACATATCTAATATCGTCATCCGTCAATGTACCATTTGCCTTTCCAAAATCAATCACACTCTGCGGAAGTGCTGTTTTTTCTGCTATAAGCTGACCGCCTAACTTCTCAGCTATGTGTCGGCTTGCATAGTTATCTTTGTCGGCTTTCCAAATAAAATAATCCACACCATAATGCTTACTGGCATAGTCTATCAAGAGCCTTACAGCTTCTTGTGCATACCCTTTGCCCATATAGCCATCCCTCATATCAATACCTATATAGGGAGTAGGCGTATCTATCTTATCCAACTGACAAAACCCACATATTTCCTTACCAGTCTTTTCAATAATGGTACACACAAGAATATCTTCGGCATTTGCCATTTTCCAAATACCCTGCATCAAATTATCATCAAATACATTCTGGAATAAAGAGCGTGAATAATTGACTTCTCTATATACTGAATAATCTTCTTCACTCAATTTTCTGATATATACCTGTTTGCCATCGCCATAATTTCCCATTTAATTACTTCTTAAATCCCACCTGTCCATTCATTAATAGCGGTAAGAGAAAATCTCTAAATGCAATAAGCTCTCGATTCTCTTTTATAAGTTTGGACTTTGTTTTATAAATTTCTTTTATTAGCAAAGAAAATTTTCTTTGTAATTTTTTACATGGGAAACATACTTTAAATCCCTCTATTCCATCTGTGTTTAAATGCAATACGTTTGTACCCGTTGCAAATCCCTTTATATAATTGTGATAAGTTTCTGTTCGCAATGTCATATAAAGATACATTGGATCTAATTCATCTGTTAGTGGATTAAGTTTTACTAAATCCATAGAATAAAGATACTTCTTTTCAATATTAGGCACCAAGATAGGCGAACCAACAATATAAGCATTTCTCGTCAAATCCGTACAAGCTATTAACATTTCCTCTGGATAAGCTTCTTTCGCTTCGTTATACTCTCCATCATAAAATTTCAATTTATCAGGTTTGTAATTACGATTAGTATCTATTGAAGCTAAATTTATCATAGGCACTCCTTTTCCTGATTTAATATTTTTACTCGTATAGGATATACCTTTAGTAAGCTTTATGTACTTTTTAAGTGCATCACATCTCCACCCCTCTGGAATCTCGCTCTTTAGTTCATCATTCCAAACCATTTTTCCACCAGAAGATTTATAAGGCTTTCCATCTTTATCAGGAAATTCAAATTGCAAAAACCAATAACTATAAATCAATTTTGCTACTTCTTCCATTTCCTTCATCATTTTTATATTAAGTTGAATTTTATCGTCAAAGCCTTGTAATGATTCTGCAATTTCTATTTGAATATCTCTATCTGGTAAAAAGACAGGTACATTTCCAAGAATACTCGTATTTATATTCATCATATTAGAGCCAATAGCATGCTGAGATAACCACCGTTTTGTTTCAGGTCTACTCAAAAATAATGAAAGGTATCTTGGATAAACTTTTTCTTTATTTGCTCGAACCCTTAAACATCCTGTCCCACACAAATATGGTTTGTCACCATTGATAAACGCATGTTTCTCCACATCTCCACGTCTACTATATACAATATCCTCTTTCTGTGTCTGATATTTTTTTAATCTTTTATAATCACTTTTACTGATTCTTGCTATCTTATCTTCTAAGATTATCCTATCCCCAATATTTTGTGGCATAATAACAGCAATTCCCTCATCTACATAATCACTCATATGAAGCTGACTTCCAAATGGGCCTGTAATAATATCTGCAATTTCTCCAAGTGTAGTACTAATCATTTGCATTATGCTCTATCCTCTTAACTTATTTTATTATTTCTTTTTGAAGTTTTACACCAGACAAACACATTTCTTCAAGCACATTTAAATGGTTTGCAATCGCTTCATCAAATTCATTTGCTGTTAGTTCTTCATACATCATTTTTACATCAAAATATTGTCCCGCTGAAAACGAATAGCTATTTTGCTCAATATCTGAATTATTTACTATTACAGAAAAATCCTCTATGGCTTTTCCATCTTTAAAAGTATCAATTATTTTTTTCGTATCATAATTTGAAAGGATTGTTCTTTGTCCATCTTCTAAACTGATTTTTTCACCTAATTTAGAGGCATCCATCAAAATAACTTCGGCATCCTCTAATCTACTCTTATCTATAAAGATCAATGCCACACTTGTTCCTGTTGTAGCAAAAATATTAGACGGCATAGAAATAACACCTTTAAGCCAATTATTATCTATAATTTCTTTTCTAATTGCATAAGCAATTTTAGAAGAACGATTAGTAGCAGTCAAAAAACCTGCTGGCACCACTATGGCAGCCTTTCCATCATTTTTTAAAGACATTAATATATGTTGTAGAAACATTAAATAAATAGGCATTTTCTTCTTGTCTTTAGGCACATTCGGAATCCCTGCGAAAAATCTCCCATATTTATCTGACTTCATTGTTTCAACATCTGCCGAAAAATCCACAGTAAACGGAGGATTAGAAACAATAAAGTCAAACTGTTTTAACTTATCGCCATTCAGATGCATTGGATTAGTCATTGTATTCCCCTCAATGACATATTCCAAAGATTGCGCCAAATTATTCAATATCAGATTAATCCGCAAAAACTGTGTAGACTTCTGTGAACGATCTTGGCTATAAATAGTACAATTCTTTGCACCCACCTTAGTTGCCATTGATAAGAGTAAAGTTCCTGAGCCTGCCGCTGGATCATATATTTCCACTTGATCCACAGGAGTATCATTATACAAAATATCTGCCATAATAGCTCCTGCAAAAGCTGGTGTATAATACTCTGCATACTTTCCAGAATCCTTATTGTAATCCTTAATCAAATACTCAAATATTGATGAAAAATAATCCCACCCTTGTTCAAATATTTCTCCGCCAAACTGATACTTGCAAAGAATATTAATCGCTCTCTTCGCAAGCTCCACCTCCTTGTCAGGATCTCTAAGATATACAGACAAAGGCTCAAACAGTGGCTTTTTTGTTCCTGTAGATGTTTCAATAGAATAAACATCCTTATTCAACTCACTAATTGCTTCCAATGCCTTATCAAAAGTTTTGTGAAATTTCTTATCATTCTGCTTTTGAAACAAATTCAGCAAAAGATATTCTTCTTTTATTCTGGCTGTATTTGAATCGGCAAAATCAATAAAGTCATCAAAGGAATCCTCTATATCTTCCCGATGTTCAAAATTATAAAGGAGCTTATCATTCAAGAATTTGTATGTAAATAATTCTGAAATAATCTTATACTCGTCACCCGTATTCGCAAGACCTAAATCTGCAGTCATGGCTTTTAAGTCATCAATCATCTGTTTTACTTTATCTAAGTATTCTTCATATCCCATGAGTTTGTTGTCTCCATTCATTATTTGCTAAATTTGTCATCAATGAAAACATTAATAACATTCTCTACCTGCCGTCTGGAAGTATCAGCAAATCCTTGTTTTCTCAAAGCGTTTCTTACTGGTCTGAGTAGCTCTCTAATAACAACATTTTTTGTTGGTCTACCCATATGCCCTAACAAATCATCAATGGCAGCAATAATATCCTGCATCAACTTAAATGTAGTCATATCATTTAGATTAGCGGAATAGCTCTCCAGAAGCCTTTTATGAATCCGCATATATTCTTCACTACCTTTATATCTGTTGGTCAGACTATTATTATTTTCATTTAGAACACGCATTTCTTTTGTCAAAGCATCTAAGTTCCCCATAAATGCCTTTACTTTTTCAGTCGTATCTCCATCTTTCTTAAATGACCTGATTAACTGTTTGTAGCGACTGTAAATATCCATATACACAGGATCTTTCTTATCTGTATTGGAAGAACGTGCATTATTGAATTTAGAAATCAGCTCCATAATATCCTGTTCGCTAGTAAACTCTAAATCAATCTCACCACTCTTTAAAAACTCTACAATCAAATTTGTAAAATCATAATCGTTATCATCTGGATCATCTGAATTTAATAGCTTCTCCGCAATAATCAAAGATATTCTATGTGCTGTCTCATGTTGTGCTTTTATAATTCTATCAATAGGAATATTGCTCACGTCCTCATGCGACATTCTGAGTTCGTTATAACACTCTCTGTATTCCATCAAAGCTCTGTTTATGCTTCTTACTGTTTCCTCATCCAGAGGCTCTATTTGCTTTCTGAAAGATTCCAGATTATTCTCAATGTTGCCCATGTATATAAATAGTGTATTTTCCAAATCAGCAACTTTCTTCTTTACTGCTGGAACATCCACAAACATATCCTCAACATCTGATCTCCCGTCCTCATCCTCCAGATCGGAGCGCAGCTCTTCCAAATAACGCCTATTAGTTTCTTCGTATTCTTCTGTTATATCTACAAAATCAACTACATAGCCATACTGCATTTTTCTATATGGTCTATTTACTCTAGCAAGTGTCTGAAGAAGATTATGCTCCTTGATTGTCCTTAAAAGATAAAGCCTTTTCAGTCTGGGTGCATCAAAACCAGTTAGCAGCATATTATATACAATAACGCCTTTATACTTAATAACTGTCTTTCCTGTAACGTTATCTTTCTTGCCCCTAAAATATTCTTGTTTCTCTTTATTTTCCTCTGTATCGTGTAAGACTAATGCTGTACTAATATTGCTATTATTCTCAAACCATTCCTGCATAGATCTTGCCTGTTCAGATGAAGAAGCAACTATCATAAATCCCATTGAGTCATCGTTTTGGACTTCTTCAAATACAGAAAAATCATCTATAACATAACGGCATAACTGTTCGACATATTCCTCTGATTTAGTTACATCTTCCCACGTTTTCGCTGGAATAGCCTGTCCTTCAGGTATACCTACCATTGCACGAATATCGTTTCTAAACTTTGTATCTATATTTTCTTTCTTGATTTTCAGCGTATATCCATCTGCAATACTCTTGTTATAATAATATTTGTGAATATACTCATGGAAAATATCTGTTGTCTTAAAATTTCTCTTAACTCCAGTGTGTTTAACTTTTTTGTCGGAGCCATCTTCTTCGTCTCCAAAATCAGAATCAAGAATCGGCGTACCTGTCAAACCAATAAAAATCCCATTGGGATCTGCTCCTAAAAGATTGCCCAGGAATGTTCCTTTCGGCTTATATCCACGATGTACTTCATCTAAAAAATAAATTCTTTGTACGTCAGTATCAGGATCAGGAATTACCACTGATTTGTCTGAAAACTTTTGAATATTAACAACATTCATTGTCTCCTGATACTTTCCTCGTTGAGAGCTACTATCATTTATTATGACCTGCGACTGCATATTCTCTATAAAATCTTCCTTAGAATCAATAGCTGCTATTGTCATTCCTCTGGCTGAAAACTCTGCCGTTGCCTGTCTAAGCAAGTCCAGTCTGTCCACAACAAAATAGAACTTCGTGATTATATCCTTCTCCTGATAATAGTCACGCAGCATATTCGTAGCAAAATAAGAAAATGCAGTCTTTCCAGAGCCTTGTGTATGCCACAAAACTCCCTTCTTCATTCCTCTATCCAATTTATTTCTCAATGCCTGCAACCCAAAATACTGCGGATACCTAATAATATGCTTATGAAATCCATCTACAGGACTATCAACATATACAATTCCATATTTCAAATAAAAGATAAATCTTTCCTTAGAGAATAACGATGTAATAAACTTATTCGCAGGTGTATCTGGCTTTAGATTCTCTCTAAATTCCAAGTCATCTTTTATTGACATGATATTATTGTCCGATAAAACATCATCGACATCACTATCTGAAACATATTCACTTATGGGCAACTCTTGTTCTTCTCTGAAATGATTATACTTTGGTTCATCTTTACCATCTGGCGTTGTGTAAAAGCTCCCTTGTCTTTGAGTTCTGGCTTGGTCATTATATACTTGATTATTCGTAAACCCTAATAGCTGAAGCTGATTGAAAAATGGAATCAATTCATCCTTACATATACGTTCTTCTCTCATTCTTCTAAATTCTGCCTGAATGCCATCCTTATTGTTTGGCTTCTTTGCTTCAATAAAAGCCATCGGAATACCATTAATAAGCACTGTAATATCAGGGCGAAATCTCACATCTCTTTCACCTATATATGGCAGCTCTGTAACAACTCTAAAATCATTTTTGTCTGGCTCATCCAAATTAACCAGCATCATATCTCTATAAGCCTTGAGACGCTCATAGAATCCTTTTCCCTTATCTCTTTTATTTTCCGTCAAATTCTCAATTTCTTTTATTGCATCGTCAAGCTGCTCATCCGAATAGTCTTTCCCATTAATCTCTCGGATAGCACCCTTAAAGACATCTACAAAAATATTGTTATGCCGCTGAATATTCTGATTCTTCTTAGTCTGATAGGTATATCCTAACCGCCGAAAATGAAGTGTAGCTGGAATCTTAACTCTTGAATCTTCATTGAATACCATAAAAATTTCCTCCCAAAAATAACACGTTCTCTATTTATCGTCCTTTATTTGCTTCCAACATAGTAAGCAGTTTCTTTGCTTTTGTTGTTAAAACATATCGCCCCCGACTATTTTTATATCGATCTATGTACCCCTCTTGGCGCAAGGTCAGCATTATGGCATTTACTTTCATTAAGCTGAACCCCAAACCCTCTCCGATCTCCTGCTGTGTCATTGGGCAGATATAGGCTTTATTTATCTTTACTTGATTATTATATAGCAAATCAAGCACCTTGAAATTGTCATTTAAAAACAATTCCATATCTTCTTTCCCCAATGTCTCACCACCTTATTATAAATATTTTAATAATTAAATCCCTATAATTTTACTCAATTATATATTATTTATTTAATAATAACAACCACTTTTTCATATATTCTCCTTTGTATTTCAGGATTTTTCCCCTTCAATAATGCTGTTTGCCGATCCATTGACTTAAGACCTCCAAAAATTATACAATCCAATTGACACAAAAAATAAATAATACCAATGCAGAGCATTGAGATCAGCTTACGAGCTACTTCTCAATGCTCTTTTTTTGTGTCCAAAAACAAACAAAGAAAGGAATTAATATATATGGTAAAGAACAAAAATTTGAATGATTCAAAAAAGAGGAAAAATGACGAGTTTTATACCTTGCTCTCCGATATAGAGGCGGAGCTTCAACACTATAAGAAACGCTTTAGAGGTAAAATTATTTATTGCAACTGTGACAATCCAGAGTTTTCTAACTTCTGGAAATACTTCCAGGTACACTTTAAGGAATTTGGAATCAGGAAACTCATCGCCACATACTACGATTCTGGAAAGCCTACATATAAGTATGTACTAAGCTCTGGAAATGATAAACCAACGAAAACTCCCCTTACTGGTGACGGAGATTTCAGGAGTCCTGAATGCACAGAAATTCTAAAAGAAGCGGATATAGTAGTTACAAATCCACCCTTCTCTCTGTTTAGAGAATACATTGCACAACTTATCAAATATGAAAAAAAGTTTACAATAATTGGAAGTCTTAATGCTGTCGGCTACAGAGATGTATTTCCGCTTATAAAGAGCCGCCAGATCTGGATCAGTTCCAACAATCCACACCAACGCTTTAGAATCCCTGATGATTATGATATAGGCGTAACTTGTGTTGATTCGGATGGTCATAAGTATGCTACTCTTGGGAATATTGCATGGTTTACTAATATTCCTACAGAAATAGAATTTTCCGACTTAGCTCTAACAGCTCTCTACTCCCCCGACAAATACCCTCATTACGATAATTACGATGCAATCAATGTCAATAAGCTCTCCGAGATTCCCTGTGATTATGATGGAGTCATGGGTGTGCCTATAACATTTATCGGCAAATATAACCCAGGGCAATTCAAAATCTTAGGGATAACCACTGGATCGGATGCATTTGAAGCTGTTCCAACTAAGAAATATATCAATCCTGTCCGTATGACAGGGACTTCTAAGGGCGGCAGTAGCACTAATACTTCTGCTGTGCTTTTGCTCTCCGAGCCGCCAGAGGACGGAGCCTATTATACCGCCGATAATGTGGAGGGATTCTTAAAAGTCTTATATAAACGAATTTTGATTCAAAAAAATAAACCATAGGTTTTTACGCCTATGGCTTATTTTTGTTAGTTTGTAAAGAAGTTTGCAATTCTTGATAACAGGCTTGCTTCTTCGCTATTTTCATCAGAAGTCCAATCGAAAAGATTTACCCTCTCTTCTTTATCTTCGTATGGTCTGTCTGGCTCTATTTTGTTGTTGACTTTGATTTGTAGCGTTTCATCATCTGAAGCGGCATCCGTAATGGTTAAAACATAATCGTTGCTGACCTTTTCAAAAGTAACCCCTTCTACAGAATTAAGGGCTTCCATAGATACAAAGTCAAAATACATATCATCTTTTTCTGTTATTATGTATGTGCCGATAGGAACTTCGCTTACAGTAGCTGTATTTTTATTATTTATTGGAACATAAATTATATCGTTTGTTTCTCTATTTTTCATAGATACTTGGAATTTATATAATGCATCCTTTTCAAGCTGCAGTTTTTCAAAGGCTTCATCTGTTCCCTCTATCACTTTTACAAAGCTAAGACCAACAGTATCTATTCCCTCATAAGTATTAATAATATCATATCCTTCGGCTGATGCTCCTGTATAATGCCATAATAATCTTTGACTATTTTTATAATTATGTTCTGTCTCTGGATAATTATTTCCTGATAATTCAGTCAATGTTCCACTTGGCAGACTTGTTACTTTTGTTCTTGTAATACTATTTTCGTCCACCATAGCATGGGTTATTGATTCTACTTTATATCCATAATAGACAACGCTACCATCACTATAGAAATAAATATAAAAATCCTTAGATGGTATATTTACAGTCTTTCCTGCAAGGGATGTGCTTCCATATTTTCCTATTTTATAAATATTGTTTTCTTTATCTTTATAATAAATTTCTATATAGTCAGTGCTTGATCCTTCAAATTTGAACTGGTTATCAAATTTAATAGCTAATCCGTTACTTGGAGTCGTATATTGGACACTGTATCTATCAACAGGCACTTCTTCTACAGAATAAATACACTCTGTTCCATCTATATTATAAATAGGCACTTTTTCAAATGAATATTTCCACTCTTTTTCTGCATTTGTTGTTGTGGTTCTATAAACTTCTCCATCTTTTAAAAGTTTTATAGTAATGCTTTCTGGACGATTAGATTCCTTATCATTTACCCATTTCTTAGTTCCTGATATATTTGTAAAAATATCATCTTTTAGGGTGTTCGTAACTTCATAGCAATCTTCTAATTCGTTATATTCTATAGATGCATTATAATTTGGAGATACTTCCTCTTCAATAGTATAAAATTTAGCATCATCTGAAAGTAAGTCTGTAAATGTTACAGAAAGATTATCGGGAGTTATTTGCTTCCTTTCTATTTCTACTCCTGATTTTTTCAGAATAATATCAATACTATCTGGGCGAAGTCCCCATTTATTATTTTCATCATCCCATATCTTGTTGACTGTTAAATCAAAATACTCACTAAGCGTTACCTTAACAATATTTGAATTGATACCCGTAATAAAATCAACTGGTCTATCGTAATCATCAAGTGCTTGCCATTGGGTACGACATCCATTATAAGCTAAGACTTTTCTATTTTCTTCTGGTGGAGCTTTCATTTTTACCAACACATAAGTTTGTGAATTTGCAGGCAATACTGCTTTTTGCGTCTCATCATCTTTATTTAGATATTCAAAAGCAAGTGATTTTACTTTGGTTTTATCTACAGAATCAGAATATTCTTTCCATGAATTATCTTCTGAAAGATTTCCTGCTTGCTTATTTTCCGAATAATATACTCTTATCTTATAACCTTTGTTTTCAGCATAAGAAGTATCTACTCCTAAAAATTCACCATTCCAGTGCTTTTTTGTTCCGTAGGCAGGAACAATATTTCCGTCTTTATCCTGTGCATATTCTTCAATCGAATCATAAATTACCAGATTTGTAACATCATTTTGTCCAGTTCTTACTCTTAATTTATAAGTATATTCAGAATCAGGACTTGCTTTTACAGTTCCAGTCGAATAATTATTTTTGTCTGTCTGCACATATTTTGTTACATCTTGGTGTGTTGAAACAACAGATGTTATCGTCGTTTTCGCTTTAGAATAAAGAAGATTTTCATTCAAATTACCATTTTCATTTATATCCGAAGCCTCTTTATCAAAAGTCCCATTATCAATGGTTCTATAATTGGAATTTATATTATGTTTATCCATATTTTTCAAAGAAGCATAACCATAATTTGTCCATACATTTCCTTTATCTAAAAAAGCATCATAAGAAATAGAATAGTCAAACACAAATCCCAATGAAGTACCATGATTACTTTGATTGTTTTTATCAAAAAAGAAAAATGGTTCATCCGAAAAATCTGATACTATTTCAAGTTTTGTTCGTCCAGTACTATTCCAGTTTTTGGTTATAGTAATATCTATATTTCTATAAATTCTATCTTTTATTTCCTCCATGTCAATATCATTTCCATCTAAGTCACAGAATATTGGATTAGTTACAAAAGAAGATGACATATAAAAAGAGTTCTTTATTTGCTCTGCTGAACTTGTTAATTCCATTCCCTCAGGCAATAAATCATATAAACAAATATTCTTATATGCATAATTTTCATCATATTTACCATATTTTCGTTCATCTTTCCTGGCATATTCCAAACACAGAGACATAGCAGCTTGTCCAACAAACTGTTCTTTTTCTACGTCTTGAGTTGTTTTCCTTAGCTCTTTCCTCAAATAAATATTAGCAGTTGGCTGTATTATTGTATGTGACTTCCACCTTTCAGAAGCAGTTGATCTCTGTAAGTAATGACCATAATTTTGAATATCAAATTCTGCTATTTCTTCTTTTGTTATAAGATTATTATAATTATCTAGCGTTGCCTCATTTTGAAGAATTAAATCGCCATTACTATTTTTGAAAAGTACTTCAAGAAAAGAAAAATTACAAAGATTTCCACTTTGTGGAATATTCGCTTTTATAAACTTTATCTTTGTGGAAATCAAGCCATCAGAAGTATATTGTTTTTTTATTTGCAGGCTTTCTTTCATATCATATATAATAAAGTAAAATTTAACAACTTTATCTTCGTCGGTAAAATTCCATGTATTAGTTGGATTATTTTTTGAATCAAGATCTCCACCATTACCGTTAGAAAATGACTGAAACAATTCGTATTCTGTATTATTTTCACGTTTTACCCATAATTCGCAGTTATATTTTCCAGTTGGGATAACATTGCCATTTCCATTTTTTAAATTCCTTAAACTTATATTTGTAAAATAATATTCATCTTCATTTAACTTGGAATATCCATTATCATCATCTGTTGCGTATAGTAAATCATCACCAATTTTTAATGTCATTGGTTTTCCTGTATATATTGCTGTAGGGTTAATTATAAAAGTTGCTGTATTTTGCTCCCAATTATTTTCAATATCTTGCCAAGACATATAGTAGTCCGAACTACTTCTATAAACATTTTTTTCTATGCCATATAAATTTCCGCTATATGCAAAATCAAATTCCGCAAGATTTAATGTTACACTTGCAGTATTTAGGTAACTCAAAGTGTCTGGTTCATCTTCCCAATATCCGTAATAGTCAGCGGTATTAGTAATTATTAAATTATCATTTTCTTCATTATATATTGATTTTGGGTATCCTACATAAACATCACGTTCGCCATAATTTCTACCACCAATGTTTCCAAAAATATATTCCCCTTCTTCATTTGATGGTAGTAGTTGTTCCTGCTTATTGTTGTATATAATACATTCTTTAGGAAAGGTATCATAAACTAGAGCCGTATCCCTATTCATTTTTAAATATGGGTAATTACTCTCTACGCCACCACATTTAAAAGTGTATTTAACCCAAATATAATCGGAGGCATTATCTCCAAGACCATCGTATGATGTTATTTTTGAAACTGTTTTACTAAATGGTATATTACTTCTTTTCCATGGATGGATATATGTTCTCGTATAATTAAAATTTATAATATTACTATTAACTATGCCCTCAATTTGAGCTTGCAAATTTTTATTCATAGAATGTACACATTCATCTTCATATCTTTCAGGATAACAACTTCCATGAAAATATCCATTTTCTGTTACTGGTGTCAAAGTATAAACTATTTGAATAGAGCCTTCAAAATTTGATTTTTCTTCTATAATATTAGCATTTGTGAAAATGTGATTTTCTTTATCAGTGTACCAATATGTTGAAGTATTTTGTAGTGTCCAATCATATCCTGTATGAGTACTATCATTTGCTCCAAACAGAACTTCTCCAGTTAATCTTGATTCTGACCTATCTCCATCTGCATACCCATCAAAATCATATGGCGTATTAAATCTGTACATCAGATTAGGAATAGAAATCTTAAGTTGCCCAGGCTGATATGTAGTAACTGCATTAGTATTTTTGTAATTTATCTGCACCGTAATTACTCTAGGTGTTCCATTTCCACACCCTCCATCCGATGCATCCCAATCAATAGATGTTAAGGGTGTCTTTCCATTATCTACAGTTGAATCATAAAAAACAATCCCTAATTCCCAGTTATCGGTGGATGGTTCTTCACCATCTTCTGTATTATCATTTTGCAATGATATTTCATTATTCAATTTTTCTTCGGAAGAATCTATATCATTAGAGGATATGTCTGATATAGATATATCTTCTGTTACATTTGAATCTGTTGCTACTTCTGCAGAAGTGGCATTAGATTCCTCCGTACTTATCTTGTTTTCTGTGTTTAAATCATCCAGCGTTTGCTGCTCTGTGTATGTTTCTCCTGCTGATAAAGCATTGACAGGAACTGATGTAAACAGCACACATGCGGCTAAAAGTGCCGAACCTAATTTATTAAAATTTTTGATTAAGCATTTTCTCCTTTCTTTTATAAGATAGCCATTTGCTACAAAGTCTAAGTATTGGCTTTTATATAAAGAGGAGTGTATAACATTAAAGCTCCGCTTTATATAAGAGGATAATGGAGCCAATGCTTATTACTTTTTAAGACTGCAGAGGGATTGTACTTGTATATGTGATATACAGGTACAAGAGGATATCCTCTGCAATTTTGGCAACAAAAAAAGCATAGATCTGTCCTTTTCAAAAAACTTAAAAACAAAATCCATACCTTTTCTCTACCTAAAATAATTTTATTATAGAAACATATTTTCGTCAATACATTTTTATAATTTCGTATAAAAATATTTTATAGGATTCGCTTCACCTTTACGATATAAGTTTGCAATAGATTTTTCTATGTACTTACTCCTGATTGCTTCTTTTGCTACTTCTCCGACAAACTCATATCTATCTGCTGGCGTTTCGGCATCTGGGAGTGTTGATCTTGGAATTGTGCCTGCTGGGAGCCATTCTTTTATTTTATACACTTCTTTTATAATTCCTTTATAGACACAAAAAACATAATCTGCCTTTTCTGCTCTTTTGACATCTATTTTCCAATATCCCCTTGTCGCTTCATATAGCTCAAGCTCCGTCATATTTTCTCTATATGCCTGACTGATTTTTATAGCAATAACATTTTCTGTTATATTTTCACAAACTAAAATATTATCTTCCATAATGAATCCTCCTGACTACGCATCTGAAATATCCACTATAATAACACAGCTTTCCTGCTCTTACAAGAGCATTGCTCTACACAACGTAGTTGTAACGTTGCACGCTACGGTGTTTCCGCTGTAAGCAGGAAACAAAAATAAAAGAGAATATTTTTTGATTTTGCTTCCATTGGGAAGATATATATTTTTAGCTTGCTAAAAATATATGCTGACCTTTGGAAGCAATAAAGGGCGTAGACTTGTTGTTGGTTATTTTCTAAGGTTTGGGCTGGTAAGCACAAACTTTAGCAAAATAAACAACAACTAACACATGTGGGAGCGTAAATTCATAGCCAACACGCTTTCGGCTGCACAAAAAGAGTCTTTTAAACATGTGCCATATCTGGCACCCTATTATGGGCGTTACCGCCCATTTGAAGATTTTTCTTGATATTTACTATATTCCGCTATATAATTGAGCTAATTTTCAGAAAGGATGAACTGCCATGTTATTTTTAAATCGTGATTTCTATAGCCCTAACGATATTTTTTCTTTCATTAATGCCTCAGTGCAGATTTTGTTAAATCAGAATCCCTCTATCTTGGCAACCAATGAATATAAACTTTTCTTTTATATCAAAGAAGATTTTTCCGCAAATTTTTTTGCTCTATATTCTACTGATATAGATATGGAATGTTTGGGTTTTTCAGTCCTCCAGCGGAATACCCGTCATGCCATTGAAGCATTTCTTGATTTATTAAACCTCAGCCATGATTCAGACTATTTATCAGTAATGGAACATTGTGCAGACAGAAAAAAACGCTATAATCAAAAATATAATTCAATCCTTCAAGGGAAAACCACTATTTATAAAAAGTATGAAATTGCAACCAAAATGTATAGTGAAAACATACCACAAGAATTGATAGACATTTCGTCAGAAACAAATAACCACACTCATCCTAATATTTTTGTTGATGTAATTGGTATAAACGAATATGATAAAAAAGCTAAGATTTTAAGAAATGTATTAAATGCAACACTTTATGCATTGATTTCTTCCTATCAAATAATATTAAAAAAATTTAATAATAATATCATGCCCACTATGAACTGTGCAACATGCCGCTATGCTCCTTTTAGAACTTGTAACCAATGTTTTACTGATGAACAGGCAAGATTCCAAAATCTAATCAATAATGCACTATTTACATACAGCAGTCCATTTCAAAACGTATATTATCAATAACCTTCAGCCAGCAGAGCAATTTGCTGGCTGTCTTTATTTCGTATATAAATACACGTATTTTAGTAAACTTGTATAAATTATCATGTTTCTTGTATAATATATTTATGCACTATTGACAAAAACTAAATATTTTTATAAAATTAAATCATAAGTTAATTGATGCTTTTTTATTACAAAAGCTCTAAGTAAGATAATATATCCCTAACCAGCATGTAATGGTCATGACGGATGCAAGAGGGATGACGAAGCGTGAGAGGCTCGTCAACAAAAAGTGATAGGTATTCTTTTTCAAGAATCTAAAGTTATTGTCTATATCCTTGACTAGCTCGTAATAGCCGAGACGGATGCAAGAAGGATTTTCAGTTTAGGCAGGATTACAGATCTAAGAGCTTAATCATTTTCCCTGATTTTCTCAACTAA
>OFGE01001296.1_pt1 | contig 22557 bp, 25 predicted proteins | sample 1521681 | NCBI WGS metagenome assembly OFGE01 (sample SAMEA3504093, study PRJEB24116) | mouse gut metagenome | biome: mouse gut; feature: mouse-associated habitat; material: faeces | place: Denmark | collected 2011
CATATGCAATCAATGATATTGTTCTTATTTTCTTATGGATATTTGCAACACTATCAGATATATCTTATTTATCTGTTATAACATGTTTTGTTGTGTTTTTAGTTAATGATTTATATACATTTATAAGTTGGAAGAAATTACATAAGTTTCAAGAAAGAAATAAAAATCCCTAAGAATTTTAGGGATTTTCTTCTTGTATAGTTGTTTCAGTATAAAGATTTGTTTGACTTTGAAATTCAATATATCTTATATAAGATATCCAGAGCATAAAGGATAGAAATGATGTAACTAAAAGAATAGTAGCAATTTTAATCAGTCTCTTCACTTTCATTTTTTCTATAATCAATGAATGATCAATATGTATATAGTAAGAAGAAACAACTTCTTGAGGTTCTCCAAATTCTTCTAAATAGTATTCATATGTAGCTTCTGGATGTAATTGGTCATATCTTTCAATAAATTTTTTTAATTTATGAAGATAACTTTTTTCTTCATGAGTATGTTCAGGAAACGTATGATATATTGTTTTATAATATTTTTGTGCATTTTTATTCATAAGTTTCACCTTTTTGTTGAAGAGTAATCTAAAATATGATTAATACCAGAAACAATATGATGGTATTCTCTTTTTAACATATCTAATCTTACTCGTCCTGCTTCTTCTAAATGATAATAGAGTAATCCTTCACTTTCATAACTTGATAGTAGTCTTGAATTTTCAAAATGATATAAAGTTGTAAAAAGAATAGCATTTTTGGGATGAAAACTTTCCTTAGATTGAATATTGATAAGTTTACATATCTCAAAACATTCTAAATCTTTTTGATAAAGCAAAGATAATAATAATAATTCTAATCTATTAAATTGATTGTTTTTAAACATAAAATCACCATTTTTATTATAACGTATTTATATGTAAAAGAAATAAAATTTTATAAAATAATTAAAATCTATTGATAAATTCTTGGATTATATCAGAAATCTTTTCATCTTTTCTCATAATAAATGCAATTGAAGTATACAATTCTTTATCTTCTAAAGTCATAGAGTGTAAAGTCGTATCATGATTCAATAAAAGAGCACTTTGAGGAATAATTGCTATACCTTGATGTGATGAAGCCCAGATAAGAGATGTTCGACAATCATCACAGGTTGTTTTGATATAGGGATTAAAATGTTGGTTTAAACAATAATCAGTGATTAAAGGTAAATATCTTTGGTGAATAATAAGAGGAAGATTGCAAAGGTCTTTTATTGTATGTTCATTTTTATGAAAATAATCATAATGACCAATTGCTATCATAGGTTCTTTTTGTAAATAAAATACTTGTACATTAGTAGCATCAAAAGGAGTACGAACAATAGCAAAATCAATATTATGAGCAAGTAATAAATCAATCATTTCATAAGTTGTTCCTTCATGAATCTGAAAATAAAGTTGTGAATGTTCATGTAGAAATTTTTGAACTTTTGGTTGTTGTATTAAAGCGCTATTAGATGAAGTGATTCCAATACGAATGGTTTCATTTTGGGCATCTTTCATTTCATGTAATGTTAACTCACTTAAATTTAATATTTGTAAACTACGTTTATAAAAAAGTTTTCCAGCATCTGTTAATTCTACTTTACGATGCCCCCTTTTTAACAATTGTACACCTAACTCTGTTTCTAATTGTTTTAATTGCATAGATAGAGGTGGTTGTGCCATATGTAAATGTTGTGCAGCTTTAGAAATTGTTCCTTCTTCAACAATTGTTTTAAAATAAAGCATTTGTTTAATATCCATAATATCTCCTATATATAAAAGGTATAATAAATATATATAATATATATTATACATATAATATCATTTTCGTTATAATAAAACAAGAAAGAAGGGAATGTAATGCTTTGGTATAAATATATAAAACCATTTAGAAAACAAGCTATTATAGGATTTATTTTTAAAATGACAGAGGCTTTTTTTGAATTGATGGTACCATTAGTTGTTGCTCAAATTATTGATTATGGAATTGGTCAAAATGATAAACAATACATTTGGAAAATGGGAATATTATTATTTGCATTGACTTTTATTGGTTATGGGTGTGCTTTGGTTTGTCAATATTTTGCTTCTTATACTTCACAAAGTTTTGGAACATTAATGAGAAATGATATGTATAAAGTTATTAATCGTTATGATTATGAAGATATTGATAGAATTGGAACACCTTCATTGATTACAAGATTAACAAATGATGTAGTACAATTACAGTTAGCAGTTGCAATGGCTATTCGCTTGGTTTCCAGATCACCGTTTTTGATTATTGGATCATTAATTATGGCATTTCGTATCAATATGCAGATGGCGATTATTTTTGTTATAACAGCTCCATTATTAGCACTTTGTATATATTTTGTGGTAGCAAAATCAATGCCTATGTATCTAAAAATACAAAAGCAATTGGATAAGGTTTCTTTAGTTTGTCGAGAAAATTTAACTGGAATACGTGTTATTAGAGCTTTTTCTAGACAAAAAGAAGAAAAGAGAAGATTTCAAAATATGACTGAAACGCAAAAAGATATGCAAATAAAAGTAGGAAAGCTATCAGCATTGTTAAATCCTATGACAAATATGATTGTGAATATAGCTATTATAGTTATTTTGTATGTAGGGGGAATAAGGATTAATGGGGGAACACTTACACAAGGAGAAGTTGTTGCTTTAATTAATTATATGAATCAAATACTTTTATCTATGTTTGTGTTTGCTAATGTTATTGTTATTTTTAATAAAGCTTCAGCAAGTTATAAAAGAATAGAAGAGGTTTTAGATATATCACCACGTATTATTAAAGAGGATAATAAGGATTATCAAGATGTATTTTTATCTTTTGATACTGTTTCTTTTGCTTATCAAGGAAATGTTGCTTTACAAAATGTTTCTTTTGAAGTAAACAAAAATGAAACAATTGGAATTATAGGTGGAACAGGGAGTGGAAAGAGTACATTAGTCAATTTAATTCCAAGATTTTATGATAGTGAAGGTCAAATTTATATAAAAGGACAAACTATTCAATCATATGATTTAAAAGAGTTAAGAAATATGATAGGGATAGTTCCACAAAAGGCTGTATTATTTAAAGGAACATTGAGAGAAAATATGCAGTGGGGAAAACAAAATGCAAGTGATGAGGAGATATGGCAAGCTTTAGATTTAGCTCAAGCTTCAGCATTTGTTAAAAAATTAGAAAATGGTTTAGATACAATGGTTACTCAAGATGGGAAAAATCTTTCTGGTGGACAAAGACAAAGATTAACAATTGCAAGAGCGTTGGTAAAAAAACCTGAAATTTTAATTTTAGATGATAGTGCTAGTGCTTTGGATTTTGCAACGGATGCAGCTTTAAGAAAGTCATTAAAAACGATTCAATCAACTATTTTTATTGTATCGCAAAGAGTTTCTTCTATTATGCATGCAGATAAAATCATTGTTTTATCACATGGTGAAATTGTGGGTGTGGGAACACATCAATATTTATTGGAGCATTGTGATATTTATCAAGAAATTGCTCATTCACAATTAGCTAAGGAGGAAACAGTATGAATTTACAAGTATTAAAAAGACTATTGAGATTTTGTAAACCATATTTAAAATATTTATATTTGGCTTTATTGTTTTCTGCTTTTCATATTATTTTTACATTATTAACACCTATTTTGATAGGAAGAACTGTGGATTTATTAATTGGGGTTCATCAAGTTAATTTTGATTTATTAAAATTAAATATTGTATATATTTTTATAAGTGTTTTTTTAGCTTCATTATTTCAATGGTTATTAATGAGAATGTCAAATCAGCTTACATATTGTATAACAAGAGATTTAAGGAATTGTTTGTTTCAACAATATTTATCTTTACATTTAAGTTTTGTTGATAGTTCTTCACATGGAGATTTGATGAGTAGAATGATAAATGATATTGATTTGATTGGTGATGGGTTATTACAAGGTTTTACGAATTTATTTAGTGGAATAATGACGATTATTGGAACAATCGGATTTATGATGTATATTAGTGTTTCTATTGCAAGTGTTGTTATTGTGTTGACACCTTTATCGCTTGTAGTTGCATCTATTATTGCAAGTAAGACATATAAATATTTTCAAGAACAATTAGCTTTAAGAGGTGAATTAGGGGGCTATGTTGAAGAAATGATAGGACATCAGAAAATTGTGAAGGCATTTGCTCATGAAGATGAAAATATAAAGAGATTTGATGAAATAAATCAAAGAGTGCATGTGAGTGGGGTTAAATCACAGTTTTTAGGGGCATTAGTTAATCCTAGTACAAGAGTTGTTAATAATATTGTTTATGCTTCGGTTTGCATTTTTGGTGCTTTACAAGTTGTTTCAGGACATTTTAGTGTGGGTGCTTTATCAAGTTTTTTAACTTATGCGAATCAATATACAAAACCATTTAATGAAATTTCTAATGTTTTTACAGAGTTACAAACAGCAATTGCTTGTGCTTCAAGAGTTTTTGATTTATTAGATGAAGATATTATTCAAGAAGTTGATCAACCTCAAATTATAAAATCACCACAAGGCAATATAGATATTGAACATATTTATTTTTCTTATCAAAAAGATCAAAAATTAATTGAGAATTTTTCTTTAAAAGTGAAAAGTGGTGAAACAGTAGCAATTGTAGGCCCAACAGGCTGTGGAAAAACAACATTTATTAATTTGCTTATGCGTTTTTATGATCCACAAAAAGGAAATATATGTATTGATGGTATAAATACTAAAAATATGACAAGAGATTATTTAAGAAGTCTTTATGGAATGGTATTACAAGACACATGGTTATTTCATGGAACAATAAAAGAAAATATAGCCTATGGAAAAAAAGATGCAACAGATGAAGATATTATAGAAGCTGCTAAAAATGCCCATGCTCATAAGTTTATTATTCAATTAAAAGACGGGTATGATACAGTTGTGAGTGAAGATGGTGGAAATTTATCACAAGGACAAAAACAGTTATTATGTATTGCTCGTATTATGTTGGTAAAACCACCTATGCTAATTTTAGATGAAGCTACATCTTCTATTGATACGAGAACGGAAAAACAGATACAAGAAGCTTTTGATTTAATGATGAAAGGAAGGACAACTTTTATAGTTGCTCATAGATTATCTACAATTCAAAAGGCAGATAAGATTATAGTTATGGATCAAGGGCATATTATTGAACAAGGAAATCATCAAGAATTATTACAAAAACAAGGCTTCTATCATCATTTGTATTATAGTCAATTTGATTTAAATTAAAAAATAAGCAGTGTAGTTAAAAACTATGCTGCTTATTTTGAAATCTTTTTTCTTAATTGAGTTAAATCAATAAAACGAGTAGAGAAGTTATATTCTTGTTGAGCATACACAAATGACATTTTATTTGTATATGAGTAATTCACTTTTTTAAGTTTTCGATAATCAATCATCATTCTTCCTACCATCATATTTTTTCTTCCAACCAATACAATAGAAGAAAGTAAATATCCAAAAGCAACAGACATAAATGCTATAACATTGAGTCCATTTTGCCAAAATGCAGTACTGTTATTAAGTAAGCCATATACAATAGCTAAAATTCCACCAATTAAACAACCTATATATAATATAGTGGAAATAGAAAAAACAAATTTTCCTAAAGTATTAAAACAAAATGTTAAAGAATTATCTAATTTTCTACATTTAAAAAATGTAAATAAAATATTAATAATAGAATAAGAAAACCATAAAATAACTAATATTAATAGTAAAGTTGTTATTGTTAAAAAAATTTCATTAGATTGACTCATATTGAAAACACCCTTTCATAATTAATTATTATTATACATATATTTTTAACTTTCGTATAGTTAAAAATGAAAATATACTGAAAAATAAACTAGGATAGTTAAAGTTTTTGATATATAATACATTCCAAGGAAGTGAAAATATGGAAAATATGATAACATCTCAAATCAAAAAAATAGAAGTCTGTGATGCAGATTATATGGGGGAATATAAGTTATATCATCTATTTAATCATTTTACAAATATTGCAACTGAAAATGCAATGAAAATAAATATGTGGAATAAAGATATGTTTTATCAATATGGGTGGGTTATAGCCAAACAAACATTAACACTTCATCAGCCTATTAAGATAGATGATGTTTTAGAATTATCAACAGTTATAGCAGAAGGATCTTTTGTTGCATTCCCTAGATATTATTTTATAAAAAAGGATGGAAAAGAAATTGGAAGATGTTCTTCAATATGGACACTTATTGATATAAAAAATAGACGTATTGTATCTCCTAAAAAAATAGGAATAAATATACCTGAAGTTCAACATTCTTTCCATTTAGATACACCAAAAACCATTTCATTAGATTTGCCTTTACATTGTGTTATGAAAAGACAGGTATTATATAGTGATATTGATACAAATCAACATATGAATAATGCAAGATATATTGAATGGGCTTTAGATACAATTGATTATCAAGTTTATAAAAAATATTTTATTAAAGAGCTTTCTATTCATTATAAAAAAGAAATCAGACCATTAGAATTTGTTAAGCTTTATTTAGGGCAAGATGAAAATAGATATATTATTGAGGGCCAAAATGAAAATCAAGAAAGTTGTTTTATTATAGAAATATATTTTGATAAAAGATAGTTTTCAAAATATGAAAACAAATTTCGATAATTTATGATATGATATATCCGTCCCAAATATCTATAATAGTATTCGTTTTCCCGTAAGAATACAAATATAGAGTAGAACTGTTTTTTAACAGTTCTATTTTTATATACATAAATTAATTAAAAATAAAGAAATATTATGTTGACTATAAAGATAAATCAATTTATGATACATTTAATTATTATTAATTCAACGAAAGGAGAAAGTTTGATGACAATAGTTAATATTATGCCTAAATTTGATGGTGATTTCTTTTCAATGAAATTTATAGATGAGGAAACCAATATACCTGTTGAACTTGACTATAATAAAACAGAATTTGGAGAACATTATAGAATATTAGTAGAAATTTTAATTACAAGAATTCATATTGTGGGTATGGCAGTAGGAGAGTTTTATATTGATATTTATAATGGTTTTGATCATCAAAAATTGATATCCTTCGCTAAAGAAAGGTTAAATGTTCAACATTTATCTGATGATGTTGTATTTCATATGATTATGTCAATTATTTTAGAAACATTATATGTTGAAAAGATTGTAGATGATAAGTTTTATGAGAATGTTGAAATTTGTTTAGATATGTTACAATATATGGATTCACATTAAAACTATTTTAAAATAAAAAGATCCTAAAAATCAGGATCAATCAAATGTATAAGTTTTAACATATCATGAGGAGGATAACATTTTAATGTTATCTTTTCATTTGTTATGGGATGAATAAATTTTAAACAATAAGCATGTAAAGCTTGTCTATTGATAAGTGTAGATTTTTGATGGTAGAGATGATCACCTAATAAGGGGTATCCAATACTTGCCATATGAACACGAATTTGATGTTTTCTTCCAGTGTGAAGAGTACATTGAATAAGTGATAAATTGTTTTTTGAAGCTAAACATTGATATGTTGTGATGGCTTCTTTTCCTTTAAAAGCAACACGCATACGTTGTTGATGATGTCTATCTCTAGCTATATTTTTATGAATAGTATGCTCTTTAAAATCTAAAATAGGCTTATTAACAATAGCCAAGTATTGTCGATGAATAGTTTTAATAGATAATTGATAATCCAAAAGAGGTTGAACCAAAGCACATTTACAAAAAAGAATAAGACCACTTGTTTCATAATCTAATCTATGAATATATTTAACAGGAATATTATAACCTTTTTGTTGGTAATAAGCACTTACTCTATTGGCTAAAGAATCTGTCTTTGATGGATGATCAGGATAAACTTGAATAAAAGCAGGTTTATTCACAACTAAAATAAATTCATCTTCATAAATAATATCAATGTCTTCATAACAAGCAGGATACATTCCATTATCTTCTTCAAATGCTTTAATAGTGAATTGATTTCCTTTTATTAAAATAGTAGAAGATGAAACAAAATGATTATTAACAGTATAACTTTTGTTTTGTTTATAGAGATGAATTGTTTTTTTAGATAAATGGAATTGATGAAAAAAATCGTCTATTGATATAGTATTGTGAATATAGAAAGTAATATATGGATAATGAACTTTATATTTCATTTGGTTTATAAACAGTAATACGTATATCAATAGTGATATCGAATTCATCTAAAGTATCTAAAACATAACGTTTCTCTTTTTTTATATGATAATAATGAGGTGTCATTTTTAAAAGATTTAAAGTATCTTCTTTTTTATTTAAATGAATTGTTTTTTTGAAATCATAACTTTCAATGATTTCAAAAGGTAAACGAATATGCTGATCAGATTTTACTTTTACTTCATCATAAATAAGTTCTTTAAATTCAATTAAATGCTTATTATTAGCAGTAACATGAATCATATACCCATCACTCTTTAAACATCTCTGAATTTCATCAACATTAACAACAGTAAATAATGCTGTTATAACATCTAAAGAATGATCTTGTATAGGAATATTTTTAGAATTTCCTACAATCCAATATATATCTTTTGTATACTTTGTTGCCATAATAATGGCATCTTTAGAAATATCTAAACCATAAAGTGTCGTTTGTTCTCCTAACTCCTTTTTTAAACAATATGTGTAATAGCCTTCTCCACATCCTAAGTCTAAAATGTGCATGTTCTCATGAAAATGCTTTTTAATGTATTGACAAACTTCATTTAAAATAACATCATAATATCCCTGATTAAGATAGGCTTTACGACATAATAAACTTTCTTTATTATCACCAGGATTGTTTGTAGATTTATCAGGATTTAATAATAGATTTATATATTGATATTTAGCTATATCATAACAATGATTATTATGACAACGATAACTTTTATCAATTTGTATAAGTGAGCTATGACACTTTGGACAAGCTAATTTATGCATGATTTCACATCCTTTGAGTTTCATTATAACATGTTTACATTTGTTTGAAAATATGGGTATAATAAAAGAGGAGGTCATAATTTATGGGATTTTTTTCTAAAAAACAAAAAGTAGATTACAATGCAATATTTAAAGAACAATATAAATCTATTAATCAATTAACAATGCAAGCTCAAAATGAATTAGATTATATGATTAAAGAGTCTTTATATACTTTGATTATTGAAAAATATGATGAATTAATAGAATTAATTGAAAAAGGAGCTTCTTTTGATAAAGAACATTTTTTATCTTTAAGAGAAAATATAATGAAAGAATATCAAATGATTCAAAATATTAATCATGAATAATATGAATATAAAAATAATTCAAACACTCTTAGATGTTTTTCAATATTATGGAGAAGCTATTCATTTGGATATAGAAAGATTTGAGAATGCTTTTTAGTTGTACAAGGTTTTCGATCAGGTGTTTTTGAAATGATGATTTTTGATGATGATTATCATCGTACAAAATATGTTGATTATTTGAAATATGTTCAAGATATGAGTGAGGAAGAAGCTTTATTTACAACGGTTATTTTTGAGATTTGTTTTGATCATTTTGGCTATTATTTAAAAATTGGAAATATTGAAAAATTATTAAAAGAAGCATATCAACAAAATAATTTTGAAGAATTATTTATTATTGCTAGATCTTATTTTAAAGGATTTGGAATGAAACAAGATTATGAAAAGGCATTTCAATTGTTTCATTATCTTTATACACAAGGTTATGATAATGGTGCTTATTATTTAGGTTATATGTATGAAAATGGTTTTGGTGTAGAAAAAAACATAGAAAAAGCTATTATGTATTACTCAAGTCATGATGATAGCCAATGCACTTTAAAAATGGGCATATTGTATATGTATGGAGAATATGTCGAATATGATGAAGAAAAAGCAATAGATTATTTATCTAAGAGTCAAGAACCAGAAGCTTATTTATATTTAGGAATTCTTTTAGAGAAAAGACATCTATTTTCTGATGCTTTTCAAGCTTATTTTAAAGGAGCTAATTTATTTCAAAAAGAATGTCTATATAAAGTAGCTATGTATTTGTATAAAGGAATAGGTACAAAACTCAATCAAAGTGAGGCATATCGTTATTTTAGATATGCTTATTACTGTTTGCATGGTGAAAGTGCATATCAATTATCAATGTTATTTTTTGATGGAGTTGTTGTTAAGAAAGATATTCAACAAGCATTATGTTTTTTAATTCAAGCTGCAAGATTAAAGAGTCAACAAGCATGTTTAACACTTGCTCATTTTTATGGTGAAGGGTTATATGTGGATAAAAGTTTTGAATTGTCTACAAGGTATTATCAAATGGCCAATGACATTAATTGTTAATAGAATAAAAATTAAGTATTCATTAAAAAGAGGAAATAGGAAATGAAAATATATAAAAAAAGTGATGATACATCTTATACATTAGGTGTATTTCCAACTATTGAATTATTAAAAACAAGACCTCAAGATGTTGTGAGAGTGATAGTTCATTCATCTATTGAAAAAAATAGTGGATATCCCATTATTCAAGAATTATGCCAAAAACATCATATCCATATAGATATTCATGACAAGACAATAGATAAATTAAGTCCTAAAAATAATTGTTTTGCAATAGCTGTTTTCAAAAAGTATGAAAATTTTATTGTTGAAGGAAATCATGTTGTCTTGGTTCATCCTATGGATATGGGCAACATGGGAACGATTATGAGAACAATGTTAGGTTTTGGATATCAAAATTTAGTAATTGTGAGACCTGCTGTTGATGTCTTTGATCCTAAAGTTATTCGTTCATCAATGGGAGCAATATTTCATTTAAACATCCAATATTATGGTGATTTTATGACATATTATGACAAATTTAAAAATCATGAGTTCTATCCTTTAATGCTAAAAGGTGCTAAGAATATTCATAAAGTTTCTACAAATCATATTCATTCTTTAGTTTTTGGCAACGAAAGTAGTGGATTACCAGATGAGTATTTAGCATATGGACAAAGTGTTTTTATTCCACATACTATGTCAATAGATTCACTGAATTTATCAATGGCATTAGGTTTGACATTGTTTCATTTTTCTCAAAATCAATTTATGAATCAAGATGTTTTGAGAGATGAACTTTAAATAATAAAATATCATTAAATTAAAATATGAAAGAAGGGTTAAGATGTATAATTTTGATAAAATCATAAATAGAAGAAATACAAATAGTGAAAAATATGATTGTGAAAAGGCAAAAGATTCTCGTATTATTCCAATGTGGGTTGCTGATATGGATTTTGAAACATTACCAGAGATTAAAGAAGTGATGGAGAAAAGAGTAAAGCATGGTATTTTTGGTTATGCTTCACCAACAGAATCTTATTATCAAGCTGTTATTCATTGGATGAAAACAAGACATAATTTTGATGTCAATAAGGATTGGATTATTACAACAACAGGTATTGTTACAGCATTAAAATTAGCTGTGAGAGCATTTACACAAGAAAATGATAAGGTTATGATTATGAAACCTGTTTATTATCCTTTTGATGCTTCTATTCATGTTAATCATAGAGTTATTGTTGAATGTCCATTAATTTTTAATAATAATAGTTATTCTTGTGATTTTGATTTATTTGAAAGGACGATTCAAGAAAATAATATTAAAATGTTTATTTTGTGTAATCCACATAATCCTATTGGTAAAGTGTGGACGAGAGATGAATTATATCAAATAGGAATGATTTGTAAAAAATATAATGTTTTAGTTATAAGTGATGAAATTCATATGGATTTTACTTATGGTCAAAATAAACATATACCATTTTATAATGTTGATGAATCATTTAAAGATTTCTCAGTCATTTGTACTGCACCATCTAAAACATTTAATCTAGCAGCCTTGCAAACATCAAATATTATAATTGCTGATGAAAAGTTAAGACATCTTTTTGAAATAGAAAAAGATGCATCAGGTGTTACTGATCCAAATATTTTTGGATTAGATGCATGTGAAGCCGCTTATACATATGGAGCAAAGTGGGTTGATGAATTGATTGAATATCTACAAGGAAATATAAATTATATGAATGATTTCTTACAAACAAGATTACCTGATTTAAAATTAGTTGAATCACAAGGTTTGTATTTGGTTTGGGTGGATATGCGAGCTTTAGGAATGAATAAGGATGAATTAGAAGATTTTATGTTAAATAAAGCTTATTTATGGTTAGATGAAGGATATATTTTTGGTACTGGTGGAGAAGGGTTTGAAAGATTTAATATAGCTTGTCCGCGTAGTGTTTTAAAAAAAGCTTTAGAACAATTAGAAAAAGCAATTCAAGATAGAAATTCATTTTAAAATTTATTATATTGGGAAAAATTATATCAATTTATAAATTTAACTTTATTAAGAAATGAAAAAATAAGAATAATTATGGAAATTTATCATATTTCAGTGTATGATATAAATGTAAAAACTTTGAAAAGGAGATTGTAATTATGGGATTAGTTTCAGCTAAAGAAATGCTTGATAAAGCAAAAGCAGGTCACTATGCTGTTGGTCAATTTAATATCAACAACTTAGAATGGACTAAATCAATTTTATTAACTGCAGAAGAATTAAAAGCACCAGTTATTTTGGGAGTTTCTGAAGGAGCTGCAAAATATATGACTGGATTTAAAACAGTTTCTGCAATGGTAGGTGCAATGGTAGATGCATTAGGTATTACTGTACCAGTTGCTTTACATTTAGATCATGGTAGCTATGATGGAGCAAAAGCTGCATTAGAAGCTGGGTTCTCATCAATTATGTTTGATGGTTCTCATTATGGAATTGAAGAAAATATTGAAAAAACAACAGAAATCGTTGAATTATGCCATTCAAAAGGTGTATCAGTTGAAGCAGAAGTTGGTTCAATTGGTGGAGAAGAAGATGGTGTTGTAGGTGCTGGAGAAGTTGCAGATCCTAAAGAATGTAAAATGATTGCAGACTTAGGTGTTGATTTCTTAGCAGCAGGTATTGGAAATATTCATGGAAAATATCCAGAAAATTGGGCAGGTTTAGATTTTGAAGCATTAGATGCTATTCAAAAAGAAACAGGAACATTACCATTAGTATTACATGGTGGAACAGGAATTCCTGCTGATATGATTAAAAAAGCTATCACATTAGGAGTTTCTAAGATTAATGTAAATACAGAATGTCAATTATATTTCCAAGAAGCTACACGTAAATATATTGAAGCTGGTAAAGATTTAGAAGGTAAAGGATTTGATCCTCGTAAATTATTAGCTCCAGGTGCAGCTGCAATTCAAGCTTGTGTTAAAGAAAAAATGGAATTATTTGGTTGCATTGGTAAAGCTTAATTATATAAATGAACTGATATAAAAAAGAAATTGAAATTACTCAATTTCTTTTTTTCTTTGAATATACAATGTTAAATCTATAATTGCTTGATGAATACGTTTAAGACTTTCATCTTGACCTAATATATGTATAATTTCTACTGCACCACCAGGAGTAAGAGATTTATTAGTTAAGGCAACTCTGATAGGCCACATAATTTGTCCATTTTTCAATCCATTATCTTTAGCTAGACTTATAAAAAGTTGTACTAATAAATCATCATTAGTAAAGTTATCAAAATCTTTTAAATGTTTTTCAATAAGTTGTAAAACTTTCAATGATGTTTCTGGAGTGGTTTTCATTTTTTTATGTGTGTAAAGAGAAACATCAAAAGGATATGGTTTATTGATAAAGTCAGTCATGGTTTCAATATCTTTTAATTTTTCTAAACGAGGCTGTAAAACTAAACTTAGTTCTAAAAAATCAATATCTTGAGTGATATGTTGATAATATGGAAAAACCAGTTGATGAAAGTCTTGAAGAGATAGTTTTCTTAAATATGTTTCATTCGTCCATTTTAATTTTTCAATATCAAATATAGCAGGAGCTTTGGAAATATGTTTTATATCAAATTGCTCAATTAAATCATTTAATGATAATATTTCATTATCACCAAAAGAACACCCTAATAATGCTATATAATTAATGATAGCTTCTTTTAAATAACCTTGTTCTTTTAAATCTTGATAAGAAGCATCACCATTTCTTTTGCTCAGTTTATGTGTTTCATCTTTATTAACTGGAGGAAGATGAATATACGTTGGTTTATCCCAACCAAATGTTTCATAAATTAAGTTGTACTTAGGGGTACTAGAAAGGTATTCATTTCCTCTTACAACATGTGTGATTTTCATAAGATGATCATCAATAACATGAGCAAAGTTATAAGTAGGATAACCATCACTTTTGATAAGAATACCTTCATTAAGCGTTTGATTTTCTACTTCAATATATCCATAAACTTCATCTTCAAAAGATGTTGTTCCAGTTTGAGGGATAGTTTGTCTTATAACATAAGGAATATTTTGTGATAACTTCATTTCAATTTCTTTTTCTGATAATTGTGTACAAGGATCTATGTTATTGTCATTACTTTCACAAAAACAATAATGAGCTCCACCCAAATCAATAAGTTTTTGGGCATAATGATGATATAAATCTAATCTTTGTGATTGAATATAAGGACCTACCCCCTCATCTTTATGAGGTCCTTCATCATAATGAAGTCCTGTTTCTTCTAATACTTGATAAATCATATCAGTAGCTCCTTCAACTTCTCTTTGTTGATCAGTATCTTCTATTCTTAATATAAAATCCCCTTGATTATGTTTAGCTATTAAATAACAATATAAAGCTGTTCTTAAATTACCAATATGCATGTATCCAGTTGGACTAGGTGCAAATCTTGTTCTTATTTTCATATTGTTTCTCCTTGCATAATAAGTTATAATAAATATGTATATTGGGGTATAGCCAAGCGGTAAGGCATCAGACTCTGAATCTGACATTTCCCTGGTTCGAATCCTGGTACCCCAGCCATATATAAATGATAGAATCACAATGTGGTTCTTTTTTATTATAACAGATTTATGAAAAATAAAAAGATGGAGGTAGAGGAGAACATATTTTATTGTTTGTAATAAAAAGTTATCAATAATGATAAAAAATTATTGACACTATATTAAACCTTGTTTATAATTCACATATACATCATAGATGTATAGAATTTCATAAATATATAGGGGGAATTTTTATGGAAGAAGTTTTAAGTGTAGTTTTTAGTATTTGGTATCTTATTGGTGCAGCTCTAGTCTTTTTTATGCAAGCTGGGTTTGCAATGGTAGAAGCTGGTTTTACTCGTGCAAAAAATGCTGGCAATATTATAATGAAAAATTTAATGGATTTTTGCTTAGGTGCTGTGGCATTTTTAATTTTAGGGTATAGTTTTTTATGTGGAGCTGATGCTGGAAATGGTCTTATTGGATGGATAAGTCCATTGAATGGTCCTTTGTTTAATTTTGTTTCTACAGATTGGTCAAGTTTTGTATTTAATTTAGTTTTTTGCGCTACTGCTGCAACCATTGTTTCAGGTGCTATGGCAGAACGTACAAAGTTTTTATCTTATTGTATTTATAGTTTTGTTATTAGTTTAATTGTTTATCCAATTGAGGCACATTGGGTATGGGGACCTGATGGCTGGTTAACAGCTATGGGATTTCATGATTTTGCTGGTTCAGCTGTTATACATTATGTAGGTGGTTTGACTGCTTTAATTGGAGCAAAGTTATTAGGACCTCGTATTGGTAAATTTAATGCTGATGGATCACCAAATGGAATTCCTGGACATAGTCTTACAATTGGAGCGTTAGGGTGTTTTATATTATGGTTTGGATGGTATGGCTTTAATGGAGCTGCTGCTACAAATGGTTTACAATTAGCGACTATTTTTGCAACAACAACAGTTGCTCCAGCTCTAGCAACTTGTACTGTTATGATTATTACATGGGTAAAATACGGGAAACCTGATGTAGGTATGTCGTTAAATGGTTCATTAGCTGGATTGGTTGCTATTACAGCTGGTTGTGATGCAGTGAATGTTTTGGGGGCTACAATTATTGGTATTTTATCAGGATTTACAGTTGTATTTATAGTATGGTTATTGGATTATAAGTTAAAAATAGATGATCCTGTAGGTGCAGTTGCTGTGCATATGGGTAATGGTATTTTAGGAACAATTTGTGTAGGTTTATTTGCTTGTGGTACTGATACAATGCCAGAAGTTCAAGGTTTATTCTATGGTGGTGGAGCAGATTTATTAATTATCCAACTTATTGGTTTATTAGTTATTGGAGTATGGACAACTATTACCATGACCATTACATTTGTAGTTATTAAGAAAACTGTTGGTTTACGTGTTACACCTCAAGAAGAAATTGAAGGATTAGATAAGTTAGAACATGGACTAGAAAGTGCTTATGCAGGATTTTCGTTTGAAAGCGAATCTATTTCTTATTCAGGAGTACATGTGGATACAATGCCATCAGTAACATTAGAAGAAGCTGTTCCAGTTGAAATATTAAAAAGTTCTATATCTAAGGTTGTTGTGATTACAAAACCTGAACGTTTAGATGCTTTAAAAACAGCTATGAATGAAATTGGTATTACAGGAATGACTGTTACTAAAGTTATGGGGTGTGGGGTACAAAAAGGACATGTTTCTTATTATAGAGGAGCCAAGGTTGATTTAGATTTATTACCTAAGTTAAAAGCTGAAATTGTTGTTTCTTCAGTTCCTGTACAAACAGTTGTAGATGCAGCAAGAAAAGTTCTTTATACTGGTCATATGGGAGATGGAAAGATCTTTATTTATGATGTAAGAAATGTTTTAAGAATTTCTTCAGGGGAACAAGGAGAAAAAGCTTTATCTTATGAAGATTAACGTTTAAAATAATAAAAGATGGAAGATATGAATGATAACTTGATATCTTCTTTTTTATTTGTTCTCTACTATACAACAAAAATGGAATACGATGTAATAAATTATGAAAAAATTTATGCAAAGGTGTATTTTGTGTGAAGAATCCATGGGAAGAGATTTTATTAAGTGATTATGAAAATCATATGAAGCTTGATTCTGTCAAACAGTTACAAGCAATGAATGAAATGATGAAAGATCAATTAAATACTTATCCTGTTTCTAATATGATGATATTAGGGATTGAAGGTGGAAATGGTCTTGAACATATTTTAAAAAGTGAATTAAAGAAAGTATATGGAATAGATATCAATTCATCTTATTTAGAAGAAGTTAATTGTAGATATCCTGAATTAAAAGGTGTTTTAGAATGTTTATGTATTAATTTGATAGATAACTTTCATAATTTATCTAAAGCAGATATAGTAATTGCTAATTTACTCATTGAATATATAGGTTATGAATGTTTTCAGAAGGTTATTCAACATGTTTATCCAAAGTATGTTTCACGTATTATACAAATAAATATCGAAGATTGTTGGATATCAAATTCACCATATTTGCATGTGTTTGATAACTTGAATCAGATACATCATCAAATAGAAGCACAAGAATTAGAAAAAACAATGTTACAAATTAATTATGATTGAATAAGAACTTTAGAATATATGCTTCCTAACAAGAAAAAGTTACTTCAATTAGATTTTAAAATAAAAAATAAAAATTCTTCAACCCTTGAAAAAAGACTTATTTTAAGAAAACTTACTGAAAATGATTTAAAAGCAATATATAATGATAAAGAAGTGAATATATTTTTACCTTGGTTTCCATTAAAGACAATGGAAGATGCAAAAACATTTTATATCAAACAGTTTAAAAGTAAATATACACAAGAAAAAGGATATTATTATGCCATTTGTTTAAAAGAAGATAATATTCCTATTGGATATATTAATTTTTTTATGAATGAAAGTTATGATTTTGGTTATGGTTTTTGTAAAGAATTTTGACATAAAGGTCTTGTTACAGAAGCCAGTTATTAAGTAATTAAAAGATGATGGTATTCCTTGTATTACAGCTACACATGATGTTAAAAATTTACGAAGTGGTGAAGTTATAAAGAAGTTAAACATGAAATACCAATATTCATATGAAGAACAATGACAACCAAAAAATATATTGGTTACATTTAGGATGTATCAATTAAATCTTGATAGAAATAATAATAGAGTTTACAAGAAATATTGGAATGATTCTAAAATTCATTATATAGAGAAGGATATAGAGTAGGCGGATATAATGTGGATATGTCCAAAGTGTAAAAAGGATTTTAAAAATAAAAATCATTATTGTAATATAAAACCTAAAACTATTGATGAATATATTTAAGATAAAAAAACAAAATGATTTATTTCTTATAAGAGATACTTTAAAAGAAGTATTATCAAAAACAGAAGAACGTATTTCTTGGGAGTATGTCTATTTATTGGAAAGGACATAATATTATACATTTTGTAGCTTCAAAGAATCATATAGGATTATATGTAAATAAAGAAGTTTTAAAGAGGATTTAAAGGAATATGATGTACATAATGTAACTATTCGTATTCCCTATGGAAATGTTGATATAAACCTAATTAAACAAATAGCAAATTATATTGCTTGAATGGAATAAAATAAATAAGAAACAATGAGTATTTTCATAAATGAAATTCCTTGTTTTTATTTATCAGTATATTTCTCTTTGTTATGTACATAAAATGAATAATGATGTATATAAAAAACATGGGTTGATGCGACATAAATCAAAAAGATTATAAATCTCGAATTATTGATAGACAGATAGAATCATATTTATCTACATTTGGAACAATAGGTATAGAAGAATCAAAATGGGGAGGGATAAGACATGGAATTCTTCTTATCACTGTAACAGTGAGGTTTATATAGAAAATCCTAATGGTAACTTTCGAAATAGAAGATTGGCTGAAATGAGTCTATCAATAGTATTAGATGGTGATAATCCACGATTAATTGATGAATGGCAAGAGGTAACATCTTTATGGAATGCTGTAAGATATAGAGTTGATCTAACAAGTTAAAAAGGACAATTGGTTCTGTGGCTCCTAATCATAAAGGTATTTTACATAGTGGTGCTGGTAGAATAGCAGAGTGAGAATGAATACGATGTCTAGGGGATTTATCTAAAGAACTTTCTTTAAAAGATATTTGTAATAGTCATATGACTCCTAAGATGACAAGAGAAATTGATTTATGAAAAATTATAGAATATATTATTAGAGGGGGGGGAGAACTTGTTTTATATTATAATAATGATGATATGTTCTGGTGACATTCAATAGAAATAGATATTGATGTTTCAAGAGAAGCAATTGATGCAAATATAGTTGGATGAATTTTATTATTATTAACTTATACTATTATTAGGTATAAGTCTTTTTATCATTTACATATGTTTATTTAATAAGTTGTAATTGATATAATAAATAAAAAGATATTATATGCTTAAAGAGAAATATTATGTGTATAGTAGCAATACACAAAACAAAAGATTTTTATTTTGGAAGAACTTTAAATTATGAATTATCTTATGGCGATGAGGTAATAATAACACCAAGAAATAATAAATTTGATTTTAGAAAAGAGGAGAGTATACATATTCATTATACTATGATTGGAATAGCACATATTGTAGAAGATTATCCATTGTAATATGATGCTGTCAAGGGAAAGAGATTAGGAATTTATTCCTTAGATTTTAAGTCAATGTGCTAGTGTAAAAGGTGCAAAAAATCTTGTGAAGAAAATTGTTAAATATTCCATTTAATGATAAATTACCAGTTACACAATTACATTGGATTATTTTAGATAGCAAAGAATTTATAACAGGAGAATCGGTAAAAGAAGTGATTAAGATATATGAAAATCCAATAGGAGTTTTAACAAATAATCCATCTTTTAATATGCAAATATTTGTATTAAATAATTATATGAATTTATCAACAAAATCACCAGAAGATATTTTTGCCAAGGGATTAAAGTTAAAACAATATAGTCGTGGAATAGGGTATTAGGACTACCTGGGATTTATCATCACAATCTAGATTATTAAGAGTAAAATTTATAAAAATGAATCAATTTCTGGAGATAGTGAAAAACAAAGTGCTAGTCAATTTTTTTATATCTTTAATTCAGTTGATCAACAAAGGGGATATTATGATTTTGGTGATAAACAATATGAAATAGCTATTTATACATCATGTTGTAATACCGATAAAGGAATATACTATTATACAACTTATGACAACCATCAAATAATAGTTATAGATATGAATAAAGAAAACTTAGATGAGAACAATTAATACAATATTCATTAATTACAGAAGAACAAATAAAATTACAAAATTAGTTTTTTGATTTTCCAGTTATCTATTGCTACATTAAAAAATAATCTATTAGAAGAATTAATATTAATGGTTTTATGATAAGTTATTTGTAGTCTTCTATTTTATTAAAAAGGAATGTATGATATTATTTTTATGGATATAAAGAGGGTGAAGAAATGAAATTAATAAAAATATGTTTATCTTTATTAATAACAATTTCAATGATTTCTATTGATTTAGTAAATGCTTTAAATGATGATTTTGAATATGAATTATTAGATAATGGAACAATTGAAATTCAAGGTTATGATGGAGAAGATACAAGTATAACTGTACCATCAAAAATAGATGGAATATCAGTTACAAGTATAGGGGAAGATGCATTTTATTGTTGTGATACTTTAACAACTATCAAAATTCCTAATGGTATTAAAAGTATAGGAAGTTCTGCATTTAGTGATTGTACGAGTTTAGAAAGTATATCAATCCCAAAAAGTGTAACAAGTATAGGAGATTTTGCCTTCTATAATTGTAGTAGTTTAATAAGTATAAAAATTCCAGAAAAGATTAAATGTATATTAGAGTATACATTTAGTGAATGCAGTAGCCTTGAGAGTGTTACTATTTCAAATAGTGTGACTCATATTGAAGAAGGCGCGTTTGATTGTTGTAGTAGCTTAAAAAATATAACTATTCCAAATAGTGTGACAAAATTAGGGGATTATGCTTTTAATGAATGTACAGATTTAAAAGAAATAATAATTCCTGAAAGTGTGACAAGTATAGGTGAATATGCATTTAGTGATTGTGAGGGTCTTATAGGTGTTACTATTTTAGGAAATATAAAAAGTATATCAGATTATACATTTAGTGGTTGTACAAGTTTAAAGAATATTACAATTCCTGATGGTGTGGCAAATATAGGAGAAAGTGCTTTTAGTGGTTGTGAGAGTCTTGTAGATGTTACTATTTTAGGAAATATAAAAAATATACAAGATTACACATTTAGTGATTGCACAAGTTTACAAAATATAACCATTCCTGATGATGTTGAAAACATAGGAGAAGGTGCATTTGATAGTTGTAGTAACTTAGCAAGTTTAATTATCCCTAAAAGTGTGACAAGTATAGGAGAGGATGTTTTTAATGAATGTACTCAATTAACTTTAAAAGTTTATCCAAACTCTTATGGATTAAAGTATGCTAAAGAGAATAGTATTCCATATGAAATCATAACAGTACCAGCTTCAACAGTTCAAATAGATAAAACATCTTTGTCATTACATACAGGAGAAAGTTCAATATTAGTAGCAACAATTACGCCAAATGATGTTACAGATAAAGTGTTAGTATGGACTTCAAGTGATTCGAATATTGTAAAAGTCGACTCTAATGGTAAAGTTATAGCATTATCAAAGGGGGAAGCTATTATTACAGTTAAGACAAGTAATGGAAAAGAAGCACAATGTTCTATTACAGTTGTAGATTCAATTGTGAATATTCCAATAACTTCCATAAGTTTAAATCAAACAATTCTTACTTTGGATAAAGGAAATACATACACATTGATTGCAGATATTCATCCTAGTGATACAACAGATAGTAAAGTTTTAAGTTGGCATTCAAGTGATTCTAATATTGTAGAAGTTGATTCAAAAGGTAGAATTACAGCACTTTCAACAGGACAAGCTAATATTACAGTAAAAACAAATCATGGATTGATTGCAATTTGTATAGTTACAGTCAAGGATAGTGAAATAAATAGATCTGAAGATGAAGAAAATAGCAAATCTCATTCTTTAATACATAAAGATAAAGAAATACCAGTAATAAAAAATGTTAAAACAGAAGACACAATAAATATTATGATATGGTTAGAAATAATTATAGGAAGTTTAATTATATTTATTTATATAAATAAAGTAAGAAAGGCTAATTAAATAATTTAGGGATCTATTTGAAATTGACAAATAAATAAAATAGAAAGGAACAATCTATATTAGGGTTGTTCCTTTGTTTATCTAGATTGTTTTTAAAATTTATAAACTTCTTTAGAAGTAGACATGTTTTTATAATCGACAGGTCTATTTTTTGGGTACACAGTTTTTTGAATAGTCTTTATTTATAAAAATAATTATTATATA
>OFGE01001297.1_pt1 | contig 22533 bp, 17 predicted proteins | sample 1521681 | NCBI WGS metagenome assembly OFGE01 (sample SAMEA3504093, study PRJEB24116) | mouse gut metagenome | biome: mouse gut; feature: mouse-associated habitat; material: faeces | place: Denmark | collected 2011
CCTAAGAGCGAGAAACATAACCGGGCTGTGTTTGACCAATATGCAGCGGAGTATGCAAGAAAGTATGACCTGCCTTTGATGGCAGGGGCATTTTGCAGGGCAATCGAGGCCGGACGGATGGCATACCGATCTGGGCTGGGGCGCGTATTAAAAAGAGGGGCTGCCGCATCCGACCCACTGACTGGATTTTTACACGATTAAGGAGACATCTCATGCAAAACCAATATTTTGTTGACGGTGGGCACCTTTCCGAAGAAGCCCTCCAAAAAAAACACCAATTAGAACACGATCCCTCTTGCCGGACAAACCACATGGAATACCTGCCCGGTATGGAGCAGATAAGCTCCGATATTGCCCAACGCGTACTTTCAGAGGTGGACGGATACAGCTATAGCCATTATACAGCAAAAGACGTAACAGCCGCCTTAGGCCATCCTGTCTGCAGCATTGAGGATCTAAAAGCGCTCCTCTCCCCTGCCGCAGAGCCCTTCTTAGAGCAAATGGCGGTACGGGCGCATCAAGAAACACAAAAGCATTTTGGCAACACTGTTTATCTGTTTACGCCGCTTTATATTGCCAATTACTGTGAAAACTACTGCGTTTACTGCGGTTTTAACTGCTATAACCACATCAGCCGTATGAAGCTTTCCATGGATCAGATCGAACATGAGATGAAAATTATAGCCGATTCCGGAATGGAGGAAATCCTGCTTTTGACTGGGGAAAGCCACAGCATGAGCGATATTTCCTACATTGGAAACGCCTGTAAGCTCGCAAGAAAATACTTCCGCATGGTTGGCCTGGAGATTTATCCAGTTAATACCGAAGACTACCGTTACCTACACGAATGCGGCGCAGATTATGTTACCGTATTTCAGGAAACCTATGACACGGACAAATACGAAACCCTGCACCTTCTAGGGCACAAGCGCATCTGGCCCTACCGCTTTGACGCACAGGAACGCGCCCTTCGCGCTGGGATGCGTGGTGTCGCATGTTCTGCACTCCTTGGGCTTTCAGATTTCCGCAAGGACGCCCTTGCAACTGCACTGCATGCGTATTACCTGCAGCGCAAATATCCGCATGCCGAGCTGTCGCTCTCCTGCCCCCGCCTGCGCCCAATTATCAACAATGATAAAATCAACCCCTTAGACGTACACGAAACGCAGCTTTGCCAGATTATCTGCGCCTACCGTATATTCCTGCCCTTTGCAGGCATTACCGTATCCTCCCGCGAAAGCGTTTCCTTCCGCGACGGCATCATGAAAATCGCCGCCACCAAGGTTTCCGCCGGAGTTTCCACTGGGATTGGCGACCATGAAAGTAAATACACCGGAAAGGAGGCAGACGGTGCAAGCGGCGACGAGCAATTTGAAATCAATGACAGCAGGAGCTTTACAACCATGTACAAGGACATTGCCAAGGAAGGCCTGCAGCCGGTGTTAAATGACTACTTATATATCTGACCTAATCTGCGTTACCAACCGCAAGCTCTGTAAAACAGATTTTTTGGCTCAAATCCGTAAAATTGCCCTTGCCCATCCCAAAGCCATCCTTTTAAGGGAAAAGGATCTGCCAGAGCGCGAATACCGGGATTTGGCCGTACAGGTTATGGCAATATGCCAGACGCACCATGTACCGTGCATCCTCCACACATTCACCCAAACAGCCGCTTGCCTGCACGCGGACGCCCTGCATCTTCCCCTGCCCCTGCTGCGGGGCTTACGCAAATCAGAAAAAACCATCTTTTCCCATCTAGGGGCTTCCTGCCACTCCGTGGATGATGCCAGGGAAGCCGAAGCCCTTGGCTGCACCTACATTACAGCCGGCCATATTTTTGCCACGGACTGCAAAAGGGGCATTCCGCCGCGTGGCCTATCCTTTTTAACAGACGTCTGCCATTCCGTACACATTCCCGTTTATGCCATCGGCGGCATAAACAGTTCAAATTTATCCCTTGCGGCGCGCGCCGGAGCCGCGGGAAGCTGTATTATGAGTGGGGCAATGTCCTGTGAAAACCCGGCACAATTCTTTAAAAACTTTGAAAAGGCAGGTAACTTCCATGAAATTAAACCCTGAAAGCTTATTACTATATGCTGTAACCAACCGCTCCCATACTACAAGCCAGCAAGACTTCCTTACCCAAATCAAAGACGCCCTGGCAGGCGGCGTGACTTGTGTACAGCTTCGGGAAAAGAATCTTTTAGAAGATGAATTTACCGAAGAAGCCATCCGTGTAAAAGAGCTCTGTAAAAGCTATGGCGTGCCGCTTCTTATTAACGATAACTTAAACGTAGCGCTAAACAGCCATGCGGACGGAATCCATGTCGGCAAAAACGACTGCCCAGTCAGTGATATCCGAAAACGCACAGGCAAAGATTTTATTATCGGTGCAACAGCAAAAACGGTCGCACAGGCTCAAAAAGCAGAAACGGACGGCGCAGATTACCTTGGCGTAGGGGCAGTATTTACATCACCCACAAAAACGGATGCTATCCGGATTACATCTGGACAATTAAAAGAAATCTGCGGCTCGGTTTCCATCCCTGCAATCGCCATCGGGGGCATCTGCCATGAAAATATCCATTTGCTGCAGGGCAGCGGCATATGCGGCATTGCAGTAGTGTCAGCCCTTTTTTGTTCAGAGGATACCAGCGGGGCAGCCCGGATATTAAAGCAGGACATTTTAGAGATCATATAAGAAGGAGAATCTACTATGAAAACATCGCTTACCATTGCCGGCAGCGATTCCAGCGGAGGCGCCGGAATCCAGGCGGATATTAAGACAATGACCGTAAACGGCGTCTTTGCCACTAGCGCCATCACCGCCCTGACAGCGCAAAACACCACTGGGGTAGCTGCAATTTACGAAGTAACCCCTGATTTCCTCGCCGCCCAGCTCGAAGCCGTCTTCACCGACATCCCGCCCGACGCCGTAAAAATCGGCATGGTATCATCTGGCGCCCTGATTAAAACCATAGCAGAATCCCTCACCGCATTTTGCGCCAAAAACATTGTCGTCGATCCGGTCATGATCTCCACCAGCGGCGCAAGGCTCATAAACGAAGATGCCATCTCCATTCTAAAAGAAAAACTGCTGCCCCTTGCTTCCCTAGTCACCCCCAACATCCCCGAAGCCGAAGCCCTCTCTGGCATCCGTATCCGTGGGGAACAAGATATGCAGGAAGCAGCCAAACGTATCGGGACATCCTACGGCTGCGCCGTACTCTGTAAAGGCGGGCACAATATCAACAACGCCAACGACCTGCTCTTTTATAACGGCACATACCAGTGGTTTTTGGGCAGGCACATTGAAAACCCCAATACACACGGCACCGGATGCACCCTTTCCAGCGCAATTGCAGCAAACCTTGCAAAAGGGTTTTGCATAGCAGATTCCGTAAAAAGGGCCAAGGAATACATTTCCGGCGCACTTAGCGACATGCTTGATCTCGGCAGCGGCAGCGGCCCTATGAACCACGGCTTTTGCCTGAGCGGAGAATATATAAAAGAAGCGGATGAATCGTAATTGTCGATTCATCCGCTTTTCCTCAAATATAAAACTAAATTCTATCAGTATCTTGCAGTATTTGGATTAATTGGCTAATTTTCAAACACGCTCTAACGAGAACTATAGGGAGTGGGTGGCAAAGGATCCATCAGACAGAGGGCAGGAATGAATTTAGGGACACCGTATAAAATATCTCTCAAAGAGTTTGTATTTTTTGCTTTATAGAATCGACCCCTTCATGATGGTACTCCCTTATAAAATTATCGTAGTCAGAAGACAACTGTAATGCAAGTTTTTTTGACTTAACTAATTCATAGAATGAAATCCCCTTTTCAAGTTTTTCATAATCATCAAGAGTGAACGTTAGAATCATTAAATTTTTATTATTCTGATATTTTTCAACAATACGCAACACCTTTGTAAGGCCATATGAATCATGATACTCCTTTTCATTTCCACTTAATCCTTTTTGAGTAAATATAATTCCAAAAGATATATCCGTACTCACTAATAAGCTGTAAAACTTACCTACATAAGTTACTCCCAATGTGGATTCGTAATTTTTACACTCTCCCAAAATAATATCGGAATCAATTTCAAGTAAATCTCTCGAAATATTATAAGTATAAAGTGCCTGCTTTCCAGCTTCCGATAAAGTTATTACCCCATCAATTTCATTTGTTCCGGTATGTACGTTACGGTATATTTCAAAAAAATAGGATTTTTTAATGATAAAAGCAACTAAATTTTCTAAACGATCCCCTTTCTCTTTTGTTGTTGATGTTTGTTTATCGAAAGGTTTTTTTAGTTCCTTCAATAACAAAGAATATTCTCTCTTATCCTTATCTGTCCACGAAGTCAATTCATAGAATACTTTTATGGAGTCTTGTACAATTTCTTTTAAATATTGTTTAATATCATAATTCTCATTTTTAGTATCTGTCATACATGCAATACCTTATACAAAACTATAATATCATCAGAGACAGATAATGATTCATTACAGAAATCACAAGCCAAATTATCATCAAAATCTGTTAATGATTCTAAAAAAATACCTTTGCTTTTATTGCATTCCATGCAATATACTTCGTAAATATTTTTTACAAATCCTACTTTTTTCAAATCCTCCATAAAAAGATATGCCGTCTTAATATCAACACCAATCTTTGACTTCAAATGACCTGGATAAACAAAATCACCTGGATGAATCACAGAAAAAAACTCATCACACTTCTTTCTCTGATACGGTGTTAGGCGATATGCATCTTTCAAGTTCTCGATTACACTCAATAAGGTAATTTCTGACATAACCCATCATCTCCTTATCACCTAATAATTCCCCATAAAACATAAACAGACTGTATTCCATTCCCTTATAATTATGAGTAATACCAAATTTAATATCCCGATCATCTAATTTTACTTTCACCATCGGCATATCAGATTTTACTTCTATTTCCTTAATAAATGCCAGCAATTTATCTTTGATTAAATTTGTATTTATGTCAGTATCAAATAATTCTTTGTTTTCCTCAATAAAATTTCCTAATTCCCCTAAAATTGGCATTACACCGTCACCATCATCATATGCCTCTAAATAAGCAGTAGTTCCGTTACGTTGCATTCTCTGGGCATAAATAGAAATATTATCCTTTTCTGACTTAATATAATCTATTACAGCTTTAAAATCAATATTTACAATTTCCACTGATAAATTTGTCTTTAAATATTCCAAGATGCCATTTATTTTATCTCTATAAAAATTATACGAATTTTTGTATGCTATTCCTACTCTATCAAAGCGCAATTCTATTACACTATGTTCTTTATCCAGTACACATATGACAGTGAATTTAATTTCATTTCCAGTTTCATTATTCAAACGATCCGAAAACTTTAAATAAACTAAATTATCTACAATGTATAAGGAAGGCTTATCATAACTGTCAATTAAAGTTTCCCCTTTTTTATCAAATAAATACACAGCGTCATTTTCGACAAGTTCTTCTAATTTTGTTGGTGGGATTTCCGAACACTTAAAATAACAAAAATGACGATATTGGCGTTTATACTCAAACTCTTCAATATACTGTAAAACACTATCCGCATTCAAAATATTATTTACTTTCTCATCTAATGTGTCATACTCTGAAACATCGACTATATCTGCGAACTTAAATGAAAGCTGACAACTCCTTTTCTTATTGTTAATCACTAAACCATCATTAACTACCTGTTTTAATAATTCTTTTTTCAAGTAAACAGGATAAAAGTCCGAAATAGTCTTTTGAAGATTAGCTTTGTATATCTGTTCCACATCTTTCCCCCCTAATGTATACAGCTAATAATAGTATATCACACAATGCCGATATATGCAATTTTTTTCATAAAAGCCTTGTATTTTTACTTAGTGGTACAATATTTGCATAGTTCTGCCCTTCACAAGTAACGCTCCTCTCTGTAAGCCAGCCAAAACCGTAGTCAGATAGAGGGAAGGGCATGCGCCTGTCTGACGAACCATTTGAGTACCAAGCAAACATACCCCGTCAAAAATCAATTTGCCAGCACGTAAAACAAAGAAACGGCATAACCCGAAGCTATGCCGTCCCCCAAAAACATTTCTAGTACTATCTCATGGATGCCACCCTCCCGCAGGATCCTTTTCTCTGCCAGATTACTACTTCACACCCATATCCGCAACTCTATTTTTCCCAATTTTCCTCTTAAACTCAAACCACAGCTGCGTTGCGACGCAAACCGAAGAATACGATCCGCTAATCAAGCCAACCATCAGCGGCAGTGCAAAATCACGGATAGATGTCACACCAAGCAGCCAAAGTACAAATACCATTACGAACGTCGTAATAGAAGTATTGATCGTACGGCTTAAAGTCTGTGTCAGGCTCTGGTTTGAAATGTCCTTTAAAGTCTGGGCATCTTTTACATTCTTTGCCTTAATGTTTTCACGGATACGGTCAAAGATAACAATCGTATCGTTGATAGAATAACCGATAATTGTCAGCATACATGCAATAAACGTACTGCCCACTGAAATACGAAGCACTGCATAACAGGTAAGCACTACCAGCACGTCATGTACCAGCGCCAAAATAGCACTGACCGCAAACCTCGCATCACTAAACCGGAACCAGATATAAATTAACATACAGATAACTGCGATAATCACCGCTTTTACCGCGTCTTGGCGCATTTCCGAGCTGACTGCGGAGCTGATGCTTTCTGATTGGATTTCATCCTGATTGATACCGTATTTATCAATAAATACTTCATTGAGTTCCTCACGTTCTGCAAGGGAAAGTGTGCGCGTCTTAAAAATAATCTGATTCGTCCCCTGCACCTGTGTCGTCTGGACATTACTGTCCCCAGTTATCCCTTCTACTAAAGGAACCATTTCTTCATCAATCTGCTCTACCGTATAGCTCTCTTCAAACGGCATCGTCGTAGATGTACCGCCTACAAAATCCAGGCTATAATTCAATGCATTGCCGCCGGAAGCATTTACACCCATCGTAATAAGCCCTGCCGCAATCACAACCAGCGAAATCCCAAAGAACAGGATTCTGCGGTCAATCAGATTAAATACCTTAAACGTCTTGCCTGTTCCAAAATATTTCTCATCCTTCAGACCAACGGCATATAACGCGTTCAGAATCACCCTTGTAATAACTAAAGCAGTAAACATAGACAAGATAATACCAATGGCAAGCGTACTCGCAAAGCCCTTAACCGTACCAGAACCAAGCATAAACAGTACTGCTGCCGCAATTAAAGTCGTTACGTTACCATCAATAATTGCAGACAATGCCTTCTTGAACCCGGTATCCATCGCAGAAGCCACCGTTTTGCCATTAGCAATCTCCTCACGGATGCGGGCGAAGATAATAACGTTTGCGTCAACTGCCATACCGATCGAAAGGATAATACCTGCAATACCAGGCAGAGTCAGCGTTACTTCAAACAGATAAAGCGTTGCAATAACCATGCAGGTATAAATTGCTAACGCAATAGAAGCTGCAACACCTGGTACAAAATATACAATCATCATAAACAGCATAACAATCACAAGGCCGATTGCCGCTGCTTTTAAGCTGGTGGAAATTGCCGCGCTTCCAAGCTGCGCGCCTACTACATTGGAACGTAATTCACTCAGCTGCAGGGAAAGCGAACCAATGCGGATATTAGATGCCAAACGTTCTGCCTCTTCATAAGAGCTGATCTTAGTAATCTGCGCATTTCCGCCTGTAATTGCGGCTTCTACAATTGGATCGCTAATAACCTGCTCGTCGTATACAATCGGAAGGCGGTTGCCGATATTGGCAGAGGTCATCTCTGCAAACGCCGCAGCGCCTTCATCTGTAAACGTTAAATCTACCACAAATTCATTGTTGCCCATATTGTTTTTATAGGAACCTGCCTGGGCGCTTACGATCATATCCCCAGTCATAAACGTTTCGCCGTCCGGAGTCTGGAACTCCAATGAACCAGGCTTTCCCAGTTCTTCCAAAATTGCATTTGCGTCAGTTACGCCAGGGATTTCAACGGTGATGCGGTCGCCGCCTTCCTGGTAAACAACTGCTTCCGTGCTATAGCCCTCCACACGCTTTTGCAGCTTGTAAATGGTGTCGCTTAGCTGTTCTGCGGTAGGGTTATCGTCCTCTACCTGGTAAGTAATGCTGACACCGCCTGCCAGATCCAGGCCCAGTTTGATGCTCTTGTCCTCTCCGATCCCGGTAGAAGAAAGAATAATGGATGCATAGTATGCAAGCCCGCCAAGCACCAGGGCAATCACCAAAAGCATTGCCGTCCCCTGGCCTTTGTTGAATTTTTTCTTCATGTTTGTTTCTTCCTTTCTTTACTCTGATTCGAGTGCTTCTGCCGCTTTTATCATAATCGCGCATTCGACCCGTTTTTTCTGTAATGCACATCCGATCTCGTAGACATTATTAATGTCCCCATGGAAATTATAAGAATTTGCCGCGCATCCCCCGCTGCAGTAAAACCGGGCAAAACAGCTACGGCATTTTTCCTTAGCATAAACGTTACAGCTTTTAAACTCATCCCGCAGTGCGGTATTTAAAACGCCGTCCGTTACATTTCCCATGCAAAACGCTTCATTGCCTACAAACTGATGGCATGGATAAAGGTCCCCCCAGGGCGTAACCGCCAAATACTCTGTTCCCGAACCGCATCCGGAAAGCCGTTTTGCCACACAAGGTCCCCCTTCTAGATCTATCATAAAATGGAAAAATAAAAAATCATCTCCATTTTTATGCCGTTTCACCATCTCGGCCGCAAGCTTGTCATACTCCGAAAACAATTTCGGCAAATCCTCTTCCCGGATGGCGTATCCATCCGTTTCCTGCGCCACTACAGGCTCAACCGAAATCTGCCGGAATCCAAGATCCGCCAAATGCAGCACATCCTGCGAAAAATCGAGGTTGTAGTGCGTAAATGTTCCCCTGACATAATAATTCTCATGATTCCTGCTGCCGGCAAACTTCAAAAACTTAGGGACAATCAAATCATAGCTTCCGCTGCCATTACGAAACGGGCGCATCTTATCGTTTACCTCCTTGCGTCCATCTATACTTAAGACCACATTTGACATTTCTTTGTTTGCAAACTCCATGATTTCATCGTTTAGAAGGACGCCGTTTGTCGTCAAAGTGAAGCGGAACTTCTTGTCAAAACGTTTTTCCTGCTCCCTTCCGTACGCCACAAGATCCTTCACCACCTGGAAATTAAGCGTTGGCTCGCCACCGAAAAAATCCACCTCCAGATTCTTTCTGCCGCCGGAATTAGCAATCAAAAAATCAAGCGCCGCCTTCCCTGTTTCAAACGGCATTAGCGCACGCTTTCCATGGTACTCGCCTTCTTCCGCAAAACAGTAGCGGCAGGCTAAATTACAGTCATGGGCAATATGCAGGCAAAGAGCCTTGACCACAGTTGGACGGTTTTTAAATTCCCCGATATAACCCTCATACTCATCCTCTGTAAAAAGCGTACCCTCTTTTTCTAACGCGGCTACTTCCCCAATGGCCTCTTGTACCTGTTGTGAGCCGTATACCGGGCCAAGCCTGCGCACAATCTCATCCTTTGTATGCGCTTCCCACAAGGCAACCGCTTCATAGGCGGCGTCATCAACGACATGGACCGAACCGCTGTTTACATCCAATACAATATTGTACCCATTATTTTTATACTGATGAACCACTGTATATTCCCCTCTTTATCCTATTTACCCAAAATCCGGGCTTTGGCCCCGTCCCTATCCCCGTCAGGAGCAGCTGGCCGCCGGGACAGCCCTCCCGCAAAAACACACAAATGACCGCACGCTACGCGCACGGCCCGATTATGTACCTCGTACACTTTTTATTTGCTGTTCTCACAGGACTGGTTCCCTACGGTACAGGAGGTCTTGCATGCGGACTGGCAGGATGTCTGGCACTCACCGCAGCCGCCCTTTTTCACTGTGTTCTGCAATTTCCTGGTATTTAAGGTCTTTACGTGTTTCATGGTAAAATCTCTCCTTTTTTAATCAATTCTGCTTGGCCGGGGCGCTCCCAGCTGACACTTAATGAGTATTATAGCACAAGTATCTACATATGAAAAGCATTTTTTATACGAAATTATTGGCAAATGCCAGGATATGCCTGCCCTCTGCTTGACGGCCCCTTTGCCATCACTCCCTACAATTCGCTTTGGTACTAATCCCTGGCGTATAAATCCCTGGTATACACCTTATCCTCCACATCCGCAAGCTCTGCACTGTTCCTGTTCGCCACAATCACATCTGACATCTTTTTAAACTCATCCAGATCGCGTATCAGCCTGGAATTAAAAAACCGTTCTTCTTTCAAGCTAGGTTCAAATACTACAACTTCCACGCCTTTCGCCTTCAGCCGTTTCATAACCCCCTGAATAGACGACTGTCGGAAATTATCAGAGTTCACCTTCATCGTCAGCCTGAAAATGCCTACTACACACTTCTTTCCTTCCAAAAACCCTGCTTTTTGCAAAATACGGTCTGCAATAAAATCTTTTCTCGTGCGGTTTGCCTCTACAATTGCCCCAATAATATTATTGGGCACATCCTCATAATTGGCTAAAAGCTGCTTCGTGTCTTTGGGAAGGCAATAACCGCCATACCCAAAAGACGGATTATTATAATATGACCCAATCCTTGGATCAAGCCCAATCCCCTCAATAATCTGTTTCGTATCGAGCCCACGGATTTCCGCATACGTGTCAAGCTCATTAAAAAAAGCAACCCGGAGCGCCAAATAAGTATTGGCAAACAACTTTACTGACTCCGCTTCCGTTAGATCCATAAACCTTACAGGAATTTCCTGTTTGACCGCCCCCTGCTGCAGCATTTCCGAAAATACATGCGCAGCTTTCAACAAACGCCCGTCCTCTAATGGAGCACCTACAATAATCCTAGACGGATAAAGGTTATCATACAATGCATGCCCCTCCCTTAAAAATTCCGGGGAAAATATAATATTCTCCGTATGGAATTTTCTGCGGACGGACTCCGTATATCCCACTGGGACAGTTGATTTAATCACCATAATAGCATCCGGATTAGCCTGTAAGACAAGCTCCACTACCGCTTCAACAGAAGACGTATTAAAATAGTTCTTAACCGGATCATAATTAGTAGGCGTAGCAATTATCACATAATCCGCATCCTGGTAAGCTTTTGCCCCATCCGTTGTCGCCGTCAGGTTTAAATCCCTTCCTGTGAGGTATTCTTCGATTTCCTTATCAATTATGGGAGATTCGCAGCGGTTAATCATCTCTACCTTTTCCGGCAGGATATCCACAGCATACACTTCATGATGCTGTGCCAGTAATATGGCATTGGACAAGCCCACATAGCCTGTCCCTGCAATAGCTATTTTCATACTGTTTTCCTCTTTTATTTATAATATGTTTTATACCACTTCGCAAACTGGCGCAGCCCCACTTCCAACGGGGTATTCGGGCAAAACCCGAAATCCCTGCTCAAATCGTCAATATCTGCATATGTCTGGTACACATCGCCCGGCTGCATCGGAAGCAGTTCCTTTTCTGCCTCTTTTTCAACAATCCCTTCTTTTATCAGGCACTGTTCCAGCACCTCCACAAAATGCAGCAGGTTCTCTGGCTTATGATTGCCGATATTATAAATTTTATAACGCACGCCCTGCCCATCCTCTGGGGCTGGCCGGGCCATCACCTTCCTGACACCTGATACAATATCATCAATATAAGTAAAGTCCCGCTTCATATCCCCATAATTATAAATCTGGATTTTCTCACCCTTTACCATTTTATTGGTAAATTTAAAATACGCCATATCCGGCCTTCCTGCCGGCCCATATACCGTAAAAAAACGCAGCCCTGTACAGGGTATGCCATACAGCTTGCTATAAGCATGTGCCATAAGCTCATTCGACTTCTTAGTCGCCGCATAGAGCGAAACGGGGTTATCCACCCGATCCTCTGTAGAATAAGGCACCTTCTCATTTGAGCCATAAACAGATGAAGACGATGCAAAAACCAAATGCCTTACCCCATGATAGGATGCGCTTGGATTTCTACCCGCCATATCATAACTATGGCGGCAGGCTTCCAGTATATTGTAAAATCCAATCAAATTAGACGCAATATAAACGTCCGGATTGTCAATCGAATACCGGACCCCTGCCTGCGCCGCAAGGTTTACAACAACCTCAGGCCTGTATTCTGAAAACACCTCCTGTATGGCTGCCTTATCTGCTATGTCCCTTTTGATAAATATAAAATTACCAAATTTCCCCAATTCCTGTAAACGGTCTTTTTTTAAATTTACGTCATAATAATCTGTCATGCTGTCAATGCCGATTACCTGGACATCCTGTTCTTCGCATAAAATCCTTTTTGCCAGGTTAGAGCCGATAAAACCTGCCGCTCCGGTAATCAAAATTACTTTCATGATCGTTTTTATTCTCCTTTTTTTAATTTTACTGCTACAGTTTTTGATCATAGACCCTATTGCCTATATATGTCAAGTAGTTTTTGGGGAACTCTTGTGTATTATACAAACACATTAAGATAATCGCCGTACATCCTTTGCCGCTTTCTCATCCGGGGAATAATGGAATATAAAGTCTGCACCGTTCTTTTGGACATCCCATTTTCCACTATAAATTCTTCAAAAATTTCCTCTCCTAGGCACCATCCAATCAATGCGTCGGCATAAAACCTTATGCACTGCTGACAGTTTTTCTTTACGCAGCATTCCATATATTTAGGAGCCTTGCTCCCAAATATATCTAATACTTCCGTCATTTCATCACAATCACAATGGAGCTTTTTGTCTTCTCCCAAAACATTATTGTCATTATATCTATATTTATTAACTATAAAGGGGTAAAATTGCCTTGCCAGCACATCCCTCTCAAAACTTTTGCTATTTCCAACTTTTTTCTCATAATATGCAATCTGAATATCCTCCTGTATTTTCCAAATCTCATACTGCCTGGCCACAAAATATTCAAATCCCGATCTCTGGCCCTCTCCTATACCCTTAATTATAAAATCACGGTTTTCAAAAATACTATTTATACTGCTTTGCCAATGGTTATTTCCCAATGAAAAATACACTGTACTGCCGGAATCGGTATATCCCGGGTCTGCATGCGTCGCCCCCTCTTCCTGTATTGTCGTTCCCCGCCCCCAATTTGCAACAATCATCTGGGCACACCTCATAGCATTATCCTCAAAAAAGGTCCTTCTAAACCCAACGATTTTTTCATGAAAGGGATTTTTATTCATTTGTATATTGAGTATTAACGGGGACTTCCCTTGAAACACACCACAAAATATAGCGCAATTTATATTTAAAATATCTGCGCAGATCAACGTGGCCAATACATTATGTGCTATATCTGCACCATTTAAGTCCAATATAAAGATCTCGTCTCCTGTAGATAAATCCGCCTGTTCATGCTCGAAAGAAATATCCCGCATCGCCCCCGTTTTCGCCTGCAAAACTACCGCCAGTTTATCTTGTGTTTGGAAAAAATAAAATAGTAGATTGATATGCTTTTTCATATTAATTTTTTTGGGACGGACAAATACAATATCCTCTTTTTTCCCCCACTCTTCAATTAGTACTCTATAATCCTGTTTAGAAATCCCCTCTACTCCCAAACACCACAATTTCCCCTCTTCTGGCCTAACCTCTGTGTCATCAATTATGCCCTTTATAATTTCCATGGGAACGGATGCTTCCGGCGTAATGACAAGATCTATGCCTGTAGATTCTGCAACCTGCAGGAATTGACGGATTTGTCCTATCTGCTTATCCCTGTTTTTAGAATACATCCCTGTTTTACGGCTGTAAGATAAAAACCCCTGTGCTTTGTATTGAAGCACGCTTATACTCCTTCTTTCGTCGCTACAGACTTGTAACTTTGTGCCCTTAATGCTTTTAAATTTAGATAAAAAAGTATATTGAACAGACATTTTGTTGTGCCCCTTTATAAATATTCGTAAATCAGCTTTTATCGGTTTTAAAACAATTATTTATTCCATTTTTATTTTATTGGTTGTTTTATTATAGATCTAAAATGTGACTTAATTCAACATTATTTTTTATAAAATCTTATTTGGGGATTTTAAAAGCTTAGAAGTGGATTAGGGGGGAGTTTTTTAGTTGATATATTAATAGATAATCCACTGTTATCCATCAAATTGGATGGGTAAGTTATTTGTTGGAATTGATAACTAAGGAAAATTGATTATCGGATATTGTTTACTAAAAGCTGTAAATAAAGTGTGTTGATATTAATAGACAATTTTCCATACATTTAACGAAAAACAAAAAGAATATTAGGAATTATTTGGTGGGTAGGCATTAAACTTAATGCAAAATTATTAATATATAGGATATGCTATGTGCTATTTATTTAACATTATAACGACATTTACAAATTTTTTATGGGGAGTGCCATTAGTTTTAATAATTACTCTAACCGGACTCTACTTTAGTGTAAAAATACGCTTTATTCCAATTTACAAAATTCCATTGTTATTTAAGCAAAAAAATAACGGTCATGTTCTTGATGGTGAAATCCCATTATCTCAATGCCTTTTGATTGCTATGGCTGGAACAATTGGTAGTGGAAATATTGCCGGAGTTGCTACCGCAATTGCAATCGGTGGACCAGGCACACTATTTTGGATTTGGGTAGTATCATTAATCTGCATGGTATTAAAAATGGTTGAAGTAACAATGGCAGTAGCATATCGTGTATCAGATGTCGAAAAAAAATATTGGGGTGGCCCCATGTTTTATATAACCAGAGGAATTAAGGGGCATGTCGGAATAATTCTTGGAAAAGTTTATGCAATAGCACTTTTGATTTTAGTAATAACAGATGCCTGTTTTGTTCAAGTAAATACACTTGCAACAACTTTTTTTGATATTTTTAATGTGCCTATGCTGGTTAGTGGTATTGCGTGGATTTTTCTAGGTATAGTAATTTTAAAATTTGGTGAACTAAAAAAAATGGGTAAATTTTGTGAAATTGTTTCACCTATTATGTGTGCAATATATATTGTTAGCACAACAATTGTTATCTTGTATAATGTTTCAAATATTCCTTTGATAATAAAAGAAATTTTTAAATACGCATTTCATCCAACTCCAGTTGTTGGTGCTTTTTCCGGTGCAACATTAAAGATGACAATTTCTAAAGGTTTTTCAAGAGGGATTTTTTCTAATGAGGCAGGACAGGGGACATCAACTACAATATATTCTAAAGCTTGCACGGAGCATCCTATTAAAGCAGGACTTTATTCTATATTAGAAGTTGCTGCAGATAGTCTTGTATGTACTTTAACGGCGTTATCCATATTAACAACATTTGTTTGGAAACAAGGAATGGATGGTATTTCTCTTAATATTGAAGCATTTCACAGTGTATTGGGGATATATGGGAAATACATAATTTGTATTGCAATAGGGTTTTTTACTTTTTCATCCTATATCAGTTTTTTTATTGAATTTTGTACTAGCTTAAACTATCTATTTACTTCAAAAATATCAAAAATAATCAGCTGGTTTTATTTTATTCCTCCAATTATTTCTGTGATTATACCAATTGAAGTTGTTTGGAATTTGGCAGATATGGCGGTTGGTTGTATTGTATTCCCTAATATACTCGCACTTCTTTTTTTAAGAAAAAACTTCTTTAATTTGTGGAAAGACTATTTATCTAAACAGGAGACAAAAAATGATTTCTAAAAGAATAGTTCTCATTGCTGATAGGATAAAGGATCATTGTAATGCAACTCTTAATATGAACAATTTAGAAGTAGTTGCAGATTCTTACTTTAATCCCTTATATGAAGCATTAAACAAAATTTCTTCTCAAGTAATTCATTATGAAACTTTAGAAGATTTTTCAAATAATATTATATCTCATTACAATGACGTAGTGTTATCAATATGGTCTGGCACGGGTTCAAGAAATCGCAGAATATTAGTACCAGCAATATGTGAGGCAAATAATATTGCGTATGTTGGAGGAGATTCTTATCTTCAGGCAATTTGTCAAGATAAAGATTTAAGTAAAAATTTTGCAGCTAAATATGGTATAAAAAGTCCTTATGGTGTCCTGCTTTTCGGGATGGATGATTTGTACAAATTGAAAAATTTAAATTATCCCGCCATTGTTAAGCCCAATTTTGAAGGAGGATCTATTGGTATTTTTAATTGTAATGTAGTTAAAAATTATGATGAAGCATGTGAATTTGCCCCCCAATTATTAAAAAGTTATAATCCTATTTTAGCAGAGGATTATGTAGAAGGAGAAGAAATATCTTTTTGTCTCTCTGGAAACATAAAAGAAACCACGCTATTTGAGGTGATTCGCCAGTATATTGAAGGAAAAAAATATTTTAAGACTGAAATTATGGGAGCTGAATATAAAAAGATTAGTGATATAGAACAGAAATGGGATAATGTAACCAAACTAACAAATAGTGATGATAAAAACCGTATACTTAATTTTTATCATCACCTGGGAAAAGCCGATTTAATTCGCGTTGATGGACGTATTAATTCTTCCGGATTTTATCTTTTAGAACTCTCAACAGATGTTGGTTTAAGTACAGTTAGTACTATGACACAAGCCTACGAATCATGTGGATATGCATATGAGGAAATGTTAGCGCAAATAATTAATAATGCAATTCTATCATGGGAATATCAAAATGCCAATAAGTAATAAATGATACATATAATGGAATATTTGAATTATTGCTTTTACTCTCTAATTTGATTAATTGATCCAGCTGTTCATCTGTAGTTCCTGTGATACTGCTCATTTTTGCCCATGCATTAGTTGCTTCCGTTTCATTATTTATAACATATTTATAATATTGGTGCAAATTAAAATATATTCTACGATGAATTCGTTTGTCTGGTTCTATAGCCATATATTTATTTATGTTTTCCTCCAATTTTATTATATCTTCACATAATTGTCTCGCAACTATATAATAGCAAATTTTATTGCTAAGAATTGTCAATGTATCATAAGAATTATGAGAGGTAAGCAAAGCTTGTTCCAAATACACTAGAGTTTCTAAAGTTACGTTTTTAGAAATAATATCTACTGCGGATAAGTCATTATAAAAAATATGCTTTTCTGTAGTAGTTTCTAAAAAATCATTTTTGATTTTAGATAGAATCTTATAGGCTTTTTTTTCTTGTCCAGCATAAGAAATTTCAGTAGCTAATGTTAATTCTGCATACAAAGAGTTTTTTATTGAATTATTTTCATTAAAAAAGCATATACTTTTCTTAATATATGGAATATCTTTACGATATGAATAAATTAATTCGCTGTTTCGCAATAAAATTCCATATTCTAAATAATTTTTATACTCTTTATTGTTTAGCATCTCAAAATATAATTTTTTGCATTCTTTTGTCTGATTCAACGTTCTTAAACTTAAAAGTTTAATAATTTTTATTGTAAATTGATACCTAGAGTTATTATCCGCAAATAATATTTCTTCGCAATAGTCTATACATTGATAATGGTGATCAATTCGATTTAACAAAATTGCTTTATACATATACATATCCATACACGGAAAATAGTATGATTCTAAAACAGAATATGCTTTTTCATAAAGTCCTACCTCGTAACACAACCTTATTAAACTTAAAATAATGCGTTTATCAGCTGAACTATTTATAAAATTAATTACCTGATCAACTAGAAAATAAATCTGCTCTATGGATATTTCATCAATTATAATCTCCTTAAACTGATTCAGAAAATCAATAAGTTTTTCAGTATCATACCCTGAATAGACTTGTATCAATAAGAGAACCATATTTTTTTTAGTATAATATAAAAAAAATTGTTGTGATAAGTCCTGGTTTAAAACAGTGCGAAGTATGCTGTATGCGATTGCGCCAGCTCTTATGACGTTATTATTAGAAGAAGTCTTCAAATAGTCACTTACAGAAGAATGACGTATTTTAATTTTACTATTATCTTTTTCTAAAAAAAATTCAAGTTTTTGAAATTCTTTAAAATAGTAATTTAATAAATTGATTTGACTTTCTTTTAATAAATGGACTAACTGTTCAACATAAATTTCGCCATTATGTAAATAAATTATTTGTAAAATTATATTAGCTTCAAAACCGAGTTTTGATATTTGCTCTAAAGGGTCTTGTGATGAATATGAAGAATCCTGCAATCTCATAGCTTTGACTTTGTATAAGTTTCCTTTTATTATATTGTTATAAAAATCATTCCATTCTGTAAGTTGTTCTTCTAATTTACTTCCCACAATACTAATAGCAAAATTAATAGGTAACATATCTATTTTTTGAAGTGCAGATATACAATTTTCACTCCATCTGCTTTGATAATTTATTATAGTTGAAATATCACTATTTTCTGTTGTATATTCAAGAAGAAAAATGTTCTTCGAGGTATTAGTTATAATATCATTCAATTCGTTAAAGCTTGTTATGTCAATATTATGGAAATTTGATATAAATAGAATACAATCTCCTTTTAAAAATACAGATTTAAGATATTCTCTTTTTATAAGAATTGATTCTGCATCTGTGTCAAGAATAATTTTAGAAATATCATTCAATCCTGTTTTTAGATATCTACTGGCAATAGTTGAGAGAATTGTATGAGGAAGTTTGGTAAATTCCGAATTAATAACATTTTGAATTTCCTGCTTACTTACCCGTGTTGAACTTTGATAAGTAATAAATTCCTCCATTGACCATCCATAATTAGACATTACATTGTGTACATTCTCGATAATTATATTAAGAAATTGCCCTTGTATTACACAATCATTTTGATTTAATGGAAGTGTTTCAACTTGAATTATTATTTTTGAGTCAGAATTATATTTTTTTAATGCTTTTTTTATAATGGACGTTTTTCCTATTCCAGTATCTCCACATATCCATAATATTCTATTTTTCAATTCACTAGATGAAATGAAAGAAACGATTTCTTCTGTTTCTATGATACGATCTACTATTTCATCATTAAAATATATAATACTCATAAAATTTCCTCTATAAAAATTGTTTATTATATCAACACACTTTATTTACAGCGTTTAGTAAACAATATCCGATAATCAATTTTCCTTAGTTATCAATTCCAACAAATAACTTACCCATCCAATTTGATGGATAACAGTGGATTATCTATCAATTAATTTATTGTTTCTTCTTATATATAAAGTAATATTTTCAAATCATATTATAACACATCAATCTCTAAATGTCATCAATATTATTTTATTACAAAAAATAAATTGCAAAATATTTATTTAATTATTTTATTTACTGAGTAGAAATTTTTATTATAGACATTTAAAATATACTTACCAACTAATTTAAATCAAATTTTCCTACTTAATTCACACTTCTTTACCTCTTAAATCTTTTCATTTCTATCTTAATACACGATCATTCCATATATAAAAAGCTAAATAACATCATAAAAATATCTTTTACCAAAATCACTCATCTAAACTTCTTAATACTCATTCTCTTGTCTATAAACCACTTGACAGCAACTTGACAAAGAACTTCCAATATAGCTTTAGTACTACAACAAACGGCCCTGACTACATTACCAAATGCTTGCCAGCCAAAAGTACACCATATTGCATAAATAACACCCCCTTTGCCCCCACTCCCCTTTAACACATTGAGCAACTACTTGTAGTCCCCAAACACACTCTATCTCAAACCATCAAGCAAAAGCAATTGCAGCTTAATAGCCCCATTAACCATAACCATTTTTTAATTAAAACCAAAATCTACAGCGGCCAACGCCCATTATCCTTCCACACCATAAAACTGTATTTTCCAGTTATTATCCTGTTTCACCAGCCCAAATGTTAAATACAGGAACATATCTTCATAGCTGCTGTCTCTAAATTCCAGGGAAACAAAATATCTTCCATTTTGAATCTTCTTGTCGTCAGAATCAGATAATCCTTTCACAGTTAAATCACTAATCAAACCTGTACCTTCATATCCATCCACCTCGCCAACATATGTACTTGCTAGAAATTTCTGCATGGTATCAATATTACCATTAAAATATGCTGTTGCAAATCCATCCACAAGATTTCTAATTTCCTGACAATCTTCATCCTTCAGATATTCACTTGCCGTGTCCGGGCTATCGCATTTTATGCCGTTTGTCTCTGCAGAGAGCGCAAAAGTATCCGCAATCACAGGCAGTTCCCGTCCCCAGCCTTCTTCAAATTCAACCGGATACGAATAGAATATTACCCATACGTCTTGTTCGGATCCTTTCAAACTGGCATGATATACCAAATCCCCATCCTGATAGCCTTCCTCTGCCGTATAACCATATTCTTCCAGATTCTGGGCAACGGAATCGATTGATTTGCCTTCATAATGCGTGATCCAAAGCTGAACCTGCTCATTTACTATCGCAGTCCATGTGCGGGAATCGGACTGTTTCCATTCATTTACAGGCAGATAGATGGAATATCCGTCACCAACCGCAAGCGTAGCTTGCTTTTGCTCCTCTTCCCCTTCTTTGGAAAAGGTAAGCATAGTTGTATTTTTCAACGTATCATCTTCATTCGCAGAATCCTTATCCGGCATCTGTCCGGTTTGAACTGTTTTCTCCTCCGGCTGGCCGGATGCATTCTGTATCCCGTTGTTTCCTGTATTTTCTTTTCCCGCAGGCTGCTCCGTAGTAGCACAGCCTACCAGTGTCCCAAGACTGATTGTTAAAATAACGGCACAGATTAATATGCAAATCCCGCTTTTCTTTCCTTTTTTTATTAAAATATTTTTAAAACGTTTTTTCATAATTTTTTCCCTCCATAAAATTACGTTGTGAATGCGGTTCTTCTGGAACATCGCTTATGAATCATAAACAACAATGTTTCGGTATACGCTTTGCGTACAGCATAACCCGTGTCTTTTGTAACTCTTTCATCACAGGACAGCTCCATATCAATAATAGTCTCCCTATGCATAATCCAGATCAGTGGGTTAAACCAGTGAACAGCATTTGCTATCACAAAAAGCAGTTTAAAATATACGTCTCCCCGTTTTAAATGAACCAGCTCATGCTTTAAGATAAAAAATAATTCTTCGGAGCTGTATTGTTCTTTTGTCAAAACTACAATTGGTTTAAGAAAACCTATTATCATAGGGCTTTCCGCTTCGTAATACTCCATCGCATGTATGCTACGCCTAATATGTAATTCACGTTTCAGTTTTTCTATCTGGCTTAAAGTCTTTACATCTTCTATCATCCTCCCATTTTTTATCAATTGCCGCTTATAGTAAAAATAGCTGATGAAATGTACAGCTATAAAAATCAAACTGCCAACTATCCAGACAAAAGCTACGATATCCAGCATTGTAATACCTGTATTGTTCTTTTCGGGCTGTGCTTTAATCGGAGCTGTCATTTGTGCCGGTATTTCAACCACAGTCCGCCTATGCGGCGCCGTTACGCCAGTTAAATCGCCTGTATATTTTTTTTTCGATCCAGCTACAGTTTGATATTTTGCTTTTGTGCCCCTCCTATAACAAGCTGCCCGTTTATTCCGCTAATAGGAACAAGCAGCCGTAATGCAAGAAAAATCCAAATTAGATATTTCCACTTTGCGGAATATCTTTTGTCTAACAATGGTGATAATGATATCAATACAATAATTATTACTCCGACAGATACAGAAATTCCTAAAATGACTAAAAATAAACTTGCCATTATTCATCCTCCAATCCATCCAAAAAATCTCTAAGTTCTTCAATATCAGAGTTTTTAATTTGCCTATCGTTATATAGAGTAGCTATCATATTCTGTATGGAATTATTGTATAGCTTTTCTAAAAAATATTTACTTGCTCCGGCCTTGTATTCATTTTCTGAAATAACCGAAGTATACAGATTGCTTCCTGTTGAACGGTCACAATTGATAAACCCCTTATCAGACAGTCTCGCCAATGATGTCATTAATGTAGAAAGCTGCCACTTCCTTCTCCCCTGCAACTCTTTTAAAATATAATTTGACGTCACAGGATTTTCACTATCCCAAACCACCTGCATAATTTCCAATTCCGCTTCTCCTAGCTTTTTTAGTTTATTTCCCATGTATTACCACCTCCTAGTATAATAATGGTGTAGTCAATCAAGACTACTTGGTTAATAAATTTCTAAAATTAGATAACAGAAGAAGGCGTTCTTCCTTCATCAGATGTTGTCCATATTAATTATCATGTCTGACGGCTCCTGATAGACACCAGATAAAACATAAGGTATTATCTCTTAGGATAGGACAAAGAATGTCCACCTCCTTGGGAAGCTGATTGTTCAGCTGATACCTACAGTGAAGTCAATTAGTCCATTCGACAGGGTTTTATGTTTTAGCTGGTTGGGAGCCGGGAGGCTATACCCGCAT
>OFGE01001298.1_pt1 | contig 22526 bp, 16 predicted proteins | sample 1521681 | NCBI WGS metagenome assembly OFGE01 (sample SAMEA3504093, study PRJEB24116) | mouse gut metagenome | biome: mouse gut; feature: mouse-associated habitat; material: faeces | place: Denmark | collected 2011
AAGGAATGGACAAGTATGACAATGTACGAATTGGAATGAATTCACGATTGGATACCATACAAGCAGCGGTTTTATTAGAGAAAATAAAGTTTTTTGATGAGGAAATTGAAAAATGCAATCAAGTTGCAGAGGAATATACGAAAGGATTGCAAGATGTAGTAAAAGTACCTGTTGTGAAAGAAGGATTTGTTTCAGGTTGGGCACAATACACAGTCTGTTTTCAAAACAATAAAGAACGAGAGCAGGTAATAAAGCTGTTAAAGCAACAGAATATTCCAACAGCAGTTTATTATCGAAAACCAATGCACATGCAGGAGGCTTTTAGGAAATACCAGTACAGGGGATTAGAATACAAGGTTACAGAAAAGGTATGTGAACGCTGTTTGTCCCTGCCAATGCATCCATATCTAAATACAGCACAAATTAGAAAAGTTACAGAGCATATACTTAAATCGAAGGAGGTTATGCAATGAATCACTTTCAATATAAGATGACGGTTATTGTGCCATCTTATAATAATGGACAATATATAAGGCAGGCATTAGATTCTATTTTGATGCAAAAGGTTACATTTGATTATCAGATTATTATAACAGATGATTGTTCTCAAGATGATTCTCAAAATATCATAAGAGAATATGAACTCAAATATTCAAATAAAATATTAGCACTATATTCAGATAAAAATTGCAGATTATTTCAAAATGTTTTAAAAGCGTTGAAGAAAATGGATAGTGAATATTTCTGTGTATTAGATCCTGATGATTACTGGACAGATGATATGCGTCTTCAAAAAGCGGTAAGTTTTCTGGATAAAAATCCGCAGTATACAATATATGGAACAAATGCATATAAACTTTATAATGATGGAACGACTGAGCCATATTACAACCGTCCAACAATACATGAATATACAAGCACTTATGAAGATTATTTAAAGAGAAAAAGTGTGCTATCTAATACTTTTGCAAGTACTTATAGAAATGTATATTTTTCAGACGGAATACCTAAAGAATATTCCGATCTGATTGGAACACAGTTTGAGGAAATGTTTCGAGCTGATTCAGCAAGAAATTTGATTCATTTGAAGAGAGGAAAAGCCTATTTTTTAAATGAAAGTGTTGGTTATTCAAGACGACATGGAAAAGGATTGGCATCCAGACTAACAGAATATGAGAGACATATAACAGTTGCATTTGCACACATCGGATTTTTTAAATTTTTTGGTGAAAAATATGAAAGTGATTTTGAAATTATCATTAAATCTGAGTATCAAGAAGCAGTAAAAAGTTATTTTCAGGATCTTGTTTCAGGAACAATTCCTATGATGTCAGAATTGTATAAAACGTATTTCAATATCGTAATGGAATGGCTGCAAATACATCAAACACAAATTTCAAATATCCGCATACCTTTTTCATTAGAAGTATTTAGTGAGATGGCTCATAAAAAAACAATTATATGGGGGACTGGAATAGCAGCTTCAAGATTTATTGAACAATATCATATTCCGATCCATTCAGACACATTTTTTGTAGATAATAATACTCACAAGCAAGGGAGTAAATTTATGGGAAAACTGATAAAGAGTCCAGAAGCAATTCGAAGTGAAGAGGATGCTCTTATCATTATTGCAAGCAGCTATTATAAAGAAATCTTAGAACAAATCAAAGAGCAAGGATTGTGTTCTTACGACAAAATTATAAATATTTATGACTACGAAAGGAATATGGTTTGATATTATTTTAATTTATGAAAATCTCAGTTTGGAGGAATTGTCTATGAAAAAGACTATGCTATGTATTGCCTCTGCTATAGGTGGTGCTATATCAGGTATTTATTGGATGATAAAAAAATGTGAGCCAGAACTAATGAGTAAGGACAATCAGGCAAAAAGAAATGCACAGAGTTTTAGATTAGCGTGCAAATGGATTGGCGTTATTCAAAGTGGTAAGCGTATAAAAGATTATTTTACAGAGCGGGGAATTGAAACAGTAGCAATTTATGGAATGGGTAAATTAGGTAAATGTTTGCTACAGGAATTAGAACAATCCGATACTAAAGTAGCATATTTGATTGATAAAAATCAAAATCAAAAAAATGAGAAGTATGATTTTTTCATACCAGAAGATTATTTACCAGAAGTTCAGACAATAGTAGTTACGCCTAGCTATGATTTCTTGGAAATATCAGAGACTTTAAAAAAACATACAGAAACGGAGATTCTCTCCATTGATGATATTTTAACTAAATTACAATGATAACTACCTGCATTGTGGAGGTCTTATGAATAAAGTAAGCGTAGTGATTTTAAATTATCTGAATTATTTGGACACAATTGAGTGCGTAGAAAGTATATTTGAAATGAATTATGAATTAGAAGGAATTGTAATTGTTGATAACCACTCAAATAATGAATCATATAAAATACTAAGCAAAAAATATAAAAATAACAACAGAATAGTAGTCATCAGAACAGGGCAGAACTATGGATTTGCAAAGGGAAACAATATTGGAATTGCCATTGCACGTGAGAGATTTCATACAGATTTTGTACTTGTTGTAAATAATGATACGATATTTGAACAAAAAGATTTTTTTGAGAAATTATTGAATCATTATGAACATGGTGTTGGTATGATAGGTTCCGCAATTCATTTAAAAGGAGATGCTACGCAAAAAGAATTTTTATACGATCTGTCATTTATTGAAATGTTAAAAATTATATTGGAACTGTATTTAATACAATGTGGAAAAGTGATATGGCTGTTTATGGTTCCAGCACCTAAAAAAAGAAATGAGAAAAAAATAATTCAGGGATGTGCAATATTATTTACTCCAGACTTTTTTAAACATTATAGTGGGTTTTATAAAAAAACGTTTCTTTATGCGGAAGAGCCAATTTTATATTTCATGTGTAAAAAATATAGTCTGCGTCAAATATATGTTCATGATACTTTTATTTATCATAAAGTGAATCAGTCTTCAGAAATGAGTTTTCATAATGATGTAAATGTTAAAAATAATTACCGAAGGCAAAGTTATGGTTATTTGGTTTGGTGGATAATTAAGGATAAAGTAAATGAAACAGTGAAGAAATTATTGCAAAATCAAAATATAAAAGAGATTTATGAATCAACAGCAGATTTGAAGAATTACGGTTTAGAGAGCGAGAAAAAATAAATATGAAAAATGTATATAATATTCGTAAGGATAAAAATTTATATTTTGTTCTTCCTGATAACTGTATAGAAAGTAATGATACTTTATGTAAGGAAAATTCAATAGCAGTAATTGTGAATTTGTATTATACAGAATATGCAAAGTGGTATTTAAATCAGCTTTATGCAATATCTGCAATAGCAGACATTTATGTTATATCATCTAATTTGGATATACTGAATATGGTATCAGATAAGAAAATTCATTTGATAGAGAAAAAAAATCGTGGGAGAGATATTAGTGCATTATTAGTATCAAGCAAAAAAATTTTTCTTCAATATGATTATGTATGTTTTTTGCATGATAAAAAGGCAGGATATGATTCTGATATTCTACGTGTAAAATTATGGGCTGAAAATATGTGGCATAATTTGATTAGAAGCAAGGATTATATTCGAAATGTAATTACACTTTTTCAAAAAAATGAGAATATTGGGCTCCTTGTTCCACCAGAACCATCAAGTTTTGATTGGTATATATGGGGCAGAGAATTATGGAGAAATAACTATAAAAACACAAAGAATATTTGCTCTGAATGGAATCTGAATTGTGGTATAGACCCACAAATTCCACCTATTACTATAGGTACTGTTTTTTGGTGCAGAACAAATGCTTTGAGAAAACTTTTTGAACGAGATTGGAAATATGAAGATTTTCAGGACGAACCGTTACCTAATGATGGAACAATAAGTCATGCTATTGAAAGGGTTTTGGCATATGTCGCGCAGGACGCAGGATATGATACAGGAACTATTGTATGCCCAACGTATGCAGCAAAACAATTATTGCAACAGCAAGAATACATTGCGAAGATGTTTGATATTTTAAATAAAAGTTTTGATGTTAATACATTTGAGAAGGTAGAAAGATTCAGAAAACAAAATGATTATATACAAAAATTCTGCAATAAACATAAAAAAATATATTTATATGGAGCAGGGATAATAGGCAATCAATGCTTGTCTATGTTGAGAAATTTAAGAATTAGGCCAGAAGCTGTGATTGAATCAAAGATTGGCACAAAGAAAAATATAGATGGAATTCCGATAGTTTCTTTCTCTATGATAGATGATTTGGAAGCTATAGGAATTATTATTTCTGTTGGATTCGCATTGAAAGAAGAGATTATAAATTTATTGGAGGAAAAAGATTTTCATAATTATATTTGTTATGTAGATATTAAAAAAATGGAATAAGAAGGGTCAATAAAATATGAGAAGATTAGGAATTTTTGTTTTTTATGACAAACAGGGAATAGCTGGAAAATATGTTGAATATCTACTAACACAAATTAAAAATAATGTTGATGATTTATTTATTGTCAGTAATTGTATTTTAGTGAAAGCAAGTAAAGAATTATTTTTAACATATACAAATAATATAATAGAAAGAGAAAATTATGGATTTGACGGAGGAGCTTATAGAGATGTTTTATGTAATGTTATAGGTCTTAATAACTGTAAAAAGTGGGACGAACTACTTTTGATTAATGATACGTTTTATGGTCCTTTTTGTCCTCTTTCTAATATATTTAAAAAGATGGAAAATTCTCCATGTGATTTTTGGGGACTTTCAATACATGGAGATAATAAAGGAAATGTAAAGCGAATCATTTCAAGACATCTTCAATCTTATTTTTTAGTAATAAGATCAGAGATGCTAAAAAGTAGTTATTTTTCAGAATTTTGGCTGAAAATGAAGGAGATAGATTCTTTTATAGATGCGGTAGATAATTTTGAAATAGAATTTACTCAGTTTTTTTCTAAATATGGATTTTCATATGAAACGTTTATTGATACAACTACTTTTGAATATGGTTATGAGGAAAAGGGAATAAATTGGACTGAATTAATGCCATATGATTTACTTATTAATAAAGGATTTCCTATTTTAAAGAGAAAATCTTTAGTGAGTCGTAGTTTTTTTCAAACAAATGCACTTAAAATATTACGTTATATTAGTGATACTACAGATTATAATATTCAAATGATTTGGCAGGATTTGTTAAGAAGATATGATGCATATCAATTGATCTTTGAAATGAATTTGTTCTATATATTAAACTCTGGAGACACCCAAGACATATCCGTACACGATTCCACAAAAACTGTATTGATTTTCCGCATTGATACGTTAACAAGATTAGAAGATATAATTTCATATGTTAATCAAATTGATAAGACAATAAAAATGTATTTATGGATAGAGTATTTTGATTTATTTCAGTCAATTAAAGAACGGTATAAAGATGTTGAAATATGTTATTTTAAAAATAAGGAAGAGATTCTTTTGTTTTGGAAAAACATATCAAAAAGATTTGAGTGTATTGGATATATTTATTTGAAAGCCGCCGCCGAAGAAAATTATTTTTCAAATTATTTGATATTAGATAATATTCAAAAAAATTTAATAATAAATAGCCAAATCATTTATCGTATATGCAAACTAATGACAGAAGAAATGGAGTTAGGTTTGTTACTGCCCCCATTAGATAGATATGGTAATTGTAATTATATCTGGGGGGAGGATGCTTTTTGGATAAAAGGTACATGTTTAAATGATATATGTAAAAATAAGAAAGGGCAATGGTTACCCGACCAAGTAAGGAAATTGGGATATTATCCAGCAATTGTAGAAACAAATGAATATGCTAATATGGAGGTTTTAAGATTCAATCAGATGATTTTTGAAGAGAAAAAAGGGTATTTCTTTCAAACATCTCAGGGATATTTTCAGGAATTTTGGTTTAAATATACAAAAAGATACATATATGGAGCGGGAAAAGTTGCAGAGAAAGTTACTAATTTTCTTTATCAAAAAGGATGGGCTCAATATGAAGGTTATATTGTTACAAAAAAGGAAAATGAAGATCAACTATACTATGGGAAAAAAGTATGGCAGCTCGATGAAGTATTGGAAGACGAAATAGGAATTGTCATTGCATTGAATGAACAGAACACAAAGGAAGTGCTTTCATTATTAAATAATAGAAGGAATATTCACTGCTTTATCTTGAGAGGGATGGAGTTTTAATTAAGGGGAGGAGAGTGTTCCATGGATCGTTATTATAAGATTGCTAAATGTATGGATATATGGATGAGTTTGAGAGAGCATGGTGAAAATATCAACCAATACTTTAAACTCAGAAATATTCAAAAAATAGGTATATACGGATATGGATTACTTGGAAAACATTTAGTGTGGGAGATTGAAAATTCGAATAATACAGCTCACGTAGAATGGATTTTGGACAAACGTGCGGATGCAATTTCAATTGCAAAATATGCTGTATATAAACCAGAACAAATTCAAGTAATCTCAAAACCAGACATTATTGTTGTGAGCGCAATAAATGATTTTGAAGAAATAGAAGCAATGTTGAGCAGCGCTGTAAGAGTGCCTGTACAATCTCTAGAAACAATTATTAAAGATTGCATTAATAGGATGCAAAGGAGAGAACAAGTATGAAAAATTTAATGATGATTCATCTTGAGAGTTTGAATTATCAATTGTTTATGAGCTTCCCAGAGATATTCAAGGAAATACATAAAATAAAAAATGAGGGTGTACTTTATAATCATTATTTTTCTACAGCAACCTCTACTTTGATGGTGTTAGGTGATATTTTTTATGGAGGAAAAGAACAATATGAAGTATGTACCTCTATGGATTATATTCCTAAAGACTATTTTTATAAAGATTCCTTATTTGATGAACTGAAAAGAAATGGTTATAAGACGGGAATTTTTGTATATCCAGATGGTGGAGATCGTGAAAGCGCAGAAGAAAGACATATTGCAGGCTTTCAAAATAAAATGGTTTTAATACCGAAATATGAAGAATTATTAGAAACGGTTGAACATTTAATATCAGAGGAACCATTTGCGGTAATGGTTTGTAATTATATTAGTAATATTAATTTTAATTGTTATGTAGATAACGATAATATTTTGGATGGTACTGATAAGTGGAAACTTGGTTATCAGTATTTAGACAAGTGTGTTGGTGATCTAATAAAGCTATTGAAGAAAAAGCAAAAATTAGAAGATACATGTATTGTATTATATGGTGATCATGGAGATGATTTTTGGGGGCATGGAATGCATCAAGGTCTTACACATGCGATAGAACCTTTTACAAATCTGATTCATACACCCATGCTTATTTTTGATAACAATGAAAAAGGACGACTTAAAGAAAATCTTGTCTGTGCAACTGATTTAAGACAGATTATTTTAGTTAAATTAGGATTGAGGCAGTGTTCTAAAAACATCAAAAATGAGTATGTCATTGCAAGGTCAGCCTATGCAGCGCAGCCAATAAGAAAAGAGTCTTTTAATAAATCATATAGTATTACAGATGGTAAGTTTATACTTATTGTTTCTAATTATGGATTGGAAATGTATGATATAGAAATGGATTTTCAATGTGGCTATAACCTTCTTGAGCAGTTTTCGATAGATGGATTGGTGATACGTTATAATGTAGTAAATAAATCAGAGATTTATTATCATTATTATCATTTTATGGAAAAACAGGAAGGAGAAATTATTAGGCTGAGACAAACCACATACTATCTTAGAAAAAGGTTGTATGATGAGACATTGAAGTTATATGAAGCAGCAGGCAGAACAGAAAAAGAGATGACAGAAGAGATGAGTTTTTATAAAATCCATTATAAGTATCAATGATTGTATCAATCGAATTGGAGTAAAAATAAATATGGAAATAAAAGTATCAATTATAATTCCTGTACTTAATTCAATAAAATACATTGATGAATGTATCAATAGTGTATTAAATCAGTCATTGCAGGAAATTGAGATATTGATGGTAGATGGAGGCTCTACAGATGGAACATTACAAAAATTGTATGAATATGAAAAAAAAGATCCAAGATGTAAGGTATTGCATTCAAAGCTAAAAAGTTGTGGATACCAGAATAATTTTGGTTTAAAAAATGCAATCGGAGAGTATATAGCATTTGTTGAAAGTGATGATGTCGTTTTACAATCCATGTATGAAGAACTTTGGAATAAAGCGAAGAAATACGATTTAGATTATGTAAAAGGTGATTTTGAAACTTTTTACTACTTACAAAATAATGAGAAAATATTAGAGCCACTTCGAAGTATGCCAAAAGACTTTTATGGTAATATCATTAATTCGTTTGACTATCCACAATTGCTGATTTGTGATATCTATCTGTGGAAAGGCATTTATAAGAGAACATTTTTAATAGAAAATGCCATTTGGCAGAACGAGACTCCTGGGGCAGCATTTCAGGATGTGGGGTTTGCGTTTCAGTCTATTTCATGTGGAAGAAGGGTAATGTATGTAGACAAGGCATATTACCATTACCGCAGGGATAATCAGTCATCATCTGTATATAACGTCAACGGATATGTGTTTCTTAAAAATGAATTTCTGTTTCTGGAACATTTATTTGAGAATAAGACAGACTTTTCAAAATTTTGGCCTTTTTTCTATCGTAGATTGAGTGATATGGTACAAACAAGGGATAAAGTAATGGTATTTTCTGAAGAAAAGTGGGTTGATGTTTTGGAATCTTTAGAACAAATCGGTAAAATATTTTGGCGCGGAATCAAAGCAGGACGTGTGCAAGAAAAAGATTTTGGTGAACAACGTTATATGGAAATCATAATGTTATGCAAAGATCCAGAATTTTACTTGCGAAGTATAGTGTTTAAACATACTTTGAAAAAAGAAATGTGGAATACATTGCTAAATCAGTGTCAGAAACATAAACACACTATTCTATTTGGGTGCAGCATCACAAACAGAAGATTGTTTGCTGTCTTAGAACGAAATGGTATTGTAGTTGATGCGTTTTGTGACAATGAAGAAGAAAAATGGGGAACAAAATCCTGTGGAATTCCTGTTTTGCAGCCAGAGGCAGTTTTGAAACAATACGAAGATGCAGTATTTCTAATTCCTAAAAAATATGAACGGGCAATGTGTGATCAATTAACAGGTTTGGGGGTACAAATACAACAAATGATAGTAAATGATATTGGGTTAGATATCGCAACTGCTTTTGTATATCATTACAATAAAAAGAAAAGTTATCTCTAAAAAACGATCGTGTAAAAAAGAAGTTGAAAGTGAGAGATATAAATATATGCGAAAAGTTTCTGTGATTGTTCCAGTCTATAATGAGGAACTTTATTTACGCCAATGTTTAGACAGCCTTTGTAATCAATCTTTGCGAGATATAGAGATTATCTGTGTGGATGATGGTTCGAATGATAGTTCTGTAGATATTATGAAAGCATACAGCTTACAAGATTCTAGAATAAAAGTAGTTTGTCAGAAAAATCAATATGCAGGAATGGCAAGAAATAAAGGAATGGAGTATGCATCTGGGAAATATTATGCTTTCCTGGATGCTGATGATTTTTTTGAAGAAACTTTCTTGGAACAAATGTATGAGGCAGCGGAACAAAATGCATCTGATATCGTAATTTGCAGAATTCATTATTTTGATGATATTCATCAGACAAAAATTCCAAGAGAGATTTTTGAGGAGCTTCAGTATCTGCCTCAAAATAAAAATCATTTTAATCGTACAGATATACCAGATTATCTTTTTCAAATATCAAATGGCTGGGCATGGGACAAGCTGTTTCGCGCAGATTTTATAAAACAAAATAAATTGTTGTTTCAGAGTGGAAGAACTGCAAATGATGGATATTTTGTATATATGGCCCTTGCAAAAGCAAATGTAATCACAAAATTAGATAAATTTCTCGTAAATCAGCGAATTAATAATACTCAATCATTATCTAACACAAGAGAAACATCATGGTATTGCGGATTTCAAATGCTTTATGATATTGCAAAAAATCTGAAACAAAATGAACTTTATACATTGCTCGAAAGATCTTTTTTAAACTTTTGCTTGAAATATGTTGTATGGAGTTTTGAGGAAATGAAACAATGGAGTGTCAAAGAAGATATCTATAATATAATTCGTACAGAGCTTGTTCAAAATCTAGAAATGGGTAAATTTTCGTCAGATTTTTTTTATATTCAAGAACAATACCATAAATTTGATTATATTTGTCACCATTCGTTTGGACAATATACTGAAAAAATAATATTTGAGAAAGAACATCAAATTGCAACATTAAGACATCAATTAGGAACTATAAAACAACGGGAAAAGAGAAAAATTTGGATGTTTCCTTTTGATTTAATAACAAATGGAAGCCATATCGTATTATATGGAGCAGGCCAGGTGGGACAGGATTATTACAAACAGATAACAGATAGTGGATACTGCAAAGTTGTGTTATGGATGGATAAGCAGTTTGCAAACAATCAACTCAACAAAGCTCCCTGTGGTTGGATAGAAGATTTGAAATGCTGCCAATATGATTGTATAGTAATTGCTTTAAACAATCAAATGCTTATAGAAGAAGTCTGTACATTTCTTATTGGGCAGAATGTGCCAAAGGAAAAAATAGTGTTTGGACTTTTAGGGAGAATATGAGAAATGAACAATATGCCGGAAGTATCAATCATTGTTCCTGTATATAACGAGGAACAATATTTAGAAGAATGTCTTGAGAGTATCTGCTGTCAGTCTTTACAGGATATTGAAGTAATTTGTGTGGATGATGGTTCTACAGATGGCAGTCTGGCAATTATAAAGCGGTTTATGCAGAAAGATTCTCGATTTCGTGTGATACAGAAATCAAATAGTGGGTATGGAAGCAGTATGAATCAGGGACTGGACGCTGCACAGGGTAAGTATATTGGCATTGTTGAGAGCGATGATTGGATTTTACCGGAAATGATGCAGACTTTATACGAGTGTGCAGAGATGAATGATGTTGATTTTGTAAAAGCGGATTTTTATCGTTTCGTTCATCAGTCAGATGGTACAGTGCGCAGAATATACAACCATTTGACAGGTGAAAGCCAGTACTACAATCGTGTTTTGTGTCCTTCAGACGAGGTGCAGACGTTTCGATTTATCATGAATATTTGGAGCGGAATTTACCGGACTGATTTTATCCGCAGGAATCAGATTCGTTTTCACGAAACACCAGGAGCTTCTTTTCAGGATAATGGTTTTTGGTTTCAGACATTTGCTTTGGCAAAGCGTGCCTATTTTTTAAAGACGCCACTGTATATGAATAGAAGAGATAATCCTTTGTCCTCTGTCAATAACAAAGAAAAGGTTTATGCATCCTGTAAAGAGTATGATTTTATTCGTGATTGGATTGAAAAAAACTTACAGGGGCAAAAACGATATTTATATTTATGTGCAGAAGGCAGGATTCGCAATTATTTATTTACGATTGAGCGCATTGGTGATGCTTTTAAACCAGATTTTTATCAAAAATTTCAGGAAGATTATCTCAAGCTTCGTGAGTGTGGGGAAGTGGCGGAAACATTGCTCTCGGAGGGATGGAAGCCTCGAATCAGAAGGATTTTGGATAATCCGAAGAATGCCTGCCAAAAAGATATGGTGTTTAAAAGCAGATACTTGAATTTGATAGGAGCATATCAGGATATTATTATTTATGGAGCTGGAAAATGTGCGCGTAAAGTGTATGAACGTCTTCATTTTATCGGTGAAAGAAACAGAGTAGCTTATTTTGCAGTAACGAAAATGGAAAAAAATCCGACAACGTTATATGATATTCCGGTAGTGGAAGTTGCATCGTTATCGGAAGAATTTAAGGAACAGGCGTTGGTAATACCTGCAGTACAGGAACGATTTCTTGAAGAAGTTATTCAAAATATTCAGAATCATGGGTTTTGTCATTATACAGAAGACCGGATTTTTTTTGAAGAGATTGAGAATGATTGAGTCTGATACAGATCGTATGGAGGTTAGCGTGAAGGGGCAGCTTTATAGCTTTGATATTTATGATACACTGATAACCAGAAAAACAGCTACACCAGAAGGAATTTTTGCGCTCATGCAAAAGCAGTTAGAGGAATTGCGAGAATATCAAAGTTTACCTAAACGGCTCATTCAAAATTTTTTTATTATTCGCATTCAGGCAGAAAAGGTGGCTCGAAATACTTACATAACAGGGGATATCTATGATATCACGTTGGCTCAGATCTATGAATGTGTTCGATTGACAAGTGCCTTATCACAAGAACAAACAACAAAACTTATGCAATTAGAAATTGAGACAGAGTTCAATAATAGCCTTCCTATCACACAAAATATTGAAAAAGTAAAGGATTTAATAAAAAATGGGGAACGCGTGGTGCTGATTTCAAATATGTACCTCACGACAGATAGTATCCGCAGAATACTTATTCATATGGATTCTGTTTTTCAGGAAATTACAATCTATGTATCAGGAGATATTGGCAAGACAAAAGGTACAAAAACGTTATACGAGTATGTTCAGAAACAGGAAGCTATAGAATTTTCTAATTGGTATCATTATGGGGATAATAAAGTATTGGACGTGGATATTCCAAACAGTATGGGGATTTGTGCAGAACTTTTTCCTGTGTCAGCATTATATGAATGGGAAAAGGATATTTTACAAGGAAGAGAAAATAATGCAGATTTGCAAATAATGCTTGGTATTTCCCGAAGGGTTAATAAAGGAATGAAAACGCCATTTGCGTATCAGGTTGGAACCGGTTACAGTGCAGAGATTTTGCTGCCATATGTTTTATGGATATTACAGGAAAGCATGAAAAAAGGGATTCAGAAGCTTTTTTTCATCGCAAGAGACGGCTATATATTAAAGAAAATAGCAGATATTTTGATTGAAAAATACAGATATCCCATCACAACTGTATATCTTTATGGTTCAAGAAAAGCATGGAGGCTTCCTTCTATTAAGCCAAAAGGATTTGATTTGCAAGAGTTTTTTCGCTGGAATTATCCAGGACAAATTTATACCTATCAAAGATTTGCGGAAATTCTGGGATTGACAATTGAAGAATTAAGACGATTTCTTCCTTTTATAAAAGATATACAGTCAGAGTTGTCCAGCTCATTCGTACAGGAAATTATCAAGATTCTCATTGAGCAGCAGGAACAAATTGCAGCGTTAATCTGCCAAAAATACAAAGAGCAAAATATTGCAGCAGTCAGTTATCTTAATCAGGAGATAGGGAATGAAAATAAGCTGTTTGCGTTTGTAGATTTGATTGGCAGTGGGTATACACAGAAATGTCTTGCAGATCTAATACAGCAATTTTATGCTGAGCCTATCAGAACATTTTTTTATCGTCTGGACAACTGCAAAGCTTCGGATAAGAATTTCAATGATGCATTTTTCCCAAACCGGATAAAAATGGGAAATGTGATTGAAGTTTTGTGTGGTGCGCCACATGGACAAACAAATGGATATAAATATAGCGATGGTTCTTGGGTGCCATTGTTTGGAGAGGATGAAGGGCAAAAGTTGGCGTCATATGGTTTTGAGGACTATAAAGAAGGTATAGAAACATATACGAAAGAGTTTGTCACATGTTTTCCAAATGAGCCGTTCATATTACAAAATTTAGAAGTTTTGGAGTTATATTTTAATTATATGGCAGAAGCTAAAAATCGAAACTTATATGATTATATTGCTGATATGCCGTATGGAATTACAGGACATGAAAAAATAGTCGCATCATTTGCACCACGCATTTCTGATAAGCAATTAAGTCAGATTTTTTTGTGGCATAAAGGAGAACCAATAAAAAAATATTATACTGGATATTCTTTGGAATTTTCTTTGGCGCGGCTTTCGAATAGGCAGAAAAAGAAACATCAGTTCTATAACAAACATAGCGATGATGCAATTATCAAATGGCTGCGAATAAGAATGTTTCTATCGAAAAGAAACATTTGCAGTCATCGGTATGAACTAATCGCAGACCAGATTGTACTGTATGGAGCAGGAAAGAAGGGGAGGAAGCTGCATGAACAGCTAACACTTGGAAAACAGTTTCATGCAAATATTGCTTTGTGGGTAGATAAGAATTATGAGAAGTACAGTGAGGAAGGATTGGACATCCAGCCACCAGAAAATATTTGGAGGGTGGATTACAAACAGATAGTGATTGCTGTTGCCAGCCAAAAGATGGCGGAGGAAATTAAGGAATCGCTCGTTTCTGCTGGGATAGAATCTTTTAAGATTTTGTGGATTTGTACTGATGATAGAATAGGATAATTGGATATAAAGATGGCGGAGGAGGAAACAATGCGGGAGTATTTAAAGAATGATTTGTTAGAAATTGTTAAGACAATGCGGGAGCTTTGTGATGTTGTATTGCAAGAATGTGAACGAGAGAATACCAGTTATTTGCTGGAATTATTAGAACAAGGACAACAGGCAGCAATTTCAATCGGAGAGACAATTGAAAAATTAGAGGGTGAGGGTACAGAAGCGGTAGCAGCCTTAGAGGAATTCTGTGAACATATGTATTTTCTAAGTGAAAATGCCGGAAAAGAAATGGTTTCTGTATCAAAGGAGAAAAGAATTTTAGATAAATTGATACTACATATTGAAAATGGAATCCGTCACTTGCCATCAATATATGAAATTGTATTTTTACCTTATAAAGCCTCGATGTGGGATTGTATGGAAAGTATTTATTTTGCGGCTGCAAAAGATCCAGAATGCAATGTATCTGTTGTACCAATTCCTTATTTTGATATCGACAAAAATGAGCAATTTGGACAAATGCATTACGAAGGAGATACGTTTCCAGAGCAAATTCCAATTATTTCGTGGAAAGACTATAAAATTTCCGAACACAGACCAGATATTGTATATATCCATAACCCTTTTGACAGATACAATCTTGTGACAAGTGTTCATCCAGATTATTATTCTGATCAACTAAAAAAATATACAGGAAAATTAGTTTATATACCCTATGGAATTTCCAGACTGATAGTTCCAGAAGGCCATTTACAACTTCCAACATATGAAAATATGGACTATATTGTAATTCAGTCACGAAAACAGGAGAAATATTACAAGGATAAAATATTTGATGGAAAACTGCTGCCATTAGGTTCTCCAAAGTTTGACAGAGTGATATCATATCAAAAGAATGGTGTGGAAATGCCTGCTGAATGGGACAAAGTTTTAGATGGCAGGACAAAATTTTTCTATAATACCAGCTTGTCTGCACTTTTAGAAGATACAGAGGCGGCGCTAAAAAAAATAGAATATGTATTTTGTTGTTTTGAGAACAGAGAAGATACAGTGTTGATATGGAGACCGCATCCTTTGATAGAATCAACACTCATGTCTATGCGGCCTCAATATTTAAAATGGTATCAGGAGCTTGTACAGCGTTTTTGCCAAAATAAAATTGGTATACTTGACAAGACTGCGGATATGTCCAAAACAATTGCGCTGTGCGATGCATATATTGGAGAAAATGCATCTTCTGTAGTAGATTTGTTCTGTGCTTTAGGCAAGCCACTGTTTATTTTGGATATGAAAATTGACAGGAAATTGTCTGAGGCAGAGTTTTGTGATTCTCTATTTTGTAATGTTGAATATTATGAAGGGCAGTACTGGACGTTTTCTTATCAGTTTAATGCACTATGTACTATGAATATGGAGACAGGGGAGCTGAAAATGGTTGATACCATACCTAAATATGACTTATTAAAAAGAGGATTGGTAAGCAATATCTATGGTTATCATGACAAATTGATTTTTAGTCCAAACAGCATGGATTCCATAGCAGAATATGATTTGGCTACAAGAGAATTTACTTTTTATAAATTACCAGATGCACTTGTTTGGGGCAATACGGCGGGCATTATTTCATATAAAGACGACTTTTTTTTGCTTCCGCGGAACTATCCAGCAATTATTCAGTATAACGCTCAGAAAAAGAAATATATTTTTCACAGGCAGGTAATGGAAGAAATTATGAAACTTGCAAGTGATAAAGAATATGCAGATGGAAGAGCATATTTTGGTGGATGTACCATAAAAAAAGAACTTTTATTCGTTTCATTGGTTAGAACAAATGCTGTTTTAATCTGGCATATGGATACCTGCAAATATGAGATTGTACATATAGGAAATGAAAAGAATTTATATGGAGCAATCGCAGAAGTCAAGGATGGTTTTCTGCTTCGATTGTATGAAGGAGCAAAATTATTATTTTGGAATCCGCAAACAGGGGAAACAAGAGACATCAATCAGTTTCCCGATGCTTTTGAGTATCGCCTGAATCCAAGAGAAGAAGTACATCCTTTTGGAGGTTTTTTAATATTATCAAGTTATCTCCTGTTGATGCCGCAGCTAGGCAACCAAATATTAAGAATAGACAGAGAAACCTTAGAAATATCTATTTATGAAATGGACTGGAAAGATCATATGCGGGAGCCACAGGAAGGAATATTTGATAATCAGTGGGGATGCTTGAGAGCTGTATTGATTCCAGACAGAACAAAGGTTATTAATCAGGATTTCAATGAAGTATATCTTGTCACCTCCGCCGACGGCTGCATGCTGAAGCTAAACCTCGATACGCACCAATACATGGAAGTACAGACAGGATTTGACATAGATGATTTAAAGAAGCTGTTTCCTATCGAAGAGTTGTATGAGAAATTCGAAATTCCAATCAAAAGCAGAGAAGATATGTATCATACTTTAGATGATTTTATTAATGCAATGGTGGAGGGCAGAATTAATAAATTTAATAATCAACAGATTCAAGTTTATAGTCAGATATCAGCTAATTTAGATGGAACTTGTGGGGAAAAAGTCCATAAGGCTGTGAAAAAAAGCTTACAATAATGATTACTTGAGATTGGGGGAGACAATGAATAAACAACAGAGTAGTGCAGATTACATGATTTCTGGCAAACAATTGAAAGCTGCTGGCAAAGGAGTATATGAGGACCAATGGGAAAATAAAATAGAATTTTCATCAGATATTGAAGATAATATTCAAATTCATCTTTCAGGAAGAGGAAATTATGTCAAATTAGGGAAAATAACCAGTGTCAATGATTATAAGATTTCAGATAAAATGCGGAAAATTTGGCAGGTAGAGCTTGCAATGCTGGATAAAGTAGACACCATTTGTAAAAAGCATGATATTCAATATTTTCTCTTGAATGGTACTTTGTTGGGTGCTGTTCGCCATAAAGGATTTATTCCATGGGATGACGACCTAGATATTGGAATGCTGCGAAAAGATTATGATAGGTTTATGGAGATAGCACAGAGAGAATTAGAGGAACCATATTTCATACAAAATATATGGACAGACAAAAACTGTTTTTTTGGCGGTTTTTCAAAGCTGCGAAATGGCGAAACGACAGGCATTACTGCACGGGAACTTGGTCATGACTGTAATCTTGGAATATGGATTGATATTATGCCATTGGATTACTGCACGACAAATGAAAAGCTTTTGTCTTTGAAAGAAAAGAAGATTAACAAAGCTTATCAATGGCTTTGTGCAAGAGTTTATGGAAATGAAATGAAACGATTTGGTAAAGTTCCTGCATGGTTATGGAAGATAATGGCAACAGCATCACACATGATTCCATATCAGCAGTTATGTCAAAAACTTGAACATGCAATACGTCTTTATACAGAACCATCAAAGGATATTGCTGTTTTTACTGGACATGGGAAGCATAGAATTTTAAATTCTGCTGATTTTGAAACGACAACGCAACTGGAATTTGAAGGCAGAAATGTACCAGTTCCATCAGGGTATAAAAACTATCTCTTTATGATATGGGGAAAAGATTATATGAAATTTCCTCCGGTTGAGGAGAGAAAGCCGAAACATACAGGTATTTATGACCCAGAACATTCCTATAGAAAATATTTGCAAAGGCTTACTGGAATGTTTGAAGGCTGCAAAGGGAAAAAGATAATTCTTTTTGGTTCGGGTATGATGTTTGAGGATTATATGAAAAAATGGGGCAACAGATATCGACCTGTTTTTTTAGTAGACAATGATGAAAATAAGTGGAATCGATCGAGAATGGGAATTGAAATAAAACCGCCAAAAGCGCTTTTGGAAATTCCGGTAGAAAAACAGCATTTAATTATATGCAGCTTTTATTATAAAGAAATTGAAAAACAACTTCAGGAAATGGGAATTACAAATTACCATATTTATATACAAAAGTTAGAGTGGATTGTTAATGCAGAAGCATGAAAATATTGTTTAGATATGATATCAATTGTATTGTAAATGATACAAAGACGAGGCAAGATATTTTCTGAAAAACTTTTGGTTCTTATTTTATTTTCATAATATATGTCAGTAACAGGCGGAGATATTCGCCTGTTCAGACGGTAGACAATTATTTTTTTAGTGATTGTCTATTTAACTTGTACAATAGGGACACTTTCATTCAAGTATCCCCATAATCTATTATTATATCTGATAGTCCTCTATTTACTTTCATTATCAGGGTTTTTGTGTTTCCCATGTTCCTTACAAGTATCATTTCTTTTGTATCAACACAATCGTCTCCACGTGCACCGTCCCCGGAAACTGGTCAACAGCCACAGCCCGTTCCATACGATATCCCCCATCAATTAGTATCTCTAAATCCCGTGCAAGGCTTGTCGGCTTACAACTAATGTACACAATTCTGTCAACCTGGTAATCAATAATTTTCTTTAGTGCCTTGGGATGAATCCCATCACGTGGAGGATCTAATACGATAACATCTGGTTTTTCTTCTATTTCATCAATAACCTTCAGCACATCACCCGCGATAAACACACAGTTTTCCAAACCATTTAACGCCGCATTCTGTCTTGCTGCTTCAACAGCCTCCTCTACAATTTCCACGCCAATCACTTTCTTAGCAACGGGCGCCAAAAGTTGAGCAATTGTACCTGTACCACTATATAGGTCAAACACTATTTTATCGCGCTTGCCCTCATCAGAAATATCTCCCAAAAAATTACGCACTGTTTCATACAATACCTCTGCGCCGAATGTATTCGTTTGGAAAAAAGAGAATTGAGAAATTTTGAATTGAAGTCCCAACAATTTCTCATAAAAATAATCCTGACCATATAAAATAACTGTTTCATCACTTTGAATAACATCTGCAACAGAATCATTTTTTGTATGAAGTATACCTGTTATTTTTCCCTGTAAAGGCAACGATAATAGCTGCATTACCAATGGCTCTAAATCATGTGTCTCCTGTGTGGTTGTCACAAGCGCAATCAACAGTTCTCCTGTTTTCTGTGCTTTTCTGACAAGTAAATGTCTCAAATATCCCTCATGACGAATTTTATGAAAATAACTAGCGTTTTTTTCTGTAAAATAATCTAATACACAGGATAGCACCGCTTTATAATCATCATCTACAATGCAGCAATCCCTTACAGATACAATATCATAAAAACTTCCTCTTTTGTGCATCCCCAATGCAAGTGGCCCGTCCTTATATTCATCACCAAATGAAAATTCCATCTTGTTTCTATAAGAGAATTGCACTGGACTTGGTTTAATGTCTTCGAAAATCTCATCGATATATTCTTCTATGCTAAAATTAATTTTATATAATAACATTTGTTTTTCAAAAGCAGGTTTCAACAATTTTCTCACTTGATTTTCTTTAATTTCAAGCTGTTTCTCATATGAAATATTTTGATAATTACAGCCGCCACATGCTCCAAAATGCGGGCATGTACTTTCTTTTTCATCTTCTGATTGTTCAAGCACTTCCAAGAGCCGTCCTTCTACTTTTCCTTTGCGTTTCTTATTTACCATAAATGAAATTCGCTGTCCTGGAAGCGTGTTTTTTATAACTGCCGTCTCTCCCTCACAATGTACAATTCCTTTATTTGGAAAATCAAGATGTTCTACAGTTCCTTCATAAATTTGCCCCTTTTTCATCAAAATCTCTCCATTTCATATACATACAATTATTTATTATAGTGGAAATAATGTTTATGCCTATTTTATCGGTTCCCTAAACATTAATCAACATCTTTCTATAATTTTCGTTCAAAATGGGTATTGACCGAACTGTTACTGTACGGTTTAGGATATAAATATAACAAAAAAACAAAACAAAGGAATTAAAGTTATGAAAAAGATGAAACGAGTTGGTATGATTATGGTTGGTGTCGTCGTTGTTGCTGGGGCGTTGTGGCTCTGTTTTGGAGAAAAAATAAAAATACTCTACACATCATTGAATAGTTTTAAAGATGAAAATTTAGCGCATACATTTCAGCATACGCCAGAGATACAGCCGACGAAAAAAATAAGTAAAGGGGGAGAAACATTTCATTTTTTAAAAGAAGACAATACTGAACTGGCAGAAGGTTTTTACTTTAAAGATACATTTTATCCTTCTGAAAAATTTATGGAAGACACGAAAACTTCAGCTATGCTTGTTGTTAAGAATGATGTGATTCGGTATGAACAATACTTTTTTGGCGGTGATGAAAATACATTGTTTTCTTCCAATTCGATGGGAAAATCATTTGTGTCAGCTTTAATGGGAATTGCTGTGTCGGAAGGAGATGTTGAAAGCATTGAAGATCCAATTGGGAAGTATATTCCAGAGTTTGCAGGAACAGAGTTAGAAAATATTCCTATCAGGGCGTGTCTGCAAATGGCTTCTGGAATTCATTTCAATGAAGATACTGATATGAGTAATTTTTCTATGCGTACTTTAATGGGTACATCAGCAATGAAGGTCATTGCAAAATACGGAATGCAGGAGGCTCCTTATACTTACCGCAGGTATTTGAGCATTAATACAGAGATTCTGGGACAGGTTATTAAAAATGCCACTGGATGCGGTCTTGCAGAATATATGGAAGAAAAGCTCTGGAAAAAGATTGGGGCAGACCATGATGCATACTGGACATTAAGCAATGGAACAGAACTTGCAATGGGAGGGCTTAGTGTTTCTCTGAGGGACTATGCGCGTTTTGCAAGACTGTATCTGAATGAGGGAAGTTATCAGGGGCAGCAGATTCTTACAAAAAGCTGGGTAAAAGACAGTATGGATGTGAGTGCAGAGTATTCCAAGCCAGGAGCATACCAGGATGCTTATAACGCGATAGGATATGGGTATCAGTGGTGGGTGCCAGATGGAAATCAAAGTGAGTTTATGGCGATAGGCGTCTATGGACAGTGGATCTATGTTAATCCGTCAAAGCAAGTAATTATTGTAAAGACCAGCGCAGACCCTGATTTTATGGCAGAGGGCTATGAACTGAAGCATGTGGAATTTTTCAGGGCTATTGCAGATGGGATTTCATAAAGTAACCACATCCTGCTCATGCAGGGTGGCTGTGATTAATCATCCACAGGGATTTCAATTTGTACAATGTAATCGTCAATACGGTCAATGACATTTTCATTGATTCCCATTTCATAGGAAAATTCATGGAGCATTAAATTGTGTTCTCTGGCAAATGCAAAGATTTCTTCGTAACGTTGGGGCAGGTTATCCCAGGTTCCCTTATGAAAAGCTCTCAGGTATTTTCCACCAGGAGCTATATGGAGTCCTGGGTGGTATGTGAGGAAGGGAATTTCAATATAGAGTTTGGAATAATCATTATAATTACCGGCAAGCAGACTGGAAACGGGAATCATAGAACCATAGGATGCATCATGCAGGCGTCCAAGCTGATATTTTTCTGTTTCGGCTGTAATAAGTTCCACTTCCTCTTCAAATGAGGTTTCCTGATTGATATCAATCGTGACCAGGCAGCGTTCTTTTCGCTCAACGACGCTAATCTCAGACAGATTCATTGTCAGCAGGGTGGACATATTTTGATGGTGTGTACATAGGGTGGTGCGAACTGCCTGCAGGTGGGTAATACGCAGGTCAAGGTCGGTTATTTTATCTTCCAAAAGATTTTTTAAACTGGCAGCGGAGCGGTTTTTCATGAAATCTTGTATTTCAGGAATGGAAACGTCCAGTTCCCGAAGTAGGAGGATTGTTTCCAAAATGGGACTTTGATGGTAGTTATAGCAGCGGTATCCATTTTCAGGATTGATGGAGGCAGGCTTAAACAGCCCGATTTCATCATACCACATCAGTGTTTTTTTATTGATTCCATGCATGGCAGCAAACTGTCCAATTGTAAGAAACTTGTCTTTTTTATTCATAATGGAGCTACCTCTTACGATTTATGTTCTTGACTGTACTGTTACTGTATGATTTATGATACGATATATAGAAATAAAATACAAGATGTACTTTTGCAATATCAGGCACAAAAGTACATCCTGGTAATTGGAGGAAAAATTGATGGAAAATCAAAATATATACGAAAAGCCTGTAACATTGAAAAATATTTTAAAATTTG
>OFGE01001305.1_pt1 | contig 22398 bp, 20 predicted proteins | sample 1521681 | NCBI WGS metagenome assembly OFGE01 (sample SAMEA3504093, study PRJEB24116) | mouse gut metagenome | biome: mouse gut; feature: mouse-associated habitat; material: faeces | place: Denmark | collected 2011
GGGGAACTGGCGATTATGACGACCAGGAGCTTCTCCATGCTATCGCCCACGCAGAAAAAATGGTGAGGATTGCCAAAAAGCGGATGAAGCACTTAAAGGAAGAAGAAAATGCCAAAAAAGAAGGCAGCCCCTGCGAAGCCAGCCTGCCAGAGGAAAACCAGGATTCCCAAATAGAAGAAACTGCGCCCTCCCCGGAGGAGCTTGCCCAATTAGAGGAAAAAATGCTGGAAATGATGCGGGAGCTCCAGGAAGAAATGCGCCGGATGGAAAAGTCCATGGCTGAAGAATTAAGCGCAGAACTGCTCTCTGATGAAATATCCTCCTCCGGGGAAGTTAGCCTTGACCCGGAAGACCTGGAGCTTTTAAAGAAAAAACACCGTTCTGAAGAGCTTCGGGATATTATGGAAGCAGACCTGAAATATTTAAAGGCAATGTTTGACAGGCTTTCCAAAGAAAAACAGGAAAACAGCAGCGGTTCTCCCGCCGGATATGACAATGCCAGCGGGGTATCCCTGGAACTTGGGGGGATGGAGGTCCCTGTCCAAACTGCTGAAATTCCGGTTTCCGCCCAAGGCGGGAGCCTGGATATCATAACATAGCTCCATACGGGAACTGTCCCAAAGATTTTTTGGGGCAGTTCCCTAAATTTTAATTTCCGTCCACTTTCCCGCTTTAAAGCGGATGGAAGCGAAAAGAAACCTGGATACCTGGTCGCCCAATACCCCAAGCCAAATGCCAATAATGCCCCATCCCAGGACATAGCCCCCGATATAAGACACCGCTGTGCGGACCAGGGTAACGCTGAAGGTAGACACTGCCGCTGTGTAAAGGGTGTCCCCGGCTCCCCGCAGGCATCCCATATAAATAACCTGGCTGATCTGGAATACCACCACAAAAATGATCACACGCATAATCTGGACGCCAATATCCACAATGTGCGCTTCCCTGAAATAAAGCCCAAAGAAAGGCCTTGCCCCTGTAAAATAAATCACAGTAAGGCACAGGGCAATCACGCCTCCCATCATCCTGCATATCCGCCCGTATTCTTTCGCCAGCTCCTTGTCCCCCTCCCCCAGGCTCCTTCCAATCAGCGCCACTGCTGCCGCCTGCAGGCCGTCCCCAAAGGAAAAGGACAGGCCCATAATATTCATCCCCCCCTGATGGGCTGCCATAGCATCGGTCCCCTGATGGGCTGCCATCACAGCGGTCATCATAAAACCGATACGCATCAGTATCTGCTCAAAAAATACGCTGTAGCCCACCTTCACCAAATTGGAAAAGGTAGCCCGGGCAGGGCGTATTTTATTTCGGAGTATATAGGGGATACTGATAAATCCCCGGGAATCCCTGATGGATAAAAGGCTCATTACACAGGCCACCACTGTCCCGAAAACCGTAGCCAGCGCCGCCCCCCGGACGCCCATGCCCAGAACAAAAATAAAGAGGGGGTCCAGAATCAGGTTGATGACCGAGCCCGTACCCTGAATCACCATGGCGTACACCGTCCGCCCGGTGGCCTGAACCAGCCGCTCGCTGGCTACCGAGACGAATATCCCCATACTGCACCCGGCGATGATGGTCAAATAGTCGGTACCGTAGCGGATGATGCCGGGGATGTCGGTCTGGACGGTATAGAACATCCGGGCGCAGGTCAGGCCCAGGATGGTGAACACCAGGCCGCTGACCATCTCCAGCATCAGGCCGTTCATAGCGGTGCTGTTGACCCGCCTCTGGTCCTTCTGGCCCAGGCTCCGGGACAGGAGGGCGTTGATGCCCACTCCGGTGCCCACCGCCACAGCGATCATCAGGTTCTGCACCGGAAAGGCCAGCGACACCGCGTTCAGCGCGTCCTCGCTGAGCTTGGAGACAAAAAAGCTGTCCACAATGTTATAGCAGGCCTGGACCAGCATGGACATAATCATAGGCAGCGCCATGTTCAGCAGAAGCTTGTTTTCGGGCATAACGCCCATTTTGTTTTCATTTGTTGGCTGTGCCACCAAATCCTCCCCCTTTTCGTTCTTTTTTGCACGAGAACCCATTATAAGGGAAAGAAATTTTTATGTCAATGACACTTTTACCAAAAAACCGTTTACCTCACCGTCAGTTCCCCGTCCTCCGCGTCCACCGTCAGGGCCTGACCGGGCTCCGCCTGTCCGGCGACGATTTTCCGGCCGATCAGGGTCTCCACCGTGTGCTGGAGATACCGCCGCAGGGGCCGGGCCCCGTAGATGGGGTCGTAGGCCGCCTCGATGATGTGCTCCTTGGCGGCGGGGGGGAGGGTGACGGAAAGCTGCTTATCCGCCAGCCGCCGGTTCAGGCCGTCCATCAGCAGATCAATGATGTGGGTGACGTTCTCCCGGGTCAGCGGCTTGTAGAACACGATCTCGTCCAGCCGGTTGAGGAATTCGGGCCGGAAGGAGCGCTTCAAAAGCTCGTCCACCTGGGCGCGGGCCTGGGCGTCGATTTCCCCGTCCGGGCCGATGCCGTCCAGCAGGTACTGGCTGCCCAGGTTGGAGGTGAGGATGATGACGGTATTCTTGAAGTCCACCGTCCGGCCCTGGCTGTCGGTAATGCGTCCGTCGTCCAGCACCTGCAAAAGCACGTTGAACACGTCCGGGTGCGCTTTTTCAATCTCGTCAAACAGCACCACAGAATATGGATTTCTGCGTACCTTCTCACTGAGCTGTCCGCCTTCCTCAAAGCCGACATATCCTGGAGGGGAACCTACCATTTTTGAAACAGAATGCGACTCCATATACTCAGACATATCAACACGAATCAGTGCGTTTTCAGAACCAAACATTGCCTCTGCAAGCGCTTTGGAAAGCTCTGTCTTACCCACGCCTGTCGGACCAAGAAACAAAAATGAACCGATTGGCCTGTTGGGGTCCTGAAGTCCCACTCGTCCGCGTTTCATTGTCTGCGCTACAGCCGTGACAGCCTCCTCCTGCCCAATCACCCGCTTATGAAGAATGCTCTCCAGCTTTAAAAGCCGCTCACTTTCCTTTTGTGTCAGTTTTTTTACCGGAATTTTGGTCCAGTTTGCAACGACTTCTGCAATGTCGTTTTCTGTCACTACAAGGTTCTTTTCTGCCTGATTTTTTTCATATCTGCTCACTGCCTTGTCATATTTCTTGATCAGTTCATCCTGCGCTTTGCGGAGCTCTGCCGCCTGTGTATATGCTTCCATTCTGATAGAGCGCTCTATCTGTACATCATACTTCTTGATCTGATCGGTCATCTCCTTGAAGGTATCGGGTACATTCATATTTTTAAGTCTTATGGCGGCTGACGCCTCATCAATCAAATCAATTGCTTTATCAGGAAGATTTCGGTCATTGATATATCTGTCTGAAAGCTTTACCGCCGCCTCTATTGCTTCCTGTGTAATCGTTACCGCATGATGCTCTTCATATTTATAAGCAACGCCATTCAATATTTCAACTGCTTCACTTTCATTTGGCTCTTCAACCATAACTGGCTGGAAACGCCGTTCGAGTGCTGCATCTTTTTCGATATACTTTCGGTACTCTGCAATTGTCGTAGCGCCAATCAATTGTATCTCGCCCCTTGACAGTGAGGGCTTGAGAATATTTGAAGCATCAATTGCCCCTTCTGCGCCGCCTGCTCCGATAAGCGTATGGATTTCGTCCAAAAACAGATAAATATTTCCTGCCTCAATAACCTCTTTAATGACACGTTTGATCCGTTCCTCAAACTCTCCTCTGTATTTTGACCCTGCTACCATTCCTGCAAGATCCAATGTGACAACACGCTTATTTTTTACTGTATCCGGCACTTCTCCGCTTACAATCCTCAGTGCCAGTCCTTCTGCTATAGCGGTTTTTCCTACACCAGGTTCTCCAATCAAACAGGGATTATTTTTTGTTCGTCTTGAAAGAATCTGCACCACCCTCATAATCTCCGTCTCTCTGCCTATCACAGGGTCTAATCTTCCTTCTTTTGCCAGATAGGTCAAATCTCTGCTGTACTGGTTTAATGTCTGTGTCACACCATCTTTTTTCTTTTTGTTCCTGCTTTTTCCAAGATCATCTTTATGTTGGTTGATATCCTCTCCCATTGCAATTAATGTATCCATATACAATTTCTGAACATTAATTCCTATGGTATTTAGCAGTCGAAGTCCTACATTTTCGCCTTCTCTTATCATAGCAAGCAAAATATGCTCTGTACCCGTAAGTTGACTTTTATATTTTTCTGCTAGTTTATGGCTGTCCTCAAGCACTTTCGTCGCCCTTGGAGAATATCCGTCACGCTCAAGCATCGCAATATTGCCTTCTGGTGCAATCAGCTCTTTGATCATGCTGATAAGCTGCACTTCATCTACACCATTATCTGCGAGCACCCTTGCGGCAACACCTGTTTTTTCTTTTACAAGTCCCACAAGAATATGCTCGCTGCCTATATAACTCTGATGCAGATCTCTGGCTGCCTTTGCTGCTTTTTGCAAAGCTACCTTCGCTTTATCTGTAAACTGCTGCATTTTCCCTATGCCTCCATATTTTACTTAATCTGAATCATTTTCATAGCCTTCATATATTTCATCAATCAGTGCATGTACCTCACTGCGGGTTATCCGCTTACAGCTACTTTTTGCCAAAAGCACCTGCATATCTCGCTTCAAATCCTCAATCGCCTGCATTTTGTCTATATCAATGGAAATCACTGCACCTTTTCTTCTGTCAACCTTCACAAACCCTTCCTGTTTCAACACAGAATACGCTTTATTAACTGTATGCATGTTGATGCCGATTGTATCTGCAAGCTGCCTTACAGAGGGAAGAGCATCCCCTTCCTGAAATTGAGAAGTCGCTATCCCCAGGATAATTTGGTTGCGTAGTTGTAGATAAAGGGCTTCCTCACTATTAAAATCAATCTCTATATACATATATGCCCACGCTCCTTTATTTTAACCGGCTGTTATACAAATTGTAGCACAATAATTTTGTGTATACAAGAGAAGTTATTGATTTTTTCTTTTCCAATACGAAATTTATTTGATGGAAAATGGAAGGAGCCACCTGTCATTTGGTTTCAGGTGGCTCTCTCCAAATTAAATATCCATGAAATCCATATCATCATCATGTTCTGATGGGACTCTTGCTTTGCTCGATTTTTGTGGCTGTGGTCTGTCATTTGGCGGCTGCGGACGTCTTCCTTGCGGATGTCCCTGCGGCTGTGGGCGCCCACTCTGTGGATGTCCCTGTACAGTTGGCCTTGATGGCCTCACCCCCTGCGGAACGCTCTGACCTTGCGGTTGTGGGCGTCTCATTGGCTGCTGCCCTTGTGGATGTCCCAATGGCGCACCCGAACCTTGCGGCTGCGGACGTCTTATCGGCTGTGGTCCCTGTGATTTTGTCTGTGGTACACTTTGACCCTGCGGCTGCGGACGTCTCACTGGCTGCGGTCCCTGCGGCCTTCCTTGCGGTGCTCCCTGGCCTTGCGGCTGCGGGCGTCTCATTGGCTGTGGTCCTGCATTATTTGATGACCTTACTGGCTGTGGGCGTCTTATTGGCGGACGAGGAACTTCTTCCTCATTGTCTTCTTCGTCTTCCTCTTCCCCAATATCCTCTACATCATCCGAATATGATTCATCATCATACTCTTCTTCCAAATCATCATACTCTCTGCGGCCTCTTAGCTTTAATGCCAGAAGTCCGACAACTGCTATCAATACAATCACGATAGCAACCAAAACAATCACAGGCAGCAATCCTGCTGAACTCAATGGGCTGCTGTCGGGTACTGTCACATCCGGCACCTCATAAACATATCTTTGATATGTACCTAATTCTGAATCAAATAAATACCAACCCTGCTCACCATTTTGATTTTGTGCATAGTAGATGAAGAATTGACCATTTTTGTATGCCTTAAAACTCTGTTCATTCAACGTAAGATTAAATGCCTTGAATCCAGGCATGATATATGCTGGTTCCTTATCCGCATTCATTGGAATCAAAACTTGTGTATTTCCTGCTGGCTCGGCTGGTTCTGGTTCTGGTTCCGGCTCTGGCGGTGTTGTCTCTTCTGGCTGTGTTTCTGGCACTTCTTCACCGCCGCTTCCCTCTCCTGTAATTTCTGAGGTTGCTGCATCTGCTGGCACATTATCAAATGTCACCAAATCCGAACGAATAAAGCCTGTCACTTCCTTATCGCCATATGGAAGTGATACCTGATACCATTTCTTTCCGTCTGAACCGGCTGCTTCACCAGTGATTGTTAAAACCGCCCCACGGTTTGCCGTTGCCACAGACTTATGATCTGTAGACGCACCTTGTCTGATATTGGTTCTGTTGCTGATGACAGATGCCTTTTTTGCATCTACCGCTGTGACTGTGGTCGTTGGGGAATCTGTTGTTGTTGAAGCAGAGCCACTCTGCGTTTTCTTCACGGTTTCTCCATCTTTTAGCTTCACAAGGTCTTTTCGAATATAGCCCTTTGTATCTGCATCTACATAGACATGATACCAAGCCTTTCCATCTGTCCCTGTTGTCTCTTCAATAATATCTACATTTCCACCCTGCAACACACTTGCAAGTTTCGCGCTGTTGGGATCTGCCGAAGCCCTTATCACTGCGCTTTTTACTATCACAGTCCCTTTCGCATCTGCAAAACATATCAGCCCCAAACTTAGCACTGCGAAAAAAAGGACTGCCGCCAATGCATGTTTTATATTGCTTCTTCTGTGTTTTTTCATACCTATCCTCCATGATTCCGCTTTGCGGAATCTCTACTGCGCCTCGTCAATTGCCTTTCCAATGTCATGACGCATATATTTGTTTTCAAATTCCACCCACTCTGCTGCAGCGTAGGCATTTTTTCGCGCCTGTTTCAGATCAGAGCCTTTGGCTGTTACTCCCAGCACACGGCCTCCGTTGGTGACAAATCTACCGTCTTCACTCCTCTTTGTGCCTGCATGAAAACAATAGTATCCATCCTTGTCCTCAAAGTTCTCAAGTCCTTTGATTTCAAACCCTTTCTCATATTTCACAGGATATCCGTCACTTGCAAGCACAACGCAAACTGCCGCGTTCTTCTCAAACTCAAGGTCTATTTTGTCAAGTTTTTGGTCGATACACGCTTCCATGACATCAATCATGTCATTTTTCATACGTGGAAGCACAACTTGCGCCTCTGGATCGCCAAACCTTGCATTATACTCAAGCACTCTTGGCCCCTTGGGTGTGAGCATCAGCCCAAAGAAGATAATCCCTTTAAATTCTCTGCCCTCTGCTGCCATAGCATCGACCGTAGCCTGATAAATATATTTTTGACAAAATGCGTCCACTTCTTCTGTATAAAATGGGCTTGGTGAAAAAGTTCCCATTCCGCCGGTATTCAACCCCTTATCCCCGTCCTGTGCACGCTTATGATCCTGTGCGCTTGTCATTGTTTTGATAGTCTTCCCGTCCACATAAGACAGCACAGAAACTTCACGGCCTGTCATAAATTCTTCTATGACAATCTGGTTGCCGGCAGCTCCAAACTGTTTGTCACACATAATCGACCGCACCCCATTTTGTGCCTCTTCCAGGGTATTGCAGATTAACACACCTTTTCCCAGCGCCAGGCCGTCTGCTTTCAATACAATCGGAAAGTCCACCGTCTCCAAATAAGCTAAGGCAGCATCTGCATTATCAAATGTCTCATATTCCGCTGTTGGTATTTGATACTTTTTCATCAAATCCTTGGCAAACACTTTCGATCCTTCCAAGATTGCCGCATTTTTGCGTGGTCCAAATACGCTAAGCCCCTCCGCTTCAAATACATCAACAATCCCCCCAACTAAGGGATCATCCATGCCAATGATTGTGAGGTCAATTTCCTTTTCTTTTGCAAACGCTGCCAATTTATCAAATTCCATGGCGCCAATTGGCACACATTCTGCAATCTGCCCTATTCCGGCATTTCCGGGCGCACAGTAGATTTTGTCAGCCTTGGGACTTTTAGCAGCGCACATTGCAATCGCATGTTCTCTCCCGCCGCTTCCAACAATTAAAATCTTCATATATTTTTTTCCTCCATGCTGCTTATGATCTGTCCGTTTGCTATCATGTTAATTGCCTTGGGCAAAATCTGCCACTCAGCCTGTTCCATCACTCGCTGTTGCAGTATCTTTGGCGTATCATCCGGCAACACCTCAACTGCCTTTTGCAGGATAATTGGCCCTGTATCTGTTCCCTCGTCAACAAAATGTACGGTAGCGCCTGTTACCTTTACACCGCGCGCCAAAGCCGCTTCATGCACTTTGAGTCCATAAAATCCTTTTCCGCAAAAAGATGGAATCAACGACGGATGAATATTAATAATCCGCCCTGCATATTTTTTTATCATCAACGGCGGTAGAATCACCAAAAAACCAGCAAGCACCACCAAATCAGGTTGTGCTGAATCGACACATGCCAAAAATGCTTCGTGAAACTTTTCTCTGTTTTCATAGTCCTTCGGCGATACTGCCACCGCGTCAAGTCCTTTCTTTCGAGCACGTTCTAACGCATAGGCATTTTTGTTGTTGCTGATAACTTTTACAATTTCTGTATTGGTAATCGTTTGTGCATCTATCGCATCCATTATCGCTTGCAGATTCGTTCCGCCTCCAGATATGCATACACATACTTTTAACATAACGTTACTCCTTTTTCGCCGTCCTTAATTTCACCAATCACATAACAGGTTTCCCCTACTGCTTTGACTGCCTCCATCGTTTTTTCGACATCGGACGAATCTACGGCAACTATCATACCAATTCCCATATTGTATGTGTTGTACATCACATGTTCATCAATGCAGCCTTTTTTCTGCAATAGCTGAAAAACTGGCGGAACCGCATAGCTATCTTTTTTGATAACTGCATGTACCTTATCATGGAGCATTCTTGGAACATTCTCATAAAAACCACCGCCTGTAATATGGCTGCACGCTTTTATCCGGATACCTGCATTCTGAATACTTTTGAGCGCATTGACATAGATAATTGTCGGCTCTAGCAGTGTTTCGCCGAGTGTCTTCCCAAGCTCATCATAATATGTATCCAGACTCTCTTTTGTCATTTCAAACACTTTTCTAACCAGTGAAAAACCGTTGCTGTGTACGCCGCTTGAAGCAATTCCCACAAGAACATCTCCAGCTTTTAGTTCGGCGCCTGTTATCAAATCCTTCTCGTCTACCACCCCGACTGCAAACCCTGCAAGATCATATTCTTCCTCTGGCATCAGTCCTGGATGTTCGGCTGTCTCGCCACCAATCAGTGCTGCACCACACTGCTTGCACCCCTCTGCTACACCTTTCACAATCTGCGCAATCTTTTCCGGCTCATTTTTTCCACATGCTATATAATCAAGGAAAAACAAAGGTTCCCCACCTGCACATGCTATATCATTGACACACATCGCTACACAGTCAATTCCTATCGTATCGTGCTTGTCCAGCAAAAATGCCAGCTTAATCTTAGTACCAACTCCGTCCGTTCCTGACACAAGCGTAGGTTTTTCCATCTCTTTGATTTTCTCCATAGAAAAAGCACCAGAAAACCCGCCGATTCCTCCCAAGACTTCTGGACGCATGGTATCTTTCACATATTTCTTCATAAGCTCCACTGACTGATATCCCGCTTCAATATCAACACCTGCGTTTTTATAATCCATAATCTCCTCCATCTATATTATCATATACACTCAAAATCTCTGTCACACGAATCCTTCGCATGATTTTCAACCGAACTCCTGTAAAACGTATCTTTATCAACAAACGCTTTTTTCTCCTATTTCTTCAGATATTCCTGATATCCGATTTCCTTCAGCTTTGCATCTTTTGCCATTACCTGTTCTTTGAGCTTTGATGAATACGCTTTGAGTTTTTCAAGCAGTTCGTTGTCTGATGTCGCAAGTATCTTTGCTGCCAAAAGTCCAGCGTTTGCACCACCATTAATCGCCACCGTCGCCACTGGAATTCCAGCAGGCATCTGCACAATCGAATAAAGAGAATCCCGACCGCCCAATGATGTCGTATGCATTGGAATGCCAATCACAGGCATCGGAAAAATAGCCGCACACATTCCTGGCAAATGTGCCGCCATCCCCGCCCCTGCAATAATCACTTTAAAACCTTTTTGCTCTGCGCTCTTAGCATATTCGAAAAATACATCAGGTTCTCTGTGTGCTGAAATAATGGTCATTTCATAAGAAATTCCAAGCTCCTCCAAGATATCTGCTGCTTTTGCCATCACAGGCATATCTGAATCAGAACCCATAACAATACCAACCTGTGCCATAATAACCCCTTTCTTGTTTCACTCACAAATCAAAACCGTTTTCTTCACATCTTATAGTTTACAAATAATACCTTTACACGTCAACTTAAAACCATAAAAATTACGCATTTTTTATATCCTTATCAAAGGGAATATTCAGTTTTTCTGTGCCTTCTAGTACAAATCTTCCCTTTTCAATAATTGGATACGCATTATGATTCTTATCATAGGCAATAATGGACCCCAATTCATCATATGGAATGGTAATATCTGTATGGCATGCAAAATATGCTTTTGCAGAGTCCGTCTTTCGCAGAATAGAAATAGAATTGTCTCTTGCAACAATTTCCTTTCCATCTTCATTATATACTTTTACATCCTCACTTCTTGAATAACAGGTATCACCCACAGCAAAGTGTGGCCCTGTCTTTTCTGCAATCAATATCGGAAATCTGCTACCAATATCATATTTCTTTGCAGTCATATACGCAGTGGTATTTGTTCCGATGGCAAATTCTCCCATTGGAAGCGTGTCATGATTATACAGCACATTTTCTTTAATATACGCCTTATTTTCTTCTTCATTATCAAAATTCGTACAAGTATACTCTGTTATCATACCATCTTTAAAATCTATCTCAAGATTATGGTACTCAAGCTCATTCAAAAATACGCGGCTGACATGCAGTTTCCCATTTGTTCCTTCAAGAACCGGCGAAGTAAAGACCTCTCCAACTGGAATATTGACATCTGCAACACAGTTTTCAAATATGGTCTCTTTCTCAGGATTTGCAAGCGGATACAATGCAACGCAAAGATTGGTCTGATTGCCATTCATCCCTTTTATTTCCACATAGGAAGCCTTATCCAGCGTACTGATAATTGCAGCCTGTATCTGCTCATATGTTTGGTAATCCAGTGTATTTAACTTCACTGTCTCATCAAAGATTTCCTCAAAATCGGCTCCAATATCCGGCACCGGAAATGCAATAATTGTAAAACTTCTCTCCTCGCCAATGATATATTGATTTGTAATATCAGCAGCAGCGCCTGCATATTCGGCAGACAGTTTCTGTTGTGCTGCGCTTAGGCTGGCTGCTTCTTTTTTGGAAGCTGGCGCAAATGGAACCTCTCCAAACACTTCCATCACAGCAGGACCTGCATATTTCAACGCCTTATCCTTTACTGATTCATAGGCAAGCTTCAATACTTCCAGTCTTCTATTGACCAGTTTTTTATCCAAAAACAGCGCGATATCATCTTTATGGTCATACAAAAACTGCTTGTTGGCATCCGCACCGAAATATCCCACTTTATTGACGCCTTTTTTGTGGAAAATACTATTACTTGCCCTATAAATAGTAGGCTTCAATCCCATCTTTTCAAAATTATGAACAGCCGCCCTGATAATCCGCTCAAATCCGAGCATATATCGAATATCAACCGTCCCTTTTTTGCTCAAATCTTTATTCCCTTTCACAAACCCAATGCGATATCCTTCTGTATACGTATCTGCTATCATCTGGATTCGCTCCATGGAAAGAGAATTTAAATACTGTGCCATTTGTTCTATCTCAGGTGATACAAACTCTCCATATTTATAGAGATAACATAAATTCTCCAAGTCGCTTTCCATAACAATTTTTGTAGCAAAATCACAATCTGGGTCCACCTGCGTGCATACTCTCCATGCAAAAGCAGTTTCTGAATAATCACTGACAAACCAGTAGAGTGTCTCCTTAAGTTCCTCTGGTGCTGGCGCTGTCTCTTCCGATTGTGCATAGGCAAACATATTATAGATTTCCACAAACAACTCCATGCGGATAACGATATCTTCTGCTCTTTTTTCAAATGCACATGGAATCAATTCTCTAAGTTCCGTATATAAAAAGGAAAGCAATGGTCCATATGCCTGTCCCAGTTTTTCGCACGCATAAACAGGATTGGCATAGCTCACCTTATAATTCTCGCCCAAAATATCCTCATACAATGCTTTATTTTCTGCTCTTAACGCATTGATATCGGTTGTTTTACCCAGATTTTGATAAACCTCTGCCACTTGCAAAATAAAACCTGCTGTTTTGCGAAAATACTCCTGATATTCCTGCGCAACATCCTGCATTGCTGCAATTTCTCTAATTCTGCCACAGGAAAGTTCATACCGTTCTGTTAAAATTTCCATCTCTAAATCACTCCTAAATATAAAATAATACCACTCGCACCAATTGCAAGTGAATTTAATATAATTCCAACGATCGGAAAAAACCGAAAAATATCCTTTTGCATCAGAGAACGTATCCCAATTACCAGACCAATGACAGCATATATCGCCGCCAAAAGCACCACCGCTCCATACTGCATACTTGCCTCTCCCTTTTTTAAAAAGGTGAAATGAACTGCAAGACATATGGAAATGGTTGCTGTCAGTCCTAGAATGAATGACATAATTCCCCACTTAGGATTCTTCTTGTCTGTAAAAATATACCCTGCTTTGCCAAAAATTCGAAGCATATCCCTCAATCCTTTTTATTTTATCCAAACAATCAAATAACGAATGATTATCTTCCCAACTCTCGCATAAAGCACAGCCGCCTTTATGTACCTCTGTGCATGTGAAAATGGGCATTCCGTATGAAATGCCCACCCAGCTAAAACAATATTTTTGATTTGCCGGCTAAGAGTTTCCCTCCGCTAATCAAAAGCAGTACTCCGCTTGTCAGACCTGCCACAATAGAAATCACTCCAATCACAATGTTAAGTGCCCCCGAACGACTCATAATTTTATATATTCTCTCATCCATACAAATTCTCCCCTTCAGGCATTTTTCTATTTATTTTGCACCATACTGTGCGTAATATAAATCCATCGCACTTTTCATTTGGTCATCAATCAATACTCTGCCATTATATTTTTTATTGTACAGATGTTCAATGACCTCTTCCATTGTAACAATTGCTGCGGTCTCTATTCCATAAACTTCGCGCAGCTCTGCCAGTGCGTTCTTTTGTATTTTGCCGCGTTCCTGACGATTCAAACTGATTATCAGCCCTACCACATCCACATTTGCCTGCTCCTTGAGAATCGGAAATGTCTCCTCAATAGATTTGCCGGAAGTTGTGACATCTTCAATAATTACTACCCTGTCTCCGTCATTTAAACCACTTCCCAAAAGAATTCCTGCATCTCCATGATCTTTTATTTCTTTTCTGTTGGAACAGTATCGGATTTCTTTGCCGTACAGTTCACTAAATGCCATTGTTGTTGCTACTGCAAGTGGAATTCCTTTATATGCTGGCCCAAAAAGCACATCAAAGTCTGTCCCATAATTATCATTAATCGCTCTTGCATAGTATTCCCCAAGCCTTCTGAGCTGTGAACCAGTAATATATGCCCCTGCATTCATAAAAAATGGTGATTTTCTGCCGCTTTTTAATGTAAATTCACCAAATTTCAGCACATCACTGTCAACCATAAATTCTATAAAGTCTGTTTTGTATTGTTCCATATGCTTGTTTTCTCCTTCTTAACAGGTTGCTAAACCCTTTCTATCGAAACATTATGAACCCTCTTTTATGAACGCTGTTCCCCGTACTATCTAACTTTTCCCAATTTTACCATATTTATGAAGGAGATTCAACTGTTACTTTTTGTTTCTTGCATAGATCTTTTTATGCAAAAACAAATCAAGCAGGGAAAGTTCTTCCCTGCCCAATTCACGCATCATCTCATGAAATGTTGTGTGTTCTGTCCGGTTCCCCGGCACTGATATCTGTATACATATCCAACAGCCCTACTGTCTCTGTTGCTGGTCTGCCATAGCTAATACAACACTTATGTGATACAGACTTTGCATCTTCAGCCTGGTCGTCAAACGTCACACTCATTCTGGCTGCTCCAAGCTCTAGTTCGTTATCCAAATGCCTCAAAATCTCATCAATCATCTTTTCATCATTTTCCATAACAAACCTCCATTCCGCTGCACATGCAGATTTCGATTTTAAATGATAACCGTTTCGCCATACCCAATTACCGACCAATGTTTGTAAGCGCCTGATCAATATCTGTAATCATATCAATCACTGCCTGCCTAGAGGCGTCCGCAAAGTTAAGAGCGCCAAATTGGCTATATTTATCATTTTGATACGCTGCAATAATTCCCCGTGAAGAATTCACAATCGCCCCAAGCCGATTATCGTCGAAGAAATGAACCAAATCTTTTCCGGAAGCGCCCTGCGCACCATAACCCGGCACCAGAATAAATGATTTTGGCATCATTTTTCGCAGTACTTTGCCCTGTTCAGGATATGTAGCGCCCACTACTGCCCCTACAGAACTATAGCCCTTGCTACCCATAAGCTGATCGCCCCAAGCTGCAACTTTCTCACCTACAATTTCATAAAGCGGCCTGTCTGCAAAAGCTATCCCGCCTGCATCTGCAGATGTTCCAGCCGAAATTCCTTCTTTGATTAAGCGGTCCTGAAATTCCCCGCTGCTTGGATTGGACGTCTTTACAAGCACAAATATTCCTTTTTTCTCTTCCTTGCATACATCGATAAATGGCTGTACGCCATCTGAGCCAAGATAGGGATTGACCGTCGCAAAATCTTCATCAAATCCTGCACACATACTGTTGCCAACCTGCACTTTTCCCAAATGCGCTGCTGCATATGCAAGTGAAGTCGAACCTATGTCCCCACGCTTAACATCGCCTATCACAACCAAGTCTTTCTCCTTGCAATAGTCTATTGTCTTTTTAAATACAGTCAGTCCTGGTATCCCAAACTGTTCATACATTGCAATCTGTGGCTTCACAGCCGGAATCAAATCATACGTCTTATCAATTATTTCCCGATTGTATAACCAGATCGCTTCCGCTGCGCCTTCCAGTGTTTCTCCCTTTTCTTCAAAAGCTGCTTTCTTGATATGTTCTGGCACAAATTTCATCATAGGATCAAGTCCTACAACAATTGGCGCCCCTGTTTTTTGTATTTTTTCTATTAGTTTGTCAATCATGATATTTGCCCCCACGCAATGTTCCCAGAGTTTAAAAACTCTGCGTACTTTCTTATATTTGATACATTCACATACTTTTGTTCTGACTGTCCTGATACAATCACCAGCGTCGGAGCCTGCATCACTCCATACTGGACTGCAAGATCCATATTTTCTTCCGCATCTACAATAGTATAATCTACATTCTTAAGATACTCCTTCGCCAGTCTGCAGTTTGGACAGGTTTTGGTCGTAAATAAATAGATATTTTTGGCACGTCCAGCAATTGGAACGGACTTTGTATCAGCGTTTTTTAACTTTTTGCCGGTTGTGTATACTGTATTTCCCATCTTGTACTCTGTCCGGTTTGCATACTCCTGAAGCTTCCCGTCATTCCAATTCTGCACCGGCCGGTAATACCCTGTGATACGGCTGTATACCTCTGTCACATTCCCACATTTCGGGCATATTTTCTGTTCTCCCACAAGATACCCATGTTCTTTGCAAATCGAGTAGGTCGGTGACATTGTATAATATGGCAGCTTATAATTTTCTGCTATTGTGCGAACCAGATTGGCTGCCGCTTTCCAATCCGGAAGCTTCTCGCCCAAAAATGCGTGGAATACTGTTCCAGATGTATAAAGCGTCTGCAGCTCATCCTGAATATCCAGCGCATCAAAAATATCTGTTGTATAATCCACCGGCAAATGAGAAGAATTGGTATAATATGGTTTGTCTCCCTCATGCCCTGCTGTAATAATATCACTCCATTTTTCTTTGTCGTGCTTTGCCAGTCTGTAAGTCGTGCTCTCCGCAGGGGTTGCCTCAAGATTATATAAATCACCATACTGCTCCTGATAATCAGACAAGCGCTCTCTCATGTGGACAAGCACCTCTTTGGTAAACTTTTGTGTCTTGCCCTGTGAAAGGTCCGCCCTGAGCCATTTCGCATTTAGCCCAGCCTCATTCATTCCAATCAATCCGATTGTCGAAAAATGGCTGTCAAACTTTCCAAGATACCGCTTAGTATAAGGATATAATCCATCCTCCAGAAGCTTTGATATTACCGTTCTTTTTATCTTGAGTGATCGTGCACTCAGATCCATCATTGCATCAAGGCGCCTATAAAAATCCGCCTCGTCCTGTGCAAGATAGGCTATTCGCGGCATATTAATTGTAACAACGCCAATACTTCCTGTGCTTTCCCCAGATCCAAAGAAACCGCCTGTTTTTTTGCGAAGCTCTCTCAAGTCAAGACGCAGCCTGCAGCACATGCTGCGGACATCGGACGGCTCCATATCGGAATTAATATAGTTTGAAAAATATGGTGTTCCGTATTTTGCCGTCATCTCGAACAACAGTTTATTATTTTCACTTTCTGACCAGTCAAAATCACGTGTTATGGAATAAGTTGGTATTGGATACTGAAATCCTCTGCCGTTGGCATCCCCTTCTATCATTATCTCAATAAAAGCCTTGTTTACCATATCCATTTCTGCCTTGCAGTCCTTGTAGCAAAAATCCTGTTCTTTGCCACCGACTATGGCTGGAAGATTTGCAAGGTCTTCTGGTACAGTCCAGTCAAGTGTAATATTGCTAAACGGCGCTTGCGTCCCCCATCGGCTTGGGGTATTTACGCCATAGATAAATGCTTCAATACATTTCTTCACTTCCTGGTAAGAAAGATTATCCACCTTTACAAAAGGTGCAAGATAGGTATCAAACGACGAAAACGCCTGTGCACCTGCCCACTCATTCTGCATAATACCTAGAAAATTAACCATTTGATTACAAAGCACTGACAAATGTTTTGCTGGCGCCGAAGTAATCTTGCCTGTAATTCCACCAAGCCCCTCCTGAATAAGCTGTTTTAGCGACCAGCCTGCACAATATCCTGTAAGCATACAAAGATCATGAATATGAATATCTGCATTTCTGTGCGCATCTGCAATCTCCTCATCGTATAGTTCAGACAGCCAGTAATTTGCAGTGACTGCGCCGGAATTTGACAAGATCAGCCCTCCAACCGAATATGTGACCGTAGAATTTTCTTTGACTCTCCAATCCTCCACCTTTACATATTTGTCTACCACTTCTTTGTAGTCAAGCATTGTCGATTTTGCTTCTTCCATCTGTTTCTGATTCAGCATTTACCTTACCCCTTCCATGTTATCATTGAATCAATGATAACAGACAAAAAAACGTAAGTCAATCGAACATAACGCAATATGGTGTGTTCCTTATTTCAAAAATACAATATCTAGTGTTATCTAGTTTTCAAAAAATCGTTTTCTTTCTTTGCTTTAGCGTCGTCAGGATAGGTCTGAAGATATTCCTGTATCATTGTTTTTGCTTGTGAAAAGTTTCCAATATATTCATTGGCAACAATCAAATTAAAATTCAGTTCTTGTAGATAATCGGAATCCCCCATCGCAACTCCGCTCTCAAAAGCCTTGATTGCCTCGTCGTATTTCTGCTGGTTCATCAAACAGATACCAAGACTATTATACAGGGCAGCATCTGGATCATTTTTATCCAAATATGTCTGATATACTCCTGCTGCATAGTTCAAGTTGCCAAGCTTCTCATACGTTTGTCCTAAAATCATTGAAAGCTTTGGGTCATTGCCATTGATAAAGGCATCAAGGTAAATTCGGGCATTTTCATAGTCTTCAAGATAATAGTACATAACACCCTTTTCTCCCTCTTTGAGGTTCTTGTCCTTTTTCTGCATAAATTCCTGCAAATATGTTTTGCCTTGTTCTCCAAACCCAGCTTCTTTCATCTCCACATATGCATCTGTCACAAGCTGCAGATTATTGGGATCTAGCGCAAACGCTTTCTCAAAATCCAAAACAGCGTCCTCATAGCGGTTCTGGTGCAGTCTGGCGCAGCCACGCAGATAATAGGCATCCTTTTCTTTTTTCTTGAGCGAGGTTATCGCTGAATAGATCTCCTCTGCCTGTGCGTATTTTCCCTGTTTCATATACGCAGACGCAAGATAATAGTTGATATCGTACTCCAAATCTGTAAGGCTGCTTCCCGCACTCTCCAATGCTTTTAGTAATGATGTCTCTGCCTCCGCATAATTGCCAAGCCCCATATAAGCAAGCCCTTGTCCCCGATAGCATAGCTCCAAATCCTCACCATTCAAAAGCGCTTTGTCAAAACTCTCCATCGCGCTCTCAAAATCGTACTGCTCCACAAATTCCATGCCCTCTTGCAAATTTGTGTTTTCTTCCTTTTTTGCGCAGCCGCTCAACATAAGCGCTGTGCAAAATAAAAACATCCCCATCCAGACTGCCTGCTGTATGACATATTTGATATGATACGCTTTGGTACGAAATTTTCTCATATTACACAATATTTTTTTCACATCCCCACACATGAATAGTTTGTACAGACGTTTCATTTTCCACGAACTCAAAGAATCTTCACTGATATCATTCAAAAGTTTTTTGACTGTTTCATTCTGAAACACTTTTTTGTAAATCTCCTCTAACGGTTCCTTTTTTCCCTGAAACTCTTTTGTAAACAGACTTAAAAATTCAACAAATACTGACAAATGATAAACTTGCATATTCTTTTTCAGATTTGCATCCTCAAAATGTCTGATTGTATCTACATTGTATTCATATATCGTTTTGATAAAGGCAAGTCCATTTTGAACGCCATTCTCCGATATCGCGGCGCCCTCCCTTTGCAGATGATAGAGTATCATTGCCTTTGACATCACAAAACTAGCACAATAACTAAAATACTCTGCCACAAACAAAAAATCCCACTCCAGATGTTCTGTCTGGAATGTAATATGATTCAGTTTTACAATATCACTTCGAAAAAGTTTCCCCCAGCAGGCATAAAATACACAGTCTGCATACATCAGCCGTCTGGCTTCCTGCATATCAGAGGACACCACTTCAGATATTGGAAGCATCTTTGCCTTAAGCTTTCCATTTTCATATCCTGAAATATAACTAAACGCGACAAAATCGGCGTACTCTTCCTGTATCGCCGCTTCAATCTGTTCCCATGCATCCTCACAAAATCTGTCCTCTGCTGCAAGGAACATGATATATCGTCCTTTTGATTCCTCAATACCTGTGTTTTTTGCAGCAGAAAGTCCGTCGCTTTCCCTTGTGACAAGCTTGATGCGGTGGTCTCTTTGCATATATCGATTTACAATTGCAGCAGTTTCGTCCTTGCTGCCATAACTCACTACAATACATTCCATAGCGAGTGTATCTTTTGGGCATCTTGTGACACTTCTAAGACATGCTGCAATATAATTTTGCACATTACAGGCAGGAATTATGATACTTAAATCCATTCTCTGTTCCTCATTGCTGTAAAATTTTGAGCATACAAATCATCTATGCCAGAGCAGTTTCCTGCATTTAGATTGACAATATCCGATTTCAGTCTACGCTCAATAAAAGTATATCATTCCTTCTGTAATGATGTAAACACTTAATTTCTAGCCCGCAGCTTTGACGCTTCAATTTTTATTTATACTATTACTATAACAATCATTAATTAATATTTTTTCAGGTCAGTCACCAGAACTATGCATTAAGAATTAATCATGTAAAGTATTTTTTATTGTTTCATATATCATTTGATTCGCAGCATTGAATTCCACACGGTTCCATCCGTTGTCTGTAAGCAAGGAGATTCTCTCAAGCCTGGAATTTTGTTTAAATTCTTCCCAATTATCTTCGTTTAACCCACTCTGATAAGACTCCCACTGTTCTCTGTAATACTCCTGCTCTTCCACTGGAATCAGATCCCCTATACTTCCAGTTCCCCAATTCGTCACGCTTCCAGGTTCTTTTGTCTCATAAGCCGATAAACTTTCTAAAGCTGAATAAAGATAATAAAAGTTCATATCTGGATCAGGTTTACCATATACTTTCTGAATCTCCTCCGACACATGTTCCATATCCGCATCCGTGGGATAACTGACAAGCACCTGGACTAATTCATATGCCCCCTCATCTCCAAAATCATAGAATTGAAAATTGATGGATTCCGTCTTCTCTCCAAATAGCTCATATCCCTTTATGTATATTACATCCTCCCTTTCGAAGTCAACCAGATCCTCTTCTGTGAGATTCCATGCCTTCATGACTTCATCCCTACTCATATCCCATGTTGTCTTCGGAAATTCCAGATTATCATTTACTTTATTTGAAGCGCAGGAACATAGCAGTATGACTATTAAAAATGGTATAATACTAATTTTTTTCATGTCTTTCCCCCTATTTTACTCAGTGTTTTATTTCCATAATTTTATAACAGCCATAGCTTAAGCATATTATGCATCATATATCCGCATTGACACCTTCTGCTTGCCATGGATTCGCATTATATAAGATATATTTGACTACATTTTTGTAGTCAAATATATCTTATCACTTTTGTCATATTTTGTCAAATATTATTTCTGGAAATTTACCAAATCATTTTGAGTATTGGAATTTAGATATAAGTATAATACAAACTAATGCGGACATGCATTAAATTTAAATACTGCCAATTCATTCCCTTTCTTCACATATCCACATTTATTGCATCTTTGAGCGGAATACTGAGTGCCCGTACAGCTCCCATCAGAGTTCTTATTGTGTTCAGTATATGTACCGGAAACATATTCATGGCTGCAGATTCCATAGACAGACGCCCCCATATCGTCTTTTGCTTGATAGATATTCCCATACTTATCAATAAACTGTTTTTCATATCTAATCTCCATATTTATGTACTCGTATGCAATATCTTTTTTCCGTTCTTCCTCATCCGCATCTTCCGTGATAAACATACCCGGATTATTGATAAATCTCTCAGCCTCTTCAACAGACTCCCATTCACCTCCCACTGTATGGATCTCCGGATAGGCAAATACCGTAATGGAATTTACCATCATAACCAATACCGCCGTGATCCATACTGCTGCCTTGCTGCATTTTTTCCTGTTCATTGCGTTTTCCTTATGTATCCATGGTGTCCACGGGCCTGCGTCCAGACCTTCGCCCGGCCGCAGGCCCCTTGCTTTTTCCGCTGCCCGTGATTATACGAGTCTCTCGCTGTGCAGACCGAAGCTGACCGCGATGGCCGCGTCAACCCTGTCCATCAGATCCCTGTCCACGCGCCCCATTTTTTCCCGCAGACGACGCTTATCCAGCGTGCGGATCTGTTCCAATAATACCACAGAATCCCGGGTAAGTCCATAGCTTTGCGCTGCCAATTCGATATGTGTGGGCAGCTTCGCCTTGCCGGTCTGGCTGGTGATGGCTGCCACGATCACCGTGGGGCTGTACCGATTGCCTGTGTCGTTCTGAACGATCAGCACGGGACGCACGCCGCCCTGCTCGCTCCCCACAACCGGGCTGAGGTCGGCATAATAGATGTCGCCGCGTTTTACGCTTGTATCCACAAAGTTCACACTCCGCCGGAAGAAGTGCCCGAAGCGCTCGGGCCACTATCATTCTCCCACGCCGCCGCGGATTTTATACGGCCCCCTCCGGCAAAATGCGCGGCGGGACCGCAGGACACCGGGATTTCCTGCCCGCAGTATCCTATGCTTCCAGCTATTGGAATGTTACATTTCCGTTACCTCCCGATGGAGACGGTGGACAATAGTGTGCAATTATGGTATAGTGTGTAGGATTCACACCCCATCACTAGCGGAAAGAAAAGGAGATCCCATGAAACGAGCATTATCCCTGGTCCTCTCTCTGGCCCTGGCGCTGGCGCTGCTTCCCGCTTCAGCCCGGGCCGCGTCCAGTGCCTATGGAAGCGACGTATGGCTGCGGGACACCCCCCTGCAGGAGGGCGTGACCTACAGCGAGAACATATTCTGGAGCGGCAGCTATGACAAGCCCCGCCACGAGTACTTTTTCACCTACACCCCCGGCATCGGCGGGAACCTGCCCTCCGCCTGGGGAAATCCGTCCCAGTTCCCCTCCTCCGACGCCGGTCAGCCGCCCTCCTGGATGCTCCCCGGCCAGGACGGCGGGAATGACGCCGGAAGACATGCTGAAGGACTGGCGTTTTACCGGAGACGGCTCCGGCCCGCGGGTTGACGGACGGGAAGCGGGGGACGAGAGTCTGGACCATGTTGACCTGCTGG
>OFGE01001307.1_pt1 | contig 22387 bp, 24 predicted proteins | sample 1521681 | NCBI WGS metagenome assembly OFGE01 (sample SAMEA3504093, study PRJEB24116) | mouse gut metagenome | biome: mouse gut; feature: mouse-associated habitat; material: faeces | place: Denmark | collected 2011
AAATTTAGCTTGAGCGAGCACATTTTTAAATTTTTCATATTGTATTAGTGCAAGAATAATATTAATAAATTAGCCCTACAAATTACAATTTGAAATTCAAGAAAAGTTGCAAAGTTTCAAATCTAATATATAAATTACAAAAAAAGATATACATAGCTTCACAGCCACATATATCTTTCATTTATTTATAACACATCTTTAATAGCTTCACCAATTATTTTATTAATATCTGCAATCATAACATTAAATTTTACTTCTTTATCGAAATATTCTTTAACATCTGGATTTTGAACTAAAATTTTATAAAGTTCTTGAAGCTTAACCATTTTTTCTTCACTTTGTTTTTCACCTTGCATAGCTAAAAGTTGTTCTTCATAACGAATTTTTTCAAACTCATCAATTTGTTTTTTTAATTCAGGATCCATCTCAATTTTTGATTTTACATCCTTATATTCTTTGTATTCATTTGAATCTTTTATAGCTCTTGCTAAATTATTTACTTCATCATATACATTCATATTTTATCTCCCAATTAATACTTTAAAATTTTATAACAGTAAACTAATATTTATTAATACAACATACGTATTAATATGGACAAAAATGTCCATCAACTTACGTCCCCAACTGGTCATTAATAATATATCATATAATCAATTTCTGGAAATATATCATCTTTATCAAATACATCTAGTAAGTATCTTGCATCAATTTTATCTTTTTTTATTTGATAATAAAGTTTTGTAAATCTTCCTATATGATCTTTTATTGCTTTGTGTGCATATTCAACCATCGTTCCATTTGTTATTATAAATAACCAACAACTAGTTTGTGCCATCAAAAGTTCTCTAGCACATTGATTTAATGCTTGCCTTCTTAATGTATCTCCTTCATTTGGATATAACTGTGCTAATTCACACATTCTATCACCTGCTTTATGAAGATGACGATGTACATAATCATTAGTTGGATTTAACCATACCTCACTATACCCATTTGCTCCCCAACTGGAACGACATGGTGTTGAAACTTGCATTTGTGGATACATATCTATATACTCTCCTGGTGTAATTAATTTGAAATTACAATCATCATAATATATTTTCTTGAATAATATATAAAGCCAATATGGCCCTTCATACCACCAATGTCCATACAATTCTGCATCATAAGGACATGTAATAATTGGCGGAACATCCATGTAACTTGCTAAATGATCTATTTGAACTTTTCTGCAATCCATAAAATGTCCTGCTTGTTTCTCTGCAGTATCTTTTGCCCATTGAATATCATAGTAATCTTTTGGACAATCCTTTCCTGTAATTCTGTAATATTTTATTCCTGTATTTACTCTTGCACCATTACATGCAATATATGGTTTTATATATTCATAATCACAATCATATCCAATATCTCTATAAAATTCTCTATAATTAAAGTCTCCAGGATATCCATTTATAGAGCTCCAAACTTGTCTTGAAGATTCTAAATCTCTTGCAAAAGCTACTACTCCTCCATGAGAAACTATCGGTGTATATGTTCCATAAATTGGAGTAGGATCTGCATATAACATTCCATGTGTTTCAACAATAGTGTATTGAATTCCAAATTCTTTTAAATATTTGTCTGCTTCTGGAACATATCCACATTCTGGAAGCCAAATTCCTCTCGGTTTTCTTCCAAAATATTTTTCATATGTTTGAACTCCAACTGCTATTTGAGCTCTAACTGTTTTTTCATTAACATAAAGAATTGGAAAATATCCATGTGTAGCACCACAAGTAATAATTTCTAAAAATCCTGCATCTTGAAAATGTTTAAACCCTGTAATTATATTGCAGTTATAAATATCTTTAAATACATGTAAATCATTAGTATATCTTTCTAAATAATAGTATGATAATGCATTTAGCCTTGGTTCATAAACTGTTCTTTTTACTTCTTTTTCACAAAGTTCTATATGTTTTTCTAAATATTTTATATATCTTTCTTGTAATAATTTACTATCAAGCATACTTAATAAAGTAGGTGTAATTGTCATAGTTAATCTAAAGTCTACTTTTTCTTCTTCTAATTTTTGAAAATTTAAAAGCAAAGGTATATATGTTTCTGAAATTGCTTCAAAAAGCCATTCTTCCTCCAAATAAGTATCACTTTCAGGATGATGTACATATGGAAGATGAGCATGTAAAACAAAATTTACATATCCTTTTATATTTTTCATTTATATTATTCCTTTCAATTCATAATATACTAATAATAGCGTGTAAAAAGTTAATACACGCTATTTAAATTTTATTTAAACATTGAACTATTAACTCCCGATGAAGGGTTTGCCATATCAAACATTTCTTCTGAAAGTTCATTTTTATATTCCATTTGATAAAAATCTTCTATATTATAATTATTTCCATATGCATCTGTAAATTTTCTTGAACTTTTACTTATTTCTTCATTTGTTTTTACATTTCTAAATGTTATAAATTCTGGTATATTTTCTAATAGAACATGGTCATTTGGTGACTCCATTCTATTAGAAACAGCAATTGGTAAATAATCTGTTTGTAGGATTATATTTTTTTCTTCAAGTTCTGATTTATTTACTATTTCTGGTTTATTTCTAAATTTTCTGCCTAATTGAATTATATATTTGGTTTTTGAATCTTCTATATCTATATACCAACTATTGGCAAAATCATTTATTGTCACTTCTTTTACATATTTTTTATCTTCATTATATACTAATAATACTGGATATGTTTTATTAAAAAAGTCTTCTCCAAAAGTACTTATATATTTTTCTTTATCATTATCAGAAATATCCCAATATACAAATAATTTTTTTGGAGTTTGTGCAAGCACTTTTACTATTTTTTCATTATATCTATATGGTAAGTCATAATATTCAGTCATATATTTTGGCTTTTCTACTTCTTTTGTAGCATTTTTTTCAAGATTTACGCTTTCTTTTGTTGATTTTTGTTCAATATCTTCACTTTGGGCTTTTTCTTGCATTAATGCAACTTTTGTTAAAAAACTTTTAATTTTATCAATTACAGTTTCTTCCTCTATTTTTTCTTTATTAATGTTATTTTTAATTATGTTCTCTTTTTTGACAGAGTCTTCCTTAATTTTTGTTTTTTTAACAGAATTTTTTGCACTTTCTTTTTTTCTTTCACTAATGCTACTATCTATTTTTTTTTCAAGTTTTGGCATCTCAGTTTTTTTCTCCTCCTTAGTATTAATTATCTGTATATATTTAAAATCTATAGCCTAAATAATACAGACATTATATATATAATATTTTTAAACTTCAATAGAATTTTTATATTTTTTTATATTTTTCAACTTTATATTTGAATTCTGTAGAATACACTAAAAACATTTTATTTCTTGTTTTTCATGTAACACAAATGTAATACTTTTTTAGTATTTTTTTGTCAAAATGTGTTTACATTTAAATACATTTTATATAGAATATATTAAGAGTTTATTTTAAACAATTATAAAATTATACTGTCTAATTTTAAATTTTTATAACAAAAGATTTTTGAAAGGAGTACTTATTGTAAATGAAAATTTTAATGCTATCATGGGAATATCCACCAAGAGTTGTAGGAGGAATAGCAAGAGTTGTACATGATTTATCTCATAAATTAAATCAAGATGGTCATGATGTAACAGTTGTAACATATAGAGATGGTAATGTACCTTATATCGAAGATGATAATGGAGTAATGGTTTATAGAGTTGATAACTTTATGATCTCTTCAAATAATTTTATAGATTGGATTATGCAACTTAATTTTAATATGATAGCAAAAACTGGAGAAATCATTTCAGAAAAAGGAAACTTTGATGTTATACATGCACATGATTGGTTAACTGCATATGCAGGAAAAACACTAAAAACAGCATATAATATTCCTTTAGTTTCTACAATTCATGCTACAGAAGCTGGTAGAAATAGTGGTATTCATAGTGATATGCAAAAATATATAAATGATACTGAATGGATGCTTACTTATGAATCTTCCGAAGTAATTGTTAATAGTAATTATATGAGAAATGAATTACAAAGGTTATTTGGTCTTCCATATGAAAAAATCAACATTATACCTAATGGCGTTAATTTAAATATGTATAATGGAATTGAAAAAGATTACGATTTTAGAAGAAAATATGCTATGGATAATGAAAAAATAATATTATTCATGGGACGTCTAGTTTATGAAAAAGGAATTCAAACTTTAATATCTGCTATGCCTAAAATATTAGCAAACTATCATGATTCAAAACTTCTTATTGCTGGTAAAGGCGGAATGATTGATGAGTTAAAAAATCAAGTAAACAGTTTAGGTCTTGGTAATAAAGTTTATTTTACTGGATATTTAGGATCAAAAGATGTTCAAAAGATGTATAAATGTGCTGATGTTGCTGTATTTCCTAGTACTTATGAACCATTCGGAATTGTTGCTCTTGAAGCAATGCTTTCTGGCACTCCTGTTGTTGTATCAGATATAGGAGGATTAAACGAAATTGTTGATCATGGAATTAATGGAATGAAAAGTTATGCTGGTAATCCAAATTCACTTGCAGATTCTATTCTTTCTTTATTATTTGATCCAAAACTTTGTGATACAGTTTCAAAAAATGCTGTACAAAAAGTAAAAGCTGAATACAATTGGTCAAAAATATCTGAAGATACACATTTTGCTTATGAAAAGGCAATTGCTGAAACAGTTGCAAACAGGCAAGCAAAACAAATTGCTCAAGAAGAAGCTCAAAAGCAATTTAAAAAGTCTAATGATATCACAAATTTACTTTCATTCAAAAAAACTCGCCAAGCATTTGCTTAAAATTTATACCCAAAAGTAATGTACAAAATTGCTTTTTTAATAAAAAGAGTTGCATATAAAGTTATTAATTTAGAAAATAATAAACTTTATATGCAATTTCTTTTTTATAATATTTTTAAAAAGAGATGACTTCCATGTCATCTCTTTTTACTTTTCAGATATTAATCTTTTCTTGGAGGTTCCCAATTTGGATCAAAAATATTTCTATTTTCTACTGCTCTAATAACTTTAATTCCAATCTCATCTGCAATCTCTTTAACCTTATCATAATTTTCCATAAACTCATTATATATACTTTTCCAACTAATATTTGTCGCATATAAATCCTGTTTAACATCATAACCTGCATCCTCCAAAAGCATTGCTGTTGCCTTTGAAATTCCTGTATATATACAGCAATTTATTTTATGGTCTTCGCTCGCCTTGCGAATTTCATCATTCACCAACACTATTTCGTCTTCAAGTACGTTTTTTACAGTTTCTCTTACTATCTTTTCAGGTGAAATTATCTCTATCATATTTGTGCCTCCCTTTGCTAATTGTTGTATTTTTTTAGTTTTTTCTAAACTACATCATTCAATTTTAGAAATAATTTTCTTCATTTTCTTTTTATCTTCTAAGATTTTGTTGTAAATATTTTTCCAAAATATAGTTGTATAAGAATTAATTGTGTAATTAATAAGTATATAGCCTTTACTTTCAAAGGCAATTTGACTTTCTTTCGAAAGTACCTTGTCATATCTACAACTATTATTATTTTAGAATAATTGATTGCCTAAAATTTACCTCCTATATTTTATAATAGTGGCATTATATCATCTTTTACATAATATTTCAAGAGGTTAACAAAACCAAAAACTTAATCCATATATAATAAACATATGTATTGGATAAAACCAATAAAAAAAGTATTTTATTTTCTTTCCTTCTTTCCCATTATATAAAAGTATAAAAATAATTGGAGATACATATGCAATAAAAAGTTTTATAGTATCTATACTAATATACTTTACTCCTGACAGATAAAAGTAGAACATTATTACTAGTATATATGCAATTGATTTTAATATTTTACTGCTCCTAAAAATATATAAGATTAGTATTATAGTTATTCCGAACCACCCATAATCTACATTTAATAAATTACCTATAAAAATTATAATTAAACATAAAGGGAATGATATATATTCTTTTTTGATTTTATCATATGCTGTAATACACAACAATCCACATAATAATGTAAACATTATATTTAACATTTTCCACTCACCAACTAATGTTCTAAATAACATAAATGGTATTTGTGAGATAATTGCAAATATAATTAATCTTTTATAATATTTTTTTAAATTTTTAGTATGTAAATATCCTTCTACTAATAAAAATGCAAATAGCGGAAACGAAATTCTTCCTAAATATTCTGTTATAAAGTTGCTTGTACCGTGGTATTGCATATTTTATATGATCTAATATCATAGTTAAACATGCAATTATTTTTATTACATAGCTAGTCATCTATTTCTCCTACTAATTTAATAATTCTTTAACAACTTCATTTATAGTCCTACCATCAGAACTAGCACCAATTCTGGCTTTAGCTTCTTTCATAACAATTCCCATATCCTTTATTGTAGTAGCACCTAATTCTTTAATAATTTTTTCTATTTCTACTTTTAGTTCATCTTTTGTTAGTTGTTTTGGTAAATATTCTTGTAATATAGCAATTTCTTCATTTGTTTGATTTATTAGATCTTCTCTTTCTCCTTTTTCAAAATCTACAATAGCATCTTTTTTACCTTTTACTTCTTTTGCTATTATTTCTATAATCTTTTGATCATCAACTTCAATTCCCTTATCCTTTTCGATTTGTAATATTGCAGCTCTTACCATTTGTACTGTATTTTTCTTAATATTATTTTTTTCTTTCATAGAATTTTTTAAATCTTCCATTAATTTTTCTTTTAACATATTTTTACCTTCTTTCTGCTTATTACTTTACTACAAATTAAATTATTTATCAATAAAAATAATTTAAAAGTTATATTTATTATAATGTTTAATTATATATATTATTTCTAACTCACTTTGCTAAAGGAACTAAGAAATCGCCTGTATAATTATAAGTCTAAAAAGTTATTAAGTCTAGATAACTAAAAACTGATACCTCAACAATTTTTTCTAGCAATTCTTTATATTCTTTTATTCTAAAATTAACAAAACCTTCTAATACAATTTTTTTATTCTCTAGCAAATAATTCTTTATTAGCTTTTTTAATATATCATTTTTATATCCTATTTTCTCATCTGGTAACTCTAAAACTTTTTTAGTAATCTCATATATATAAGATCTTTCAATACTACTTAAATAGAAATAGTTTTTTTCAACTGTCTTTTTTATAAATTCATCTTCATAAAATTTTTCTATACATTTTTTTATAACTAAACTAATAATTTCATAAAATTCGTCAATATATTCCTTATCTGCATAATGTATTATTAAATTATCAAAAGTTTTAAATCTATAATTTGAAATATAAATATTAATAGGAATTCTCTCTAGTTGCTCTATTAAAAATTCTATTTTTTCTTCACTAATTGTTTTTATACAAACACTTTTCAAATTCAATACCAAAATCCTTTCAAGTAAAATTGTTTAAATTGCTAAAATATATTATTCATATTTTTCTATTATTGTGTTTATCTCACAAAAAAAAGTTACAATAAAGGAGCCACTTTTAAAGTACTCAAATATTTTAAATACATTTAAGTGGCTCATCTTTACTCTGTATAATTTTTCAAGAACTCTCTTTATTTTGATATTAGTCATTTAAAAGCTCATATTTATGCCTTCTGAAACAATAGTAGTCATATTTTCAATAAGAGAATCTATTTCTTTTGGTGTAACTATAAAATTAAAATTGTTTAATTTCATTTTATCTACAATCTCATTTTCTGAAATATCAACTTCACAAGCTTTTAGTGTATCTATTACAATAGTAGCTGCATCTAAAACAGTAGGAATGCCAACACCAATAACTGGAACTGATAAAGTATCTTTTGAAAGTTCTGCTTGTCTATTACCAACTCCTCCACCTGGTACAATTCCAGTATCTGAAATTTGAATAGATTTATTTATTCTATCAATATTTTTTGAACATAAACTATCTATAGCAATAACTAATTTAGGTTTTATATTGTCAACAATTCCTTTTACAATTTCAACAGTTTCAATTCCAGTTGTACCAAGAACTCCGCGGTGTAATTGCACTTACGGATCTAGTATTTCTATCAATTGCATTTGGCAAATAAATTTTTATATGTCTTGTAATTTCAATATTCTGAACAACTTTAGCACCTAATGAATCTGGTGTTGAATATAAATTTCCAAGTCCAACTATTAAAATTTCTTCATTTGCTTTTATATGTTTATCTATTATTGCTTTAAGCTCTTTAGAAAAAACTTCAATAATTTTATTTTCTTTTTCTTCTGTTATATTATGAATTTTTTTTATATCAATAGTTATATAATTACCAATTCTTCTTTGTAATGCTTGTTCTCCATCACTATTAGTTATTTTCACTCTAGTAATATTCATATCCTCTACTTTTTCTTCTTCGCATTCAACACCTTTAATCTCATCTTCTAACTTATTTGCATTTTTATATAAATCTCGTCTTTCGACTGCCATATCTGTTCTAAAAAACATATTCACGTACCTCCAAATATTTTATAATTATTTTGGCACTTTTTTGAAAAAATATACACTTAATTATCCACTTTTTTCCTAAAAAAATTATCATTTCTTAGCTGTAAGAAATGATGATTTTTTTAGGAAATTTTGTATAATAGGAAATATTTTCATATTATACAAAAAAACTTAATGTAAACACATTTACATTAAGTTTTTTATATAAATATTAACTTATTCTTCTTCCCAATTATGGAATACTTCTAAAACATCATCTAATTCCTCAAGATTATCAATTAATCTTTGCATTTTTTCTATTCCTTTTTCATCTAAAGAAACATATGTACTTGGAACCATTTGAACTCCTGCTTCTAAAAATGTAAGATTATTTTTTGATAATTCTTCTGTTACTTGTGTAAACTCAGCTGGTGCTGTTGTTATTTCATAAATTGCTTCTTCACTTGAAAAGTCTTCTGCTCCAGATTCAATTGCAAGCATCATTAAATCATCTTCTGATAATGAACATTCTTCTTTTTCTATAACTATTACACCTTTTTTCTCAAACATATATGATACGCAACCGTTTGTGCCTAAACTTCCACCTGCTTTACTAAAAACATGTCTTACATCAGCTGCTGTTCTATTTTTATTATCTGTAGATGCATTAACTATAACAGCAACACCATTTGGTCCATATCCTTCATATGTAATTTCTTCATATGATTCATTGTTTCCAGCACCTGAAGCTTTTTTTATAGCATTATTTATTGTATCATTAGGCATATTATTAGCCTTACATTTAGCGATAATTTCTTTTAATTTTGAATTACCAGCAGGATCTGGTCCTCCTTGCTTTACAGCTATTAATAGTTCTCTTCCTAATTTTGTAAATATTTTTCCTCTTGCTGCATCAGCTTTTCCTTTTTTTGCTTGAATATTATGCCACTTGCTATGTCCTGACATGATTCTTTCCTCCTTTATTTTTTCTTATATTTAAGCCTTTTTCAAGACTTTATTTGTATTTTTTATCAAAAAAATATTTGCCCAACCTTGTTGATTTTTTTATGGTTCGTAGTTCTATGTTGAATGAATATTTTATTTTTTTAGTAATATGTTAATAAATTATTTTGACAGTTTTTTTATCTTATTTTTCTACTCAAAGTATTATATCATATAAAGCCTAAAAAGTCCACCAAATGAGTAAAACTTTCTAATTAGTTAGAAAACACTTATTTTGATTATTTATTATGATACTTTATTAAATTATTATAAAACTCAACTTTCTGAAAATGATAAATTCAAAATTATATTTGGACTAAATAGAATTGTAGAACAGTATTCACTATGCTGTTGCTTAGTTCTATAAAAAATAGAGCGGCCTATACTTAAAATAAGTATGGCTACTTTATTTTATTTCGATTAATTGTAATTTTTTAGTCTATTAACTTTTTAAATGAATTAGCATTTAATATAGTATTTGATACAAATTCACCATTGTAAAAGTTAGCCCAATTATTAAATATGCAAGGTACATTCTTTGCTTTTTCTAACGAATCTATTTTTATAAAATTAATTTTAATGTTGTTCTCTTTTGCATATTCAGTTAGTTCTTTTACTTCGTATTCTACATAAGGACATTCTGGACTATAATAAATAGTAAAATCTTGGCTATCTATCTTCATATTTCTAGCACTATCATTAAATTTAGGTGTTTCACTATCTTCAAATTGTAATGCTAATAATTCATAGTCTGCAATACTATCTACTATCTTAAACCCATAATATTCAAAAAATTTCTTTTCTCCTAAGAATGGTTTCTTCTTTTTAGAAACTAAAGTACATATACCACTTTTGCCTTTTTCTTTTGAATCATTTATTGCATATTCTAGTAATTCTTTTCCAATTCCTTTTCCTTTAAAACTTCCTGCTACCCATAAACAATAGATATATTCATAATTTTTACCACTAATAGGAATCCAAGCTGTTTCTATTGGTTCATATTCAATAAATATTTTTCCTCTCGCATTCAATTTTCTAAACACATGCCCATCTTTCAATTTGCTTTTAATCCATTCCTTTTTATTGTCCACACCTGCTTGATGTTTTGGATCACCAATAGCACAACATATATGTTCCTTTTCTATGTTTTCTAATGTTAAATTTATATATTCATTCATATTCTTCCTCTTTTCTATATAAAGGTCAATTGTTCTTCTTGTTTAATTTCTTTTTTATATGCCTTTACTATATCATTCATTTTATAAAGTATTCCATACTTTTCACATTCTTCTTTAAATATTTTTCCTAAATTTTTATTTAATGGATAGCAAAAATAGTTATTTCCATAAGTCTTAATATACTTTTGTTTTAATTCAGGAAAAGTTTTATCTAATTGTTCATAGAAGTATTCTCTTTGATTTTCTCTTAATGTAACTCCTCCCATAGAGAATATAAATTTTGCTCCATTTTCATAAGATAACCTTATTACACTTCTAATATTTTCCTCTGAATCTGTTATAAATGGAATAATTGGTGTTAATAATGTTCCAACAAATAATCCTTCTTTTGATAATTGTTTCATTGCTTTTAGTCTTTCTGAAGAAACACATACTCCTGGTTCTACTTTTCTTGATAAACTATCATCTGCTGATGTAATTGTAAATTTAAGTATTATATCTGCTTTTTTGTTTATTTCCTTAAATATATCTATATCTCTAACAATTAAATTACTTTTTGTTTCTATTGACACCCCAAAATTATAAGATGAAATCAATTCTAATGCTTGTCTTGTTATTTCATATTGTTTTTCAAAAGGATTATAAGTATCTGACATTGCACCTATTCCAATTACACCTTTTTTCCTTTTTGATTTTAATTCTCGATTTAATATTTCTATTTCATCTTTTTTGGCTCTTACTCTATCAAAATCTTCTACTTGATAACAATTACTTCTACTATCACAATAAATACATTTATGGCAACAACCTTTATATAGATTCATATTATAATCAATCCCAAACCATTCTTCTCCATGTGCTGCTCTTTGAAGTATTGTTTTTGCTTCTATAAATTCCATAATTATTCCTTTTTTCTTATTGGATGTCTTACAACTGTTTTTAATTTACTTACATCACATCTTCTTGGATCACTTAAATAAATTTCGTGATGAAATCTGTTGTTTGTAATATCTAGTTCATATCCATTTTCTATCATATATTCGTGCATTAAATTTATTGTAGATGGTTCATCATCATAAGATCCTATGTGCATACATTGAACACATCTACCTTCATCATAAGTTAAAAATTCTACTTTTGAAAAGTCTAGTTTTTTCTTATTTGTTGCTTCTTGAACTGCCCAATCAAAATCTTTCTTTGTTACAAAGTCTGGTAATCTAATAATAGATATAAAGTTCATTTTGTCTTTATTGTTATAGTCAATACTAGCTTTCATTCCTTCTTGCCACCAAAATCCTTCTAATGGTGGAACTACATATTCAAAATAACCATCTATTTTATGTGTGCCTTTATAGCTCATTTTAATAGTAAAGGCAATTGCATATAAAAGACCTATTGTCTGTTTATATTCTCCATTTTCATCATTAGGATTTCCTTTTCCTCTAACTGCAATATAATTCATTTTAGGAATTGTTATAATGCTAGGTTTATTCTTTGGCATATAAAATTCCTTATATTCTTTTTTATAATCAAAAGCCATTTATCTCAATCCTTTCATTTTAATCTTCTAATGCAATATAAATATGAATTTCTTGTTTTTGCATATCTTCGGAATTGTTTTGATATTCTTCAAAATCACAAGTATATTTTCTTTTTAAATCCATATTCCATATTTCTTGCCAAGCCTGTCCTACTGAATTTTGTACATCTCCTGTTATTATAAATTTAGCATATTTTCCTTTTGGAATAATAATACTTTCTAATTCTTCGCCTATCTGTACTTCTTTACTCACTTCTGCTCCTGCAATAAATGTATAAGGTTTTGTATAATCTCCCTCATATTCTGTATATAACCCCATTGTTTTACTATTTACCTTATTTGAAATCTTCTCATAAATTCCATTTGCAAATAATTTTTGCCAAGTCATTCCTATATCTTGCATAGCCTTTCCATCTTTATTAGTTGTTTTAATTTTAATTCCTACAATAACCTTTTCTTCTAATTCTACAATTTCATATTTCATAATATATCTACCCCCTAATTAGAAGTATATATCATATAACTTGACAACTGTGTGTCATATTATAAATAATTTTTTAAAGTTTTTTGTAGTTTGCCTTTTATTATATTTTTTGCATAACCAGGATTTAAAACTTTTGCATATTCTCCAAAAGATAAAATATATCCATATACCCATTCATTTTCTGGATATTTCACTTTTATAATAAAGTTTCCATCTTCTTTTTTCGTTATTTCTTTACTTTCAAATTCATCATATATTCTATAAGTCATAGATTTATCTATTTCTAGTTCAAGTTCTATTATTTTTAAGTTATGTTTTTCATTGTCTTCTTCCTTTGGGAGTTCTCTTTCAAAATGTTCTTGTAATATCTTAACTTCTTTTATTCTAGCAATTTTGAATATTCTATAATCTTGTTTTAATTTGCAATAGCTTATTAAATACCATGACTTATCTTTAAACCATATTTGTAATGGTTCTACAATTCTTTTACTTTCTTCGCCATTAGAATTATAATAAGTAAATTGAATTAACTGCTTATTCAAAATTGCAGATTTAATAATATCAAATCGTTCTTCTTTGGCATTACTCCAACTAGAAAAATCAATCTTAATCCAATCATTTATTTTTTTATTAAATAATATACTTAACTTCTCTAAAACATCTTTTTCATCTTGTCCTTTTACTTTTTTCATTCCTTGCAAGGCAAACAAAATCTGATTTTGTTCTTCTTCTGAAAGTATTGTTTTATTTAGTACATATTCATCTAAAAGTCCTATTCCTCCGTCTTTTCCTTTGCTTGCATAAACTGGTATGTTCGCTCCACTTAATGTTTCTATATCTCTATATATTGTTCTTGTGGATACCTCAAATCTATCAGCTAATTCTTTAGCTGTAGTCTTTTTCTTTTGCATTAATATATATACTATTTCAAATAATCTATTATTTACTTGCATATTTTCCTCCTGAAAGTATTATATCATATAAATATGACATCTTCCTGTCATATTTATAAAAAAAAAGAAGATATTAATTTTTTTATATCTTCTTACAAATTGTACTATTGTTTTTTCTTAATTGGAATCCAAATTTCACTATCGTATTTTTCATCATCAATACCTTACTTTCTCCTCTTTTTCGTTCATAAATAAATTTTAACTAAAAAAGATTTGTTATACCTGATTTTTCTTAATAATATAATTTGTTAATAATCTATAAATAAGAGATTATAAGAATAATATATTTGCAAATAATACAATATAAAAATGAAAAAATGTAAGCGTATCGAAAGTAAATTGAATATACAAATTCTTAATTTATAAAATGAGGGATGTTCACGTTGCCTTAGATATATGGGCAAGAAGTGAAAGAGGCGCATTTTATAAATTTAGAATTTGTATGAAATTTAGCTTGAGCGAGCACATTTTTAAATTTTTCATATTGTATTATTGTAAGAGTAATATTAATAAATTTATTGGATTAGCCCTACAAATTACAATTTACATATAAACCAACAAAGTGAAACCTAAGAATTTTCTTAAATTTCACTTTGCTCAAATTTATTTTCTTTTTTTATATTCATTACAATATTCTTTTACAGTGCAATTCTCACAATTAGGTTTTCTAGCATCACAAGTTTTTCTTCCATGCCATACTAATAAATGATTTACATCATAATAATATTCCTTTGGAATAACTTTCAATAAATCTTTTTCTATCTTTTCTGGTTCAGTCTGTTTTGAAAATCCCATTTTATTACAAATTCTTCTTGCATGAGTATCAACTGCTATTCCTTGAGGATTGTGAAAAGCCTCTAACATTATTACATTAGCACTCTTTCTTCCCACACCTGGTAAACTCTGCAATTGTTCCATATTATCTGGAACAATTCCATCAAATTCTTTTACTAATTTTTCACTACAAGCTTTCATATTTTTAGCTTTATTTTTATAAAATCCACATGGATGCACAATTTCTTCTAATTCTTCAATTCTTGCTTTTGCCATCTTTTCAGGAGTCCCAAACTTTTTAAATAAATAAGGTGTTGTTTTGTTAACTCTTTCATCTGTACATTGTGCAGAAAGCATTACAGCTATAGTCATTTGGAATGGTGTTTCAAAATCTAAACTGCAAGTTGCATCTGGATATGTCTTTTTCATGATTTCTATTATTTCTATTGCTTGTTTTTTAGTTTTCATAAATTACTCCAATTAATTATTCATTTACAATTATCTCATCTTTTGGTTTATCAGAGCTTTTTTGTCTTAATTTAAAAATATATTTTATTATACTTCCAACTCCAAATAATACTAATAAAAATCTAACAAGTCCACCAACAATTGGTATTAAAGATATTAATTCTATAACTACATATACACATATTGCATATAGAAGTATCATCCATTTATTTGATTGAGTTGTTTTATCAAAAATCATTTCAGAAATTCTTAATACTGCAACTGGTATACTTATGCAAAGTGCTAAAATATATATTGTTAAAATAATCATAGATAATGGTATTCCAATTACAGTAATAAGTAATATAATAAATGCAATTGGTACTAAAATTATCCATAATAAACCAGTTAAAATATCCTTTCCAACTACTGAGATATACTCTTCTGTTTTTTCTGAATTTCTATTTTTTGTAATAAAATAAATTACTGCAATTATAAGAACTGTAGATATAACTTTTACAAATTTAGCTTTTATTAATGCTAAGTTTATTATACCTTTTACTTCTTCTGTGTTTTCTTTATTTTTTTCAACTTTCTTTAAATTTACATTTGCTAGTTTTTCATTATTATCTGTGTATTGTCCAGTATATTCAACATTTCCTGTTCCTATATATTGTGCATTTCCTGTTATATTAATATTTTCTGTAAAAGCATTTAAGTTACGATATATATTACCATCTATATTTAAATCTTTTAAGAATGCATTAACATCATTCATTATATTTGCATTTTTTAATAATTCTAATTTAGACCCAAAAGCATATATAGTATTTACACTTTGTGTATCTATAGTAACATCCTCTGCAAATACATATATACTTCCATTAACATATCCACTTATCTTTACATTTTCACTCATAACAAAAATATTTCCATTAATATACTGTAAAGAAACATTTACATTTCTTCCCATAACATACATATTTCCATTAACATTTTTATTAAAATTAACATTTTGTTCTAATAAGAAAACATCACTTTCGACAGCATCATTGTTTTCATCTAAGTCAGAAATATCATTAATTGGCATAATTCCATCATCTTGATTAGTATTATATAAGGTATCTAATGCTCCATCTATAACTGTTTCGTCAGGAACTACATTTACATCTAAAGTTTCTGACATATTATTTGTTGCATAACAATAATTTACTAATATTAGTATAAATAATGCAACAATCAAAAATAGTTTTAAAATTTTTTTCATTTTTCCTCCTTTACTTTACTCGTGAGTCAGATTTCAATATTTTTTTACTTGACTATATAACAACGAAAAAGGCTTTTTTATACAAACTTTGCATTTGCTTTCATCTATATACGTAATTTTTTTACTGCCTCTTTCATATCATTTGCTGAAATAATATAATTTCCAGCTACTAAAATATTTGCTCCAGCTTCTACAGCTGTTGTTGATGTAACATCATTTATTCCACCATCAACTTCGATATCAATATCTATATTATTTTCATCTATATATTTTTTCAATTCTCTAACTTTTTCAATAGTTTCAGGAATAAGTTTTTGAGCTCCTTTTCCTGGAATTACTGTCATAACTAAAACTAAATGAATGTAATTCAAATATGGTTTTAGTTCATCTATACTTGTTTCTGGACTTATTGCTATTCCTACTTTTGTACCAGCTCTTTTTATTTCATCTATTATTTTTTTTGTCCTTTTTTCCTCTTTACTTGATTCTATATGAAATGTAAGTATTTTAGGATTTAGCATTAAATATTCTTCTACATATTCTTCTATATTTTCAACCATTAGGTGTACATCTAATCCTAAATTTGAAATATGAGAAATTGTTAATGCATAATCTTTCATTAATTCTAAAGTATCATTTTCCACAAATTTTCCATCCATAACATCTATATGAAAATAATTTATCTTGGAAGTTTCTAAATTATAAAGAGTATGAATAGCATTTTCTTTTGGTAATGTTAAAAGTGATGCTGATATTTCTGTCATAATATAACTTTCCTTTCTATATTTCTAAAATGAGGCATGTAAATTTATTCATGCCTCGTCTTTTCATTATTGTATATTTAATGTTTTATCACCTTGATTAAAATCAACAGTATCAGTAAATTTAGTAACTCCATTTACTTTAACTCTTACATTTTTAACCCCTGAAGCAGTCCATACTTTTGTAATATCTGTTTTTGTCATTAAATAAGTATCACTTAATATTGTATCATCTCCAACTTCTATAACAACTGTTCCTTTTTCGATTTCAGGTGTTGTTGTAGATGAAACTGTATTTCCATTTTCATCTACTGTATTTGTTGTTACTGGTTTTGGCTCTGTATATCCAGTAAGTGATTTTAAATTCACATTAACTGTAAGTGTTGCCTTTTTAGGTTGTTTATTTACTGTTATGGTAATAGTTTCTCCTTCTTTTACTGTTTTATTTATATTTGTTTGTGAAGTAACTACGCCATCAGATTTACCTGCATTTTCTTCATATTTTACTTCAACTAATAATTTCAAGTTTTTAAGTGTTGATACAGCATCAGCTTCAGAATAATTCATAACACTAGGAACGGTTACATCTTTATATGCACTTCCCTTACTTACTGTAATTTCTATTGTTGTGGCTGCTGTAATTTCTTTTCCTTCTTCTGGATCTACTTCTAATACATATCCAGCTTCAACTGTTTCACTATTTTTTTCTATTATTTCGTATTTTAATTCTAATTCATCTAACTCTTTTGTTACATCTTCAACTTTCTTTCCTTTCATTTTCTTTGGAAGAGTAACTATTTTTTGACCTTTACTTACTATTAATGTTATTGATTGAGTCATATTGTATTTGTAGTTAGTTTTATATTCTGGTGTTTGAGAAATTACATATCCTTCTTCAACATCATCACTATATTCTTCTTCAACTGTAATATTTTTAAATCCTATTTCTTCTAAAATTTTAATAGCCTCATCTTTTTTCATTTTAGGTTCATTATTTACACCAGAAACATTTGGTATTTCTACTTGAGATGGTCTAGAACCATTTAAAACAAATACAGTTCCAAACATTGCAATTACAAAAACAATAATTGCTACTAATATAATTGTTACTGGTTTTGCCCATTTATTCTTTTTATAAAATTCTTTTATTTTATTTTCTTTCTTTCTATTATTTGAATTATTTACTCTTGCTCCTCTTCTATCATTGCCTTTTTCCATCTCTAATTCATATAGTGTTGGAATTTTTTGTGTAGGAGAATCGTCTGTTCTAATATTTAATTCAACAAAGTCTTCATTAGGATTTTTTAATGATAATGATAAATCTCTAAGCATTTCTGTAGCATTTTGATATCTTAGATTTGGATCTTTTTGCATTGCTTTTAAAATAATTCTATTAACACTTATTGGTATATTTTCATTATATTTTATAGGATCTACTGGTTCTTCTTGCACTTGTTTTAATGCTACTGAAACAGGAGTATCTGCATCAAAAGGTACTCTTGCTGTAAGCATTTCATACATTACAATACCTAATGAATATAAATCTGATTTTGCATCAGTATATCCTCCTCTAGCATGTTCAGGTGAAAAATAATGAACAGAACCAATTGTTGTTCCAAAAGCTGTAATAGTTGAATTTGAAACTGCTTTTGCAATTCCAAAATCTGTTACTTTTGCAATTCCATCTTCTGTTATTATAATATTGTGAGGTTTTATGTCTCTATGTATAATATTATTTTTATGTGCAGTTTCTAATGCAGAAGCTATTTGTATTGCTATATTTACAGACCATTTCCAAGATAAAATTCCATCTTCATTTATTATTTCTTTTAAAGTTTTTCCTTGAATAAGTTCCATAACAATATAATATAAATTATCTTCATTACATACATCATATATTTGAACTATATTGGGATGTGTAAGACTTGCAGCAGATTGTGCTTCTGTATTAAATTTTTTTATAAATTCACTATCTGTAGTAAATTCATCTTTTAATATTTTTATTGCTACATATCTATTTAAAACATGACATTTGGCTTTATAAACTATAGCCATTCCACCATTACCAATTTTTTCTAATACTTCATATCTGTTATTTAACATTTTTCCTATAATATTCATAATATTATCTCTCCTCATCACCTACATCAATATTATCAACTATAATTGTTGTTATATTGTCATAACCACCAAGATTATTCGCATTTTCTATTAATGCCTCTTCTGGATTATTAGGATTATTTAATAAAAGATTATAAATTTCACTTTCTCTAAGCATATTTGTTAATCCATCTGAACACATAAGTAGTATATCATCTTTTAAAAATCCTTTGCATAAAATATCTGGTTCGATAAGTGCATTACAACCTAAAGCCTTCATTAACATGTTTTTCTTTGGATGATTATACGCTTCTTCTTTTGTAATAGTTCCTTCTTTTACTAATTTTTCTACATAACTATGATCTGTGGTAAGTTTTCTCATTATATTTTTTCTAATTCTATATACTCTACTATCTCCAACATGACCTATAAACACTTTATTATTATATATTAAACATACATCTAAAGTAGTACCCATATCATGAAGTTCTTCATCTTCTTGAGATTTTTCATATACAATCATATTAGCATATTCTATTGCATCTTTTACTAACTTTGAAAGGCTTTCTCTATCTTTTTTAGTTTTATTGAAATTATTAAATATAAAGTTTCTTGAATTTGCAACAGCTAAAGAACTCGCAATTTCTCCGCCTTTATATCCTCCCATTCCATCTGCTAGAATATATAATTTAATTTCATCCTTTTCTAAATCTGATATATAAAAGCTATCTTGATTCATATCTCGAGCTTTTCCAATATCAGATTTTGCTAAAATCCTCATCTCATCACCTCTTGATTACTTAAGATTTTGTTTTCTTAATTGACCACATGCAGCTGATATATCTGATCCTAGCTCTCTTCTTATTGTGGCAACTATTCCATTATCATTTAGGTAATCTCTAAATTTAATTATATTTTCATTTGTACTTTTTATATATTTTCCATCTTCGATTTTATTTATTGGTATTAAATTAACATGTGCAAGCATTCCCTTTAGTAGTTTTACTAATTCTTTTGCATCTTTAAGATTGTCATTGTTGTCCTTTGCTAAAGCATATTCAAAAGAAATTCTTTTATTTGTTTTATTTATGTAATAATTACATGCCTCTATTAATTCTTCAATAGGATATCTATTGTTTATTGGCATCATAGAACTTCTTGTTTGGTTATTACTACTATGTAAAGATACAGATAAAGTGCATTGCATATGCTTATCTGCTAATTCATATATTTTAGGAATAATTCCGCTTGTTGAAATACTAATATGTCTTGCTCCTATATTTAATCCTTTAGGATTATTTACAATTTTAATAGCTTCCATTACATTATCAAAATTATCAAGTGGCTCTCCAATTCCCATAAATACTATATTTGAAATTTTTATTCCAGTATCTTTTTCAATTGATAATAATTGTTCAACTATTTCTCCAGCTTCTAAATCTCTTGAAAAAGGAATTCCTGTAGAAGCACAAAATTTACATCCCATTTTACAACCTATTTGACTAGATACACATATAGTAAACCCATGATGATATTGCATTAATACACTTTCTATTAAGTTTCCTTCCCCATCTTGTACATCAAATAAATATTTTTTTGTTCCATCTACTGATTCTAATTTATGAACTATTTTAAATAAACCTAAAGTATAATTTTCATCTAATTTTTTTCTTAATTCTAAAGATAAATTAGTCATCTCGTCAAAAGAATTAACTTTTTCTTGGTATAACCATTTAAAAATTTGTTCAGCTCTAAATGGTTTTTCTCCCATTTGTTTTAATTCTTCTTTTAAATTATCTAAATCGTAATTTTTTATATTCTTTTTCAAAGACTTCCCCCAATCTATATATCGCTGTTATATCATATAATACTTTTTTTTACAATATATTTTATAAAGTTTTAACATAAACGTAATGCTTATTTTACATCATAAAAGCCAATGGAATTTTCCATCGGCTTTCATGTTACTTTTACTTTAATATCTCTGCTCAAATAAGTCAATATTTCTTTCTAATTGATTTTTAATGTTTTCAAAATTTGATTCCAGTCCATCAAATGAAATTGTAATATTGCTATTTTTACAAAAGATTATTCGATTTATAAAATCGTCTGGCAATGCATTTCTTTTAAAATCTGCTTCCATTTCGATTTTATATTCCTGATATTCAAATTGCATTTCAACTTCTTCAATTTCATCTTCTGAATTTTCAAAGACTTCATCATCTTCTGATATTTCACAGACATCATCATCTGAGCCTTCCAGATCTTCAAATTCATAATTTTGGTAATAATAGTAAATTGTATATTTTTTACCATCATACAATCCTATTATAACATCATTTGTTAATCTGCCAGCAAAATCATATGTTTCAATATCTAATATGACCTGACCATTATTGAACAATTTGTCTTCTATCCGAAGACAGACGTTTACAAGAGCAACATCTTTTATTCCTATTTTTGGATATTCTTCCATCTTAAAGTACCTCCCTTAGTTGTATTTTAGGTTTCTTATATATTAACATAATTTATTATTTTTGGCAATATTAAATAAGAAAAAGTAAACAATAGAAGCTATTATAATTTTGTCTAGTATTAGCAATATTAGGAAAATTATATTTTATATAAGAACACTCCCAGGGATTTATATATTTTATTCGCTCTTGTAGCTCCTATTCATTTGCTTATTTTGTCCGCTTATCAGAGTTCTATTGTGATACTGTCCATACTCCGTCTATCAATTCTACTGGAATACTAGATGGTAAAGAAACTACAGGACGTATGCCAATTCCATAATTAAAACTACATGTATCTGTAACTATGTTTTTATTAAAATCAATAAAATACATAAAATGCGGATTATCTGTATCTATAGAAGCTAACCAATATCCACAACATAGTTCATATATAGATGTATGAGGTAAATATAAATCTAAGTCATTTATTTTATTATCCAATTGTGGCTTATTAGTATATATTAAACTTGTTCCACTTTTGACATTATAACTATTTAATAATAATTCTCCTGTTGGCGAACCTATTACCGTTGCTCCATTTATTTCATTTGCTAAGTGATTCCAAACTGTTTGATTTAGCAATCCATTTAATAATATATTTCCATTACCTTCCCAACATACACTATATGGATATTTAGTTGGATTTGTATCTAATCCAGCTGATTCAGGTACTTGATTTGCTGGTAAATAATCAGCTAAGATTGCATATACTGTATCTCCTTCTTTATATAATATTCTCCAGTCATCTGTTGTAGCTTCTGTGCCTACTATATTATTTCCTAAATCTATATATTCTCCTATATTATCATTTGTTATATCT
>OFGE01001309.1_pt1 | contig 22364 bp, 21 predicted proteins | sample 1521681 | NCBI WGS metagenome assembly OFGE01 (sample SAMEA3504093, study PRJEB24116) | mouse gut metagenome | biome: mouse gut; feature: mouse-associated habitat; material: faeces | place: Denmark | collected 2011
GCCTTATCCTGCTTCCAGATTTCAAAAATTCTCTTGCCCTCTTTAAAAAAACAGATCAAAAGCAGAAGGATTCCTGCTGTCAAAAGCCGGATGGGAACCAGCCAGTCTGAGGTTATCCCCTTTTCCTGCATTAAAAACTGTCCGCAGGTTCCGGAAAATCCCCACAGGCTCCCTCCTGTTAATGTCAGCAGGATTCCTCTTGCCGTGTCTTTCTTATCCATTTCTTGTTTCCTCCTCACCACATTCTATCACGAACCCTTCGGATTTACAAGAAAAGGAAAAAAGAGCAGATCTTATCCATCCGCTCTTTTCCAATCTTTACTGCTTTTTATTTGTCAAATTTTTTATCCTCTACGCGATTTGCACGCTCCCGCCCTCTGCTGTCAAAAGCTCCTTCAAATCATCCAAGGACATGTTCTGAACCTCCAAGAGCTCATTGACCTCCTTAAATTTCTCAAGCATAATCTGCTCTTTCAGTCCCTTCTCCTTTTCCCGAAGGGTTTCCAGACAATCCTCATACTGCTCTATGCTGGCTTGTACCTCAAAAAGCTCCTCCTGATATTTTTCCAACGGCGTTCTTCTTGCTCTTCTCGCCATAGTTACACTCCCTCCTTAGGATCTTATTATATTTGGTAAGTTATCCCATTAGTAGAAGTATATGCCGTTTGACAGTTATTTATTCATTACTGTCCAAAATATAATCTGTAGTCTGATATACATAATAATTCAGCCAATTTGCATACAGGGTATTGCACACATTCCTCCAGCTAAGAATCGGTCTGCCGAAAGGATCATTATCCTCATAATAATTACACGGCACCTCCGGTGAAAGCCCCTTCTTCAGATCCCGGTGATACTCACTATTCAAAGTCATACGGTCATATTCCGGATGCCCCTGTACAAAGATCTGGCTCCCATCCCTTTTCATCACCAAAAACACTCCGGCCTCCCTGGATTCGGCCAGAATATTCAGCTCAGGATGCCGTTCAATATCCCTGCGCAGAACCTCTGTATACCGTGAATGAGGCGCCATCACAAAATCATCCATCCCCCTCACCAAAGGCACCTTGTGGTGCAGCACTTGATGTTCATAAATACCGGACAGCTTCTTGTCTCTCTTATACTTAGGGATCCCGTAGTGATAATAAAGCCCTGCCTGAGCTCCCCAGCAAATATAGAAAGTAGAATGGACATGAGTCTTTGTCCACTCCATAATCTGTTTCAGTTCCTCCCAGTAAGTGACTTCTTCATATTCCAAGTTCTCCACCGGAGCTCCTGTAATGATCATCCCGTCAAACTTCTGCCTGCGGATTTCCTCAAAAGACACATAAAACTGGTTTAAATGGCTTGCTGATGTATTCCGGGAGGTATGGGTGCTCAGCATCAAAAAAGTACAGTCCACCTGCAGCGGCGTATTAGACAATGCACGCAAAAGCTGGGTCTCTGTCTCCTCCTTAATAGGCATCAGATTTAAAATCAAAATCTGCAGCGGACGAATGTCCTGGCTTAAAGCACGCTTCTCATCCATCACAAATATATTCTCCGATTCCAGGATCGCCCTGGCTGGCAAATCATTCTGTACCTTGATCGGCATTCTCGTTCCCTCCCAGCATGTTCAGGAAATCCAGCTCCGAAATAATCGGGATTCCCAATTCTTTTGCTTTTTTATTTTTTGACGAATTTGATGTAACATCGTTGTTGATAAGATAGCTGGTCTTTGCCGTCACAGAGCCTGTAGCCTTACCGCCCCGCTTCTCTATCTCCGCCTGCAGTGCCTTTCGGTTGGTAAAATGCTCCACTGAACCGGTAATCACGAAAACCTTTCCCGCAAAAACAGCATCTTCTTCACTTTCTGGCTCCTGTTCAATCGTCAGCTCTGCCAGAAGCCCATCCACCTGACGGTTATTCCTCTCTGATGCAAAATAGCCAGTCCAGGCATCTGCAAGAACCTCTCCAATCCCATCTGTCTCCATCAGCTCCTCTTTCTCAGCCGGTCTCGCAGAAAGCCCCTGCCGCCAGTTTAAAAGATGTGGTAGCGGAACTGAAAGACCCGGACAAAGATTGCAGCGGCACCCCGGACAGCTTCCTAGAAGAATATGAGGCATTTGTCCGGAAATTCCATAAAGAGATCGGCTGGTACAGCGACCCGTATTATGACGCGGTATTTCCCTTTGTCAGCCCGGAGCAGCTCTCCCATCTCCGCCAGCTGACGGATTCCATCTGTTCCGCCGCCGGACAATTATTCCATAAAGTAGAAAGGACAATGAAGACATGAGCAGTTACAGAAAAAAACGAAATTCAACCAAACCGATAAAGCCAAAGCCAGAACAGATGACACAGCCAGACCCGGAGTACACTAATCCCGGCGTGGAGCGCTCTATCCATACAGACCGGCTGACTTCCGGCCTGCCTTACCAGCGCCCGGTAAACCCGAAGGAGGTTGACCGGCTGATCCGGGAATGGGACGAGCGGCTCCTTGACCCGATCACGGTCAGCTTCCGCGACGGTAAATTCTATGTAGTGGACGGTCAGCACCGCATCTCTGCCATGCGCCGGATGAACGGCGGGCGGGGCGTCATGGTGGACTGCAAGGTCTATGACGGCCTGACCTATGAGCAGGAAGCCGATCTGTGCTACAAACTGGACAAGGCCAAGAAACGCCTGAGCCTGTCACAGTCCACGAACGTACTGGCGGAATCCGGGGCGGACGCGGAGATCACGGAAGTCAAGCGGCTGATCGAAAACTGCGGCTTTATATGGGCATTGGGAAAAAGCCATGGAAAGACCGGGGAGATCGTGTCAACCCGTGCGCTGGTGAACGCTTACCGGCTGCTGGGTGGGGCGTCCTTCACCCGCATGTTGCAGCTTCTCTGGGACACCTGGGAGGGGGATCCGCGTTCCCTGACCGCTGCTGTTCTGGCAGGCATGGCGCTCTTCATAAAAACTTATGACACAGAGTTAAACGACAAGACCTTTGTCTCCCGGCTTTCCCAGTGCGACCCGGACGAAATCAACCGCCGGGGACGGGCAGATTTTTCCACAAGCAACACAGCCCTCCGTTTCGCCCGTGTCATTTTAGAGAAGTATAACGGACAGCGTGGGGGCAGGAAACTCCCTTACCGCTTCCGTGGGTAATCAGATCGGAGGTATGGATATGAAGGAAACAGCAAGTATGGATACTGCGCCCCTTGTTGACATCAGGGACGTATCCGTAGACAAAAATCTTACCAGAGAGGAAAGAGTTGCCGAATTTATCCGGCAGATCAAAAACCCCTACTGTTTCAAGTGCGGCAGGTTTACCGTCCGGGCGCAATTCGCGGAAAACGGTGCTTCGCTGGAGGACTGTCTGAAACGGATTTTAATTTGACGCTTTAAAGCGTTGACTTTCCCATGGGATTATGCTATCATCGGAATTGGAAAAAGAATAAACTGAATAAGGCAAATCCGAATCACTCTTTGATTTATGGGGGAAGTCCGTAAAAAGAAAAGGAGTGATTTTTTAATGCCTGAATACAGAGCAACGGAATACCTGCGGCTTTCCTACTCCATGGACAGGGAGAACGAAAGCGACAGCATTACCAACCAGAAAAAACTGATTGAAGATTTCCTGAAAGGGCATCCGGAAATCGAGCTTGTATCGGAACATGTAGACGACGGCTACAGCGGAATCCTGTTCGACCGGCCCCAGTTCCAGGCCATGATGCAGGACATACGGGAGGGGAAAATTAACTGCGTAATCGTAAAAGACCTCTCCCGCCTTGGACGCGAATACATAGAAACAGGCCGCTACCTCCGCCAGATATTCCCGGCTTACGGCGTCCGTTTTATAGCGATCACGGATGGGATAGATACCGCCCATGAAAACAATGGCGATGACTTGAATATTTCTTTGAAAACCATCCTGAATGACGCTTACTGCCATGACATTTCTGTAAAAACCCGGAGCGCCCTTCTGACGAAGCGGAAAAATGGCGACTTTGTGGGAGCCTGCCCTATATACGGCTATCAGAAATCAAAGGAAAACCACAATCAGCTGATTGTGGACAGTTTTGCCGCCAAAGTGGTGCAGGATATCTTCCGCAAGAAGATAGACGGCTACAGCGCCGCTAAAATCGCGGAAAGCCTGAACCAGTCCGGCATACTCTCCCCGCTGGCCTATAAGGAAAGCAGGGGGCTTCCCCATCCCAGCGGCGGCTTTACTGACAAGGAAAAAACGAAGTGGTCGGCTACCACAATTATCCGTATTCTGAAAGATGAAACTTATACCGGTACACTTGTGCAGGGGCGGCAGACCACCTACAACCATAAAGTAAAAGATTTGGTTGAGAAGCCTTCTGCGGAATGGATACGGACGGAGAACGCGCATGAGCCGATTATACGCAGGCAGGATTATGACCTTGTGCAGAAAATCCTGGGGCTTGACACGCGCACCGCCCCCAACGGCAATAAAGTATATCTTTTTTCCGGCATCCTGATCTGCGGCTCCTGCGGTGCCCGTATGACGCGGAAAACAGTACCTTACAAGAATGGCAAATATTTTTATTATTACTGCCCGACCGGGAAAAAGAACGGATGCACCCACCCGGTCATGCTCCGCGAACAGGATCTGACAGACTGCATTACGGAAAGCCTGAAAGCGCACATCGGGAATGTGGTTTCCCTGGAAGAGCTGCTGCGGGACATCAGTGAAGAACAGGTCAATCAGGAACTGGTGGCTGAATATAAGGCCCGGCTTATGGAAAATGAGGAACAGCTCGCCAGCCTGACACGCTTCCAGTCCACCCTGTATGAAAACTTCGTGACGGGGCTGCTGGATAAGGAAGAATATAAATCTCTGAAAAACAGTTACCATGCGGATATCAGCCGCTTGAAAGAAGCAGCTTCTAAACTCCGGGAGGAAATGGACGCTGTAAAAGGAAGCTCCCATGACCGTTTACGGTGGATCCAGCATTTTAAGCGGTTTTCCGGCATGGAAGAAATTGACCGGAGGGCTGTGATCGCTTTGATACAGTCGATCCGCGTTCTGGAAAAAGACGACCTCCAGATTACATTCCGCTACCAGATGGAATACCAGGCGGTTGTGGAACGGCTCTCGGCCCATGCCGCCGCACCGCTGCCCGGACAAAACACCAGGGGAAAGGAGGCCGTATAAATGGCACGGAAAAGCAGAAAAAATACCGCACAGACACCTGCCGTAAAAACTGGCATGAAAGTATGGAAGGCCGCCCTTTATATACGCCTTTCCGTGGAGTTTAACGGGCAGCGCGGGGATTCACTGGAAACACAGAAGAAGATTATGGAATCCTTTGCTGCTCTCCACCCCGATATCCAGGTATCCGGGATCTACACGGATAACGGGATAACCGGACGGACGTTTGAACGTGCGGCTTTCCAGCAGATGTTAGCAGATGTTGAGGCCGGTAAGATTAACTGTATCATTGTTAAGGATTTATCCAGACTGGGGCGAAGCACGATAGACACCGGCTACTATATCGAGAAATATTTTCCTGTCCGGCAGGTACGTTTTATCGCCGTCAATGACCAGTATGACAGTGAAGCAGACCAGAACAGCGGGGAGCATATTATCCTGCCGTTCAAAAACATGGTAAACGAGGCATACGCCGCCGACATCAGCCGCAAAGTCCGGTCGCAGACCCGCCAGAGCATGAAATCCGGCGATTATGTCGGCGCACGTCCTCCCTATGGCTACCGCAAAGATCCGGAGAACTGCCACAAGCTGATCGTGAATGAAGAAACCGCGCCGGCTGTCCGTGACATCTTCCAATGGGCGGCAGACGGGGTATCCCTGAACAGGATTGCCACACGGCTGAATGAGCAGGGGATCATCACTCCCGGATTTTATCTGGTGAAATGCGGCCTGATCAAACCAAGCCGCCTGATGGGAAGCGGGAACTGGCAGACATGGACGATAACAAAAATACTTGCCGATGAAGTTTATGTCGGCGATATGGTGCAGGGAAAAACAAAAACAATAGGCCACAAACAGGTTCCAACGGAGCCGGAGGAATGGATCGTTGTGCGTGATACCCATGAGCCGCTGATCCGCCGTGAATTATTTGAAAAGGTTCAGGAACTGCGCAGGCAGGCAGCCGAAAAAAGCAGAGATCAGACCGGTATCCCTTATACAGAAAATGTCCTGCGCGGCCGTATCTTCTGCGGCCATTGCGGAAAGAACCTCCACCGCAAACGCTCCCATGGGGTATATTATTTCCACTGCATCTCCAACGGCAGGATTGCCAAAGACTACTGCCCCGGCGTATGTTTAAAGGAAACCGACCTGTTTGATATTATCCTTGCTTACATCATGAAGGAAGCAGAAACTGTTATCGGGAATAACTTACGCCTGAAAGAGCAGGATCCCAGAATAGCAGAACGGAAAGCCTCGGCAGAGAAGGAACAGAAACGCCTCCTTGCGTCAGTGGAACAAAACAGAAGCTTCCTCCGAAGCCTCTATGAGAACCTTGTGACGGGCATACTGACCAGCGGGGAATATGCGGAACTGAAGCAGGATTATGAAAGCCGTATAACGGCTGATATGGCGCAGGCGCAGGCTCTGGATGAGCAGCAGAAAGAATTGCAGAAACAGCTGCACAAATTTTCCAGCCTTGCCAAAAAGCTGGCCATGATTGACGGCAATACAAAGCTTACAGCGCGTCTTGTGGATGAACTGATTGAAAAAGTCATTGTCCGGGATCGGCAGAATGTTGAGATCGTTTTCCGCTTCAGATGCGGCTTTGAACAAGTGTGGGAGGTGCTGGCACATGAATAATGCTTCCATGGATTATGTGATCGCCCTTTATGTGCGGCTTTCGATTGAGGATTTAAAGGTGGACAGCCTGAGCATCCAGAGCCAGCTTGCCCTGCTTCACAGCTATGCGGACGATATGGAAGGGATCCCAAATGCCCAGGTGGAAGAATTTATCGACAACGGACACAGCGGAACCAATTTTGAGCGTCCGGCTGTCCAGAAACTGCTTGACCGGGTACGGGCAGGGGAGATCCACTGCATCCTTGTAAAAGATTTTTCCCGATTCGGGCGCAACATGATTGAAGTAGGATACTTTATGGAGCGTGTATTCCCGGTATTCGGCGTCCGCTTTATCTCTGTTGAGGACGGTTTTGACAGCGCACAGCACCAGGGTGATACCGGCGGTATCGGCATGGCTGTAAAATATCTGATCAGTGAATTTTACAGCCGGGATATGTCTGTAAAAACAAGAACGGCCAAATATGTAAAAATGAAGCGCGGGGAATACCAGAGTGTTGTCTGCCCTTATGGTTATCAGAAAGGGGCAGATGGCAGGATGGAAATTGATGAAGAAACCGCACCGAACGTCCGTCTGATTTTCCAGATGGCCCTTGACGGACACGACGCCCACCAGATAGCCGAAGTGCTTTTCCAAAAAGGGATAGTCACTCCGGGCGAATATAAAGCGTCCAAAGGAAAACATTACCATGATGTTTCCAGATGCCAGGGAATATGGCAGCGTACCACAATCCTGCGGATTTTAGGCGATGAACGCTATGCAGGCACTTACATCATGGGAAAACGGAAGGTAAGGGAGATCGGCGGAAGGTGCCTCCATTTAAAAGATGAAAGCGAGTGGTTTAAAATCCCTGACCACCATCCGCCCATTATTGATAAATCCACATATGAGCAGGTTCAGGCAAAGCTGCTGCATTTTAAGAGCGTCAAGAGGAAGGTACACCAGTATCCCCTGCGCGGCAAAGTGTTCTGCGGATGCTGTAAACACGCCATGGGACGCATACCGGCTAAAAAACCCTATTTTATCTGCCGTTATACTTCCGTTGACAGCATGTCGCCGTGCCACGGTATGCGGATCCTGGAAGCGGAACTGGAAAGCCTGATCTACGAAATCCTTTTAAAGCAGGCAGGCATTATTTTAAACATTGACAGTCTTTCCGTAGCCGGCGGCCTGGATGTCCAGCTTGCGGAGCAGACAGAATACCAGAACCGGATCCGGCAGTGCCAGACAGAAAAACGCCTGCTTTATGAGCGCTTTCTTCTGAAAGAGATTGACAAGGACAGCTATCTGGAACAGAAATCCGTGTGTGATAAAGAATTAAACCGTCTGAAGCAGGCACATTCCGCGCTCTCTGCGGAGATCAGCCAAAAGCAAATGGATAGCGACACAAAATCACAGCTGAAATCCATTGCCAGTGATATTAGTGGCGCGGATGGTCTGACGGAGACGTTTGCTAATGTGCTGATTGAAAGGATTAGCGTATTCCCAGACAGCCAGATAAAAATTGAATGGAAAATGAAAGATTTTTGCAGGGAGATTTCCTGAATGGAATAAGGAGGCTGACAATGAACAGAGAAAAAGTATGGCTTTACTGTCGCATAGATAAAGGCGGTAATATGAGTGAAGAACTGCTGGAAACACATAGGTATCGCCTTGAAGAATATGCAGCGGAGCATGGATTATCTATCATGGGAATTTCCAGAGATATACAGAATGGCATAAATTTTGACCGTCCCGGCCTGCTGGAAGTAAACCGGGCAGTTGAAGAACATCTGGTGGATATCGTTCTTGTATTCAATCTTAATCGCCTTTGCCGGCACACTGAGGACATGATCCGATACTGGAACTTCCTCAAGCAGAACGAAGTCCGCCTCTGTACAGTGGCAGACGGTTTTGTGAATCCGATTATGGATTCAGGGATTGCGACAGCATAAAAAGCACCTGAAATGAAAGCAAAAAGACTGGCCGGGCGGGTTTGTCCTTTGCGGATAACCTGTCCGGCCAATAATCTGATAAATTTTTTAGTTTGTGCTTGACATACGGGTGCCAGAATCATTGGACCGAGTGAGACAGAGCAAATGAATCATCTTTACGGAAAAGTAAAGGTAAAGGATGAGGAGATAAACAGTGCGGTTAATGACTGGCGTGCTTGTTTTCGGGATCTTTCGGAAGGAAAGCAGCCCGTCAAGGATGTGATGGGAAAAATCCAGGGCATATTGAATCGGTTGGCATCGGGAAACAGCAAGAATAAGATGTTTTTGCAGTATGTAAGTGAATGGAATGCTTTCCCGATTGAAAATGCAAAATTGTACTGGTTTGCATTGGTATGAGCATACGCCAATTAAAAAGGTTATGCAGGGCGATAACAGAATAGTAGATAAGGGTGAGGGAGTGGTTGCAGATTCAATCTGTATTCAGGCTTTGTAATGTTTACATTTTTTTTGGGGTTCAGTTAAACTTTCGGCTGGGGAAGTCTGGTTATTGATTTTACTTTTTATGTGTTTGGCGGCTGGTTTGTTGTGGGCCGGCAGGTTATTTTTCAATCTGGAAATCGTGGGATGGACAATGACAGGGTATACTATAACAGGAGCAGTCCTGACTGTTATATCCCCGGATAGATTTGCCATAAGTTTGATTGCCGGTCTGCGTGGTTTGGCTGTTTATACTGCGGTGTTTTATATAACGCAAAAACAGTATCTGCAATAGTTTTGCCAATCCTCTGCAGTCTATACATGTCTATCCTCTATAACAGCTGAAGTCTGATCCGACATGAGCTTTGTGGAGGCGATAATCTCCTCCTGATCTCATACTTCCATAACACCAATAGAAGTTTGCTGGCTGCTGTCCGCTGTACTCTCGTAGGATAACGCGATATGATGGGTTCCTGTTACCGGTGAGAGCGCGCTGATGCAGCCGGCTTTTTCCCTGTTGCCATTCACTTCCAGTTCTCCGGCGTCATTGACAGTACTGTTGGCGGAGTTCGCCGTACAGCGGGGGACTCCCACTCATACACCAGGAGCAGCATCCTGAGCAGATACAGCACGCTTGTACCCATAGAAAGCGGGATTATAAATATACATTGCAGGCATCAGGCACATATTTTATAATCAATTATGTAAATTGACATTTAAGGAGGCAGGTATGTTAAATAAAAATGACTTTGACCTGTGGGCAGATGGATATGACATAACGGTGGGGATTTCCGATGAAGAAAATACATATCCGTTTGCCGGTTACCGGGATGTGCTTGGAAACATCTTTCATGCCATTATGGAAAAGCCAAACGCAACAGTGCTTGATATAGGGTTTGGAACGGGTACACTCACGACAAAACTATATGAACATGGTTGTTCCATCTATGGGCAGGATTTCTCGTCAGGAATGATTGAATTAGCATCCGGGAAAATGCCGGGTTCACATCTTTATCAGGGGGATTTCACGAAAGGATTAGTAGAACCGCTGAGGAATCAATGCTATGATTTTATTGTGGCAACATACTCACTGCATCATTTGACTGATGGACAAAAAATATCCTTTCTTCGCACTTTGCGTAATTGCCTGAAAGAGAATGGGAAGATTCTAATTGGTGACGTTGCTTTTAAAAACCGCGATAAATTGAATCAATGCAGACAGGAAGCAGGTGACGGATGGGATGATGAAGAATTATATTTCGTTGCTGATGAACTGAGAAGTGCATTTCCGGGCATTGCATTTAGGCAAATTTCATACTGCGCAGGTATCCTGACATTGACCCGTTGGGAACACTTTTCTGAAAAGGGAGTTTTTTAAAGCGGCTCTAAAGCCTTGTTTCAGCTTGGGCAATATTTAAAGTAAATGCCCAATTAGGGAGGAAATGTAAAATAAATACGGATATTATAGGTGAAAAAGATGGTTTTTTGATACGGCGGGCTAAAGCAGAGGATGTAACAAATTACTACAGACAGAATTATTGCCCTTTAGATGGGGAAGTGGCGCGGTTAACAGGCTGTAAAGAAGAATTTACGGAAGAAGAAGTAACTTCCTTTTTTCTTAAATCCCTTGAGGAAGATGATAGGTACTTCTTTTTAATCATAGCGCCAGATGGAAAAATTATTGGCGAAAGTGTAATCAACGAAATTGATTGGGATTTACGTTGTGCCAATTTCCGCATTGGCCTTTTCCACATGACAGAGCGTGAAAAAGGGATTGGCACTTGGGCAACGGAAGTAACCCGTGATTTTGCATTTGAAGAATTAAAACTACATCGTTTAGGGCTGGATGTGTATTCGTTTAATCCAAGAGCAGAAAAAGCGTATTTAAAGGCTGGCTTTAAGCGGGAAGGTGTTTTGAGGGATGCTGTTATGGATGGAGATAAATATGCAGATGATATTTTGATGTCAATTTTAGAAGGCGAATGGAGAAGGTTGAAGGGAAAGTAAAAAGCTTAACAAGAGAACCGAAAGCTAGTTGGAGCCTAGCCTCCGGCAAATAGGTGTTAAAAAGATTGGACGGGTTCCTCTCTGCTACGCAACCGAAATGGCAAGGTGCATAAGGAAAATGCGCTCATTGAGCGCAAGAAAAAACGGTATAGCCCTTGCAATCGGGGCTATACCGCCTAATCTGAAATTACTTCCTTATAACTTGAAACCCTTCATTTTTGGCATTTATGATTAACCAAAGTACCTCTTTAATAACCCTTCAAATGCCTTGCCGTGTCTTGCCTCATCCCTTGCCATTTCATGGACGGTATCATGGATTGCGTCAAGATTAGCAGCCTTTGCCCTCTTAGCCAGGTCAAATTTACCAGCAGTTGCGCCGTTTTCAGCTTCCACTCTCATCTCAAGGTTTTTCTTGGTAGAATCGGTTACCACTTCGCCTAACAGTTCAGCGAATTTTGCTGCATGCTCAGCCTCTTCGTAAGCAGCCTTTTCCCAGTATAAGCCGATTTCCGGATAACCTTCCCTGTGGGCAACTCTTGCCATAGCCAGATACATACCAACCTCTGTACATTCGCCGTTAAAGTTTGCCCTTAAATCAGCAACGATATCCTCGCTTACACCCTGGGCAACGCCTACCACGTGTTCTGCAGCCCATACTTTCTCTTCGCCCTGGGCGGTGAATTTCTCAGCAGGTGCGTTGCAGACAGGGCACTTTTCCGGTGCTGCATCTCCCTCATGGACATAACCACATACCTGACATACAAATTTCATAATTTTAATCTCCTTTTCTTTATTAAATTAATCCACAGACACGGACTTAAGAATAAATCCGGTTCCTGGATTTATTGACGCATTGACAGCAGAGGCCATAAAAATAAGCCGTATGCCCTTTGATTTCACCATCATAGTTTGCCTGGGCGGCTTCGGTGATTTTTTCTGTGAACGGCAAGTAAAGGTCGGAAACGCTGCCGCACCCCGAACAGACGAAATGGTAATGGGGCGAGGTATCGAAATCAAAACGGTCAACTCCGTCCCCCACCCGGAGCCGGATAATTTCGCCAAGGTCGGCAAGCAGGGTCAGGTTCCGGTAGACAGTTCCAAGGCTGATGTTGGGGAAGGATTTCCGGACATTCATGTAAACCACATCTGCGGTGGGATGGTCTTTCCTGAGAGAAAGGAATTCTTTGATGGAATCCCGCTGTTTGCTATGTTTTAAATTCATAAGCCTTCCTCTAATATAAAAACAATAATTATTACTGTTTTATTATATTAATTTCCCCGGGAATGTCAAGGGAATTTATAAAATTTTTATAGTTTCCCCTATTCTTTAATAACAAGCTTTTTACTGTATGTGCTATAATCGGTATAAAGGTGGAGATTGCTATGAAATTTAAAACCAGGCTGATAGTGACGTTTTTAACGATTGTCCTGCTGCCCTTAGTGCTTGCGTGTACAGCTTTTATATGTATTGGAGGTGCTCTTGGCAAGGAGCAGGAAGAGTATGGGTTCAGGAATAAGGATTACAATATGCTCATCGACCCGGCGCAGGAGTCCAGGTCTATATCGGATGAGGTTTTCCTTAAGGTGAAGAAGATAATAAAAGAGGATCCCGCGGGGCTGGAAGATATTAGTGTCCTTGCGGAGATCAATGAAGAGATTGTAAACAAATCTTCCTATATTATTGTGCGGAAACAGGATGGCCTTTATTATACGGGCAATGAGGTGGCAGCAGGGCAGATTTTTGGCAGCCTGCCCGACTTTGAGGAAGATGATGCGCAAAGGGAGCTGAACCGGAGTTTTTATTATGACGATATGAGGAAGCTGGTACGGCAGATGGACTTCTATTTTTCGGATGGGAGCCAGGGAAGCTTTTTTGTGGTTACTAAGGCAAATTCCCTGATTTCCCGGAGGCTGTTTGTGGATATGGCAATTGCCATTATGGTCATATTGATTTTTACCAGCCTCTTCCTTACCAACTGGATCAGCAAGGGAGTGTTTGTGCCCATCAACCAACTGAATGTTGCCATGCAGAATATTGCAGAGGGGAACCTGGAATATATGCTCCCGGGCAACGAAGAGGGGGAAATCGGCGAACTTTACCGCAATTATGAAGATATGCGCCTGCGGCTGAAAGAATCCACGGATGAGAAGATCCTGGCGGAAAGGCAGAATAAGGAGCTGGTGAGCAATATATCCCATGACCTGAAGACCCCCATTACCGCCATTAAGGGCTATGTGGAAGGGATTATGGACGGTGTTGCCGACACCCCGGAAAAGATGGATAAGTATATCAGGACCATATATAATAAAGCCAATGATATGGACAGGCTGATTAATGAACTGACGGTTTACTCGGGGATTGACTCTAACAGGATCCCCTACCACTTCCACAGGATCAACGTTTCCGATTACTTTGGGGACTGTGTGGAAGAAGTGGGGCTTGACCTGGAATCCAAAAATATTGAGCTGAATTATTCCAACCTGGTAGCGCCGGGAACCATGGTCATTGCGGACCCGGAGCAGCTTAAGCGGGTAGTGAACAATATTATCGGCAACAGCGTGAAGTATCTGGACAAGGAGAGGGGGGAAATTGATATTCGGATTTTGGATGAGCTGGATTCTGTGCGGGTGGAAATTGAGGACAATGGGAAAGGGATTGCCGCCAAAGACCTGCCCAAGATATTTGAACGTTTTTACCGGACTGACACTTCCAGGAACTCGGCTCAGGGGGGGAGCGGGATCGGGCTTTCCATAGTAAAGAAGATTGTGGAGGACCATGGCGGCTATATCTGGGCCACCAGCAGGGAAGGGGAAGGGACCTGTATGCATTTTGTGATCCGTAAGTATCAGGAAGCGGAATGATTGATAAAAATGGGAGGAATTTGAAATGAGCAAAATTTTGATTATTGAAGATGAGGAAGCCATTGCTGATTTGGAGAAGGATTATCTGGAGTTAAGCGGGTTTGAAGTGTCCATCTGCAACAGGGGAGAGGAAGGGCTGCAGGCGGCTTTGTCCCAGGAGTTTGATTTGATTGTACTTGACCTGATGCTTCCCGGGATGGATGGGTTTGAAATCTGCAAACGCATCAGGGAGGGGAAGAATATTCCTATTATAATGGTATCTGCGAAAAAGGATGATATTGACAAGATCAGGGGCCTTGGCCTTGGGGCGGACGATTATATGACCAAGCCTTTCAGCCCCAGCGAGCTGGTGGCCAGGGTGAAAGCCCACATGGCAAGATATGACAGGCTGGTGGGGTCTAACCAGAAAAATAACGATATCATTGAAATCAGGGGCATCCGCATAGATAAGACCGCAAGGAGGGTTAACGTGGACGGGGTGGAGAAAGCCTTTACAGGCAAGGAATTTGACCTGCTGACTTTCCTGGCAGAGCACCCTAACCATGTGTATACCAAGGAGGAGCTGTTCCGGGAAATCTGGGATATGGACTCCATTGGAGATATTGCTACTGTAACGGTGCATATAAAGAAGATACGGGAAAAAATAGAATATGATTCTGCCAAGCCCCAGTATATTGAGACTATCTGGGGTGTGGGGTATCGGTTTAAGGTATAAATGAAAAACATAATTTATGAAGATAAAGATATTATTGTAGCATATAAACCGGCAGGAATTGCAACCCAGACCGCCCGTGCCTGCCAGCGGGATATGGTAAGCGAACTGAAAAACTATCTGGCACATGCCGGGGGAGGGGAGGGGGAGCCTTATCTTGGCCTGGTACACAGGCTGGACCAGCCCGTTTCCGGTATTTTAGTATTTGCAAAGAACCACCAGGCAGCAGCAAAGCTGGGCAGGCAGGCGGCTGATGGCCGCATGGGGAAATATTATTATGCAGTGGTCTGGGGAAGGGCCAAAAGGCAGCAGGGGAGGCTGGAGGATTATCTGTATAAGGACGGGAAGGCCAACCAATCTGTAGTGGCCCAGGCGGGAGCGCCAGGAGCCAAAAAAGCAATTTTGGAATACCGGGCGGTAAAGACGCTTATGGTCCTAGAAGAGGGCATGGGCCAGCCAGAGTACAGCCAGCCTTTTGCAGAAAGGGAAGTTTCCCTTGTGGAGATACGGCTGCTTACAGGCAGGCATCATCAGATCAGGGTACAGATGTCCCATGAGGGGATGCCGCTCCTTGGCGATGGCAAGTATGGCAGCCCCAAATCCAGGGAACTAAGCCGGATAATTGGATGCAGGAATGTGGCTTTGTGCGCCTATAAACTGGTGTTTTCCCATCCTGTGTCAGGGAAGGAGGTTACCTTCGAAAGGCAGCCGGAGGGGGAGATATTCCAGCCTTTTTGCCCGTTCCCCTGAAGGGATAGGGATGATACCCGGCCTGAAAGGAATACCTTAAGAGGCATTGCACGGATTTCTTTGCATTCTTACATATTTCATATGAAATTACCCATACTACCAATGGTATTTGGAAAACAGGTGAAGTGTGGGTGATTTTTTATGGGTAATTTTCATTTGACGGAAAGCGGAAAAAAATATTTGGCGGCAGTGGTAACATGTATCCTGGTATATTTCTTTATGAAATTTATCAGTCCCATTGTCTCGCCGTTTATTTTTGCTTTTTTGGTGGCGGGTATCTTAAATCCTCTGGCACAGTTTTTTCACAGAAAAATGAAAATCCGGAAACCTGTGATTGCGGGAACGATTTTGTTTGTGGCGTGTGTTTTGGCGGCGGTGGTGTTTTGGCTGCTGATTTCTGCGCTGGTTACAGGGGGAAGCAAAATGGCGGTGCAGATGCCTGATTACCAGGAAGAATTGAGCCATTTTCTGGAAGACTGCTGCAATATGATGGAGCAGAGGTTTGGCGTAGACGGCGTCCGGGTTGAAAAATTTATTATGGAGCAGGTGAATGTTTTTGTAGAAAACCTGGAAGTGAAGGTTTTGCCTGCGGTGATGGGAAAATCTGTAGGATACATGAAAAGTATTGTTAATTTTGTCAGTTTTGTTGTGGTTATGGTCATCGGGGTGCTTCTTATTATGAAGGATTACGATGCCCTCATCCAGAAGATCCGGGAAGAGGAGGAGCTTAAAGGGGTAAGGGAAGTGGGGAAAAAGGTACTTCTTTATGTAAAAACCTTTGTGAAGGCCCAGATCATTATCCTTTGCATTATCAGTGCGGTGTGCGCGGTGGTGCTTACCGTATTGGGAATGAAAGGGGGCGCATTCTATGGGCTGCTGACCGGGTTTATGGATATGCTGCCCTTTATCGGCACCGGGATCATGCTGATTCCCCTGGCCATTTTGCGCTTTATAGACGGAAATTACTGGCAGGCTCTTTTGGTTTTTTGCCTGTATGCAGCCTGTGCGCTTATCCGTGAATTTTTAGAGCCAAAGCTGATTGGGGAGCGGGTCGGGGTCTGGCCGGTGGGGATTTTGTTTGCGGTTTTTGCAGGTATCCAACTGTTTGGCGTATGGGGGATTATCAAGGGGCCGCTGGCACTGGTGATTATTTGCGAGACCTGCAAGTATTTGTGGAGGGAAAAAGAACAGGTGGAGCCATAAAAAATGGCGGCTGTAAAAGGCGGGAATCAGTTTTTTTGAAATTGATTTCCGCGATTTGTTTATCCAGAATATTGACAAAAAACGGATTTTTTTCTAAAATTCTATGTTATAGTAAAGGATAAAGAGAAAGAACAGGGCTGGTTTTGGCAGCGCACTGGTGCGGGGGCGCGGGCCCGTTAGGAACATTCATCAGGCCGCACAGAAAAGAGGAGATTATGGCCAAGGAAAAGTTAGTAGAAGCAATCACATCCATGAGCGAAGATTTTGCCCAGTGGTACACGGACGTAGTGACCAAGGCGGAATTGATTGATTATTCCAATGTAAAAGGGTGCATGGTGATCAAGCCTGCAGGCTATGCAATCTGGGAAAATATCCAGAGGCGGCTGGACGAAAGGTTCAAAGCTGTAGGAGTGGAAAACGTATATATGCCTATGTTTATTCCTGAAAGCCTTTTGCAGAAGGAAAAGGACCATGTGGAGGGTTTCGCGCCGGAGGTGGCCTGGGTGACCCATGGCGGGCTTGCCCCTCTTGCAGAGAGAATGTGTGTAAGGCCCACTTCGGAAACCCTGTTTTGCGATTTTTATAAGGGAGATATCCATTCTTACCGGGATCTGCCTAGAGTTTATAATCAGTGGTGCAGTGTGGTTCGCTGGGAAAAGGAGACAAGGCCCTTTTTGCGTTCCAGGGAGTTTTTGTGGCAGGAAGGGCACACCGCCCATGCCACGGCCAAGGAGGCGCAGGAGCGGACAGAGCAGATGCTGGACGTCTATGCGGATTTCTGTGAGGAAGTGCTGGCAATCCCTGTGGTGAAAGGGCGCAAGACGGAGAAGGAGAAATTTGCAGGGGCAGAAGCTACCTATACAATAGAAGCGCTGATGCATGACGGCAAGGCCCTTCAGTCCGGCACCAGCCACAATTTTGGCGACGGCTTTGCCAAAGCCTTTGGCATTCAGTATACAGACAAGGACAACCAGCTTAAATATGTCCATCAGACTTCCTGGGGAGTGTCCACCAGGATCATAGGGGCAATTATTATGGTGCATGGGGATGATTCCGGCCTGGTGCTGCCTCCTGAGATTGCGCCTACCCAGATAATGGTTATCCCTATTCAGCAGAAAAAGGAAGGGGTTCTCCAAAAAGCTTATGAGCTGCGGGATAGGCTGGGGAATTTCAGGGTAAAGGTGGATGATTCGGACAAAAGCCCTGGATGGAAGTTCTCCGAGCAGGAAATGCGGGGGATTCCCATGCGGGTGGAGATTGGCCCTAAGGATATTGAGGCTGGCAAGTGTGTGATCTGCCGGAGGGATACAGGCGAGAAGGCAGAGGTTTCACTGGAAGGGTTAGAAGAGGCAGCAGCGGAAATGCTGGCAAAAATCCAGAGGGAAATGCTGGCCAGGGCCAGGACGCATCTGGAGGAACATACTTACAGGGCTTCCAACAGGGAAGAGTTTGAAAAGATTTTTGCGGAAAAGACAGGATTTGTAAAGGCTATGTGGTGCGGGGAAACCGCCTGCGAGGAGGCAATCAAAGAAAAAATGGCTGTTACCAGCCGGTGTATGCCTTTTGGGCAGGAGTGTATCTCCGATACCTGCGTTTATTGCGGAAAGCCTGCAAAGAAGATGGTTTACTGGGGCAGGGCATATTAACAGGATGGGCAAGATTGTTAGGATTGCATTACCGGAAAAGGTAAAATATATTATTGGCACTATGGCGGAGGCTGGCTACGAAGCCTATGCGGTAGGCGGCTGCGTCCGCGACTGCATCTTGGGCAGGACGCCGGATGACTGGGATATCACTACATCCGCCTCCCCTTACCAGGTGAAAGCGCTTTTTCCCCATACCATTGATACAGGAATCCGCCATGGGACTGTGACGGTGATGGTGGGGCGGGAAGGCTTTGAGGTGACTACCTACCGCATCGACGGCGTATACGAGGACGGCAGGCATCCCAGGGAGGTTGCTTTTACCGCCAGCCTGGGGGAGGACTTAAAGCGCCGGGACTTTACCATAAATGCCATGGCATATAACGGGCAGGCTGGGCTGGTGGATTTATTTGGCGGGATGGAGGATATGGAAAGAAAGGTGATCCGCTGTGTGGGAAACCCGGCGGAGCGGTTCGGGGAGGATGCCTTAAGGATGATGCGGGCGGTGCGTTTTTCCGCCCAGCTGGGATACCGGATTGAAGAGGAAACGGCGGCGGCGATAAAAAAGCTGTCGCCGAATCTGGTTTTGGTCAGCGCTGAGCGCATCCAGGCCGAACTGGTGAAGCTGGCTACCTCCCCCCATCCGGGAAATTTAAGGCTTGCCTATGAAACGGGGATAACAAAGGTGATATTGCCGGAGTTTGATGCCTGTATGGAGACCGGGCAGAAAAATATCCACCATTGCTATAGTGTTGGGGAGCATATTTTGGAATCCATGGAGGCTGTCAGGGCGGATAAGGTGCTGCGTCTTGCCATGCTCTTCCACGATATGGGAAAGCCTGCCGCCTTTACGGTGGATGACGGGGGGGTGGGCCATTTTCACGGGCATCCGGAGGTCTCCCGGGAATTGGCGGAAAAGATTTTAAAGCGGCTGAGATTTGACAACCACACAATCCATATGGTAACGGAGCTTGTAAAATATCACGATTACAATGTGGAACCCCAAATGGGGAGCGTAAGAAGAGCCATAATGAAAATGGGTGAGGATATTTTTCTTCCCCTGCTGGAAGTGAAGCGGGCAGACCTTGCGGCCCAGAGCTCTTATATGCGGGAGGAAAAGGAAGCCAGGCTGGAGGCCCTTTACCAGGTTTATGGGCAGGTGAAAGCCAGGGAGCAGTGTGTTTCCTTAAAGGATCTTGCTGTGACGGGGAAGGATTTGATAAAAGAGACGGGCATGGAGCCGGGGCCGGAAATGGGAGCCATGCTAAGGCGGCTGCTGGATATGGTGGTAGAAGAGCCATCCTTAAATGAAAGGGAAACCCTTCTGGGGAAGGTGAAAGAATTTCTGTAATACTTTATAGCGGTTACTCATATGATAGGATATGACACAAATTGGGGGTAATCGTTGTGAATGACAGAAGCGTAAATCTGCTGGAAAATTATGATATAGAAGTGCTCCGTACATGGAAAGGGCGGGGAGCCATTCTTTGTGAGACGAAGCAGGGGATTTTGATTTTGAAGGAGTATGGCGGGCATAAGGAAAAGGCTGCCTTTCAGGATGCGCTGCTTTCCATGGTGCGGGCGCGGGGGTTCCAGAATGTGGAGTGTATTCTTAAGAACAAAGAGCAGGAGCTTTTGACACAGGATCAGGATGGGACCCTCTATGTCCTTAAGACTTATTTTGAAGGGCGGGAATGCAACGTAAGGGATATGGAAGAGTGCAGGCAGGCGGTAAGGACCCTGGCGAAGCTGCACCTTGCCTCACAGGTGGAAGGGGCGCTGCCCGGCGCATATACGCCCCGTTATGCCCATGTGGAATTTGAAAAACATAACAGAGAGCTGCGGAAGGTGAGGAAATACTTAAAGGACAGAAGCCAGAAAACGGACTTTGAAATTTTCCTTATGAAAAATTATGATTACTTTTTTAACCTGGCATTGCAGGTCACGGAAGAATTGCGGTTTTACCAGGGGACGGGTGAAAAGCAGTTTATCTGCCATGGGGATTATCAGTACCATAATATCCTGCTTTGCGGGGAGGAGATGAACCTGGTCAATTTTGAAAAGTGTACTATGGACAGTCCTGTCAGGGACTTATATTTATTCATGAGGAAGCTGCTGGAGAAGAGCGGGTGGTCCCAGGGAATCGGTTTTGACCTGATGGATGTTTATGATAAAGTAAGGCCCATGGATGGGACGGAATACAGGCAGCTCTATTACCGCCTGGCGTATCCGGAGAAGTTCTGGAAGATTGTAAACTTTTATTATAATTCAGGTAAAGCATGGATTCCCGGCAAAAATCTGGAAAAGCTGATGAAGGTTACGGAGCAGGAGAAAGATAAACAGGCGTTTTTGGAAAAATTTAAGGCACAATATGCGCTGGCTTAATGCTTTTCATAATGGCTGTTACGTGTTATACTCTTTTTAGAATCTTTACATAAGGTATAAATAGTTTCGAGGTATAGGGAATGATAAAAATAAGTAAAATACACAGGATAATCCTTCCGGTGTTGTGTGCTTCCAGCCTTTTGCTTAACGGCTGTACGGCATCCACCATGACCAGGGGATCCTATGGCAGGGCTTATGAAGAGGCCCAGGTGGAGGAAGAGCCCAAAGAAGAGGCCTATACTTCTTCTGCATCAGCGGTAATCGGCTCCATCGACAGCCAGGAGAAGGTAATGGTCCTTCACCTGATTGAGAGGAATGAAAGCCGTGCCCTGCTATATGACGGCACTACCGTGCTGGAGGACCAATATGGAGGCCCAATGTCCATAGCGCAGCTAAAGGAGGGGGACATTGTGGAAATCACCTACAGCAGCGAGCGGGAGAAACTGGGGAGAGTGGCTCTTTCCGGCGAGGCGTGGCGCTATGAGGGTGTGGAGAAATACAATCTGAACGCCGGGGACGGCAGGATTACCATTGGAGAAGAAAGCTACAGCCTCAGCAACAGGCTGGTGGCATATTCCGGCAGTAAGCCTATTGAGGTGGCGCAGATCATACGCAACGATGTGCTTTCCTTCCAGGGAAAAGGGCGCAGTGTTATGAGCATTACGGTTGACAAGGGGCATGGCTACCTTGAACTGGAAAATGAAGAAGCGGTGCTGGGGGGATGGATAGAAATCGGACAGACCCTGATTTCACAGATTGCGCCGGATATGCTCTTTACGGTGCCGGAGGGAAGCTACCGGGTACGGTTTACCGCTGATGGGGTAGAGGAAATCCGGGAGATTACCATAGAAAGGGATAAGGAAATAAAGCTGGACCTGGGGGACATTGAACTGCCCAAGCCGGAAAACGGCACGGTGATTTTTGAAATTGCCCCCAAGACGGCGGATGTCTATGTGGATAATGAAAAGGTGGACACCACCTATCCCCTGAAGCTGTCCCTGGGGCTCCATCAGGTGATGGCAAAGGCTTCCGGATACCAGAGCTTAGCCCAGTATATTAAGGTGGAACCGGATGGGACGCCCATTACTGTGAAAATGGAGCTGAAGGAACAGGAAGAAGAACCGGAGGAAACCAGCAATCCGGAAGAAAAGGACACGGAAAAGGAAGAAGAAGAGAAAACAGAAGCCAAAATCACGATCAGTGCGCCAAGGGATGTGGAGGTATACCAGGACAACCTTTATATGGGAGTAACCCCGGTAACATATATAAAGACGCCGGGAACACATACCATCACCCTAAGAAAATCGGGCTATGTGACCAGGAGCTACGAAATTGTAGTTTCGGATGATAATGAGGATGTGACTTACACCTTTGCGGAACTGGATGTAGACGAATCCATTTACAGGCCAAGGATGACACCTTATGTGACCCCTAGTGTTTCGCCCAGTGCAACGCCTACAGGGACACCAACGCCTACAGGGACGCCAGGGCCTACACAGACACCTGGGCCTACCCCCAGCAGCACACCGGCTCCTACCCCCAGCGGTTTGCCAGGGGCAAGCGGGAGCCCTACCCCCAGCGGCTCGCCAGGGGCAAGCGGGAG
>OFGE01001312.1_pt1 | contig 22338 bp, 18 predicted proteins | sample 1521681 | NCBI WGS metagenome assembly OFGE01 (sample SAMEA3504093, study PRJEB24116) | mouse gut metagenome | biome: mouse gut; feature: mouse-associated habitat; material: faeces | place: Denmark | collected 2011
TTGAGCGAGCACATTTTTGAATTTTTCATATTGTATTAGTGCAAATTTAAATAAAATATATAGTACGTAGATTAGATTAATTATTAAATTTTAGAAAACTATTTACATTCTATCTGGATAATAAATTTATTTTACAAATTAGAATTTGAATGTGAGGAAAAATATATATGTTACAAAAATAATAGAGAAAATTGGAAATATTAAAATGCTAGCACAATAAATAGATGAATTATGTAACAAAATAGATATTCATTAGTTTTGTGCTAATAATGAAAAAGTAATGTTGACGTTTAAAAAGGGATTAAGAAAAGTTTAGTATAAATTACAATTTATAAAGGAGAACAAATGTTAAAAGAATTATTAGATTATTTAGAAGATAAAAAAGTGGTAATTTTAGGATTTGGACTAGAAGGAGAATCTAGTTATAAATTTTTAAGAAAAAACTTTCCAGAAAAACAACTATTTATAGCAGATAAAAACATTAAGTTATTGGATAATAAAATAGAATTAATGGAAGATCCATATTTAGAAGTATCATTAGGAGAAGATTATCTTAATGGTATTGAAAAATATGATTTAATATTAAAAGCTCCTGGAATATCTTTAAAAAATATAGATATTTCAAAATTCGAAAATAAGATTGTAAGTCAATTAGAACTTTTTTTAAAATTTTTTAATATATTTACTATAGGTATAACTGGGACAAAAGGAAAAAGTACAACAAGCTCATTAATGTATAAAATTTTAGTAGATCAAAATAAAGATGTATATCTATTAGGGAATATAGGAGAACCAATTTTTAATGATATAGAAAAATTTTCAAAAGACACTATTGCTGTAATTGAAATTTCTTCTCATGCACTAGAATTTATTAAACATTCTACTAAAGTAGCTATTATTTTGGATATATATGAAGAACATTTAGACCATTATAAATCATTAGAAAAATACATTGAAGCGAAGTTTAACATAGCAAAATATCAAAAAGAATCTGATTTTTTGATTTATAATTTTGATAATAAGCTTATGAATGAATACAAATTTAATTATAAAGAAAATGATTTTGCAGTTTCTATTAACGAAGAACCAAAAACTAAAAATAAGGTATTTATAAAAAATAACTTCATATATTGTAATAATGAAAAAACTATGAATGTAGATGAGAAAATTAATTTAAAAGGAATATTAAACATTAATAATATAATGTTTATTCTTGCTGTTTGTTATATATTAAAGTTAGATATTATAAATGCAATAAATTCAATAAAAGAATTTAAACCATTGGAGCATAGAATGGAGTTTGTTGGGAATATAGATGGAATTGATTATTATAATAATTCTATAGCAACTATTCCAGAATCTACAATTGAGGCTGTAAATTCCATTAAAAATGTTAATACATTAATTGTAGGAGGAAAAGATAGAGGAGTAAAATTAGAGAAACTTATAGAATTTTTGAAAAAAAGTGATATTGATAATATTATATGTTTGCCTAAAACAGGAGAATATATTGAGAGAGATTTAAAAGAATCTGATAAAAAAGTATATTTTACTACGGAATTAGAAGAAGCAGTGAAAATTGCAAAAAAAGTAACTAAAAAAGGAATGGTTTGTTTATTATCTCCTGCAGCTTCAAGTTATGGATATTTTAAAAATTTTGAAGAAAGAGGAAATTTATTTAAAAAATATTTAAATAATAAAGAACTTTAATATAAATTTTGAAAGATATAAGTTCACAAATAAATTTACATAAGTTCAAAAAGATAATGTGGATTTTATATTGATAAAAAACGATGTATATATAGGGAAATAAACATAGTAAATATCTAAAAAATAAATAAAATTGGAAAAATATCCAATTTTATGTAGACAACAGAAGATAATTATGGTATACTATAATTGTTTTTAGTGAAAAACGAGAAAAGATAAACATTATAAGAGGAATACAGTAGATAAATATTAAGGAGGAAACGAAATTGAATACAAATTATTCAGAAAACAATCACTTAGTATTAGTAGGTAAAATAGTAAGTGAAAAAAATTACAGTCATGAAATTTATGGAGAAAAATTTTATGTTTTTAATCTAGAGGTAGTTAGATTAAGTTCAACTGTTGATATTATACCTATTACAGTGTCTGAAAGATTGTTAACAACACTAGATTTAGAAATTGGAAAAAAAGTAAGAGTTGAAGGACAATTTAGATCTTATAATAATTATGAAAATGAAAGAAACAGATTAATCTTAACAGTTTTTGCAAAAGAAATTGTTGAACAAGATAACTCAGAAGAAAACAAAGAAGAAGTAACAAACGAAGTTACTTTAATAGGATATGTTTGTAAAAAACCTATATACAGACAAACACCTTTTGGAAGAGAAATTGCAGATATGTTATTAGCAGTTAATAGAGCATATAATAAATCAGATTACATACCAAGTATAGCTTGGGGAAGAAATGCTAGATTTTGCCAAAATATGGAAGTTGGAACTGAAGTAAAAATAACAGGTAGAGTTCAATCTAGAAATTATGAAAAGAAATATGAAGATGGAACAGTAGAAACAAGAGTTGCGTATGAAGTTTCAATTGCTAGTATGGAAATAGCTAGTGAAGAAAATGAAGAAAATGAAGAGCAAACTGAAGAAGTTGTTTAAGATATAAATTAATTTATATAAATTTTAGCAAATTATATACGTCTATGTGCTAACAGAGGTTAGTATGTAGACGTATTCTTTTTACATACTATATATTGACAATTTTCGACTTTGAGAGATATAATAACAAAGTATGCGTATATATATAAAATATGGATACAATAAAAGTAATACATATACATAATATAATATATTAAGTGTAAATGTATTTGAATTTGAGGTGAATAAATTGAGTGTACTAATATCAATTATAAAATTATTTGCTGGTGTAGCATTATTAATTTATGGAATGAAAATTTTGAGTGCAAACTTAAAAAAAATATCTGGTGGAAAATTAGAAAAATTCCTTGTATCTGCTACGGATAATATGTTTAAAGGAGTATTAACTGGTATACTAATTACAGTAGCTACTCAAAGTTCATCAGCAACAACAGTAATAGTGGTTGGATTAGTAAATTCCAATATTTTAAAATTAAAAAATGCAATTCCAATAATAATGGGAGCCAATATAGGTACTACTATAACTTCACAACTTTTAAGACTTACAAGTTTAGATAGTAATAGTTGGATAACATTATTTACTCCAGAAGTATTAGCACCAATATTAATACTAGTAGGCGTATTAATAATGGAACTTCTAAAAAATAAAAAAGCTACTAATATTGGGGAAATGATAATGGGGCTTGGCTTATTATTTACTGGAATGATAACAATGGTTGATATTGCTAGCGGATTTAGTAATTTACCTATATTATCAGAAATCTTATTAAAATTATCAAATCCAATTTTAGGAGTAGTAGCAGGAGCAATTGTTACAATGATTGTACAAAGTTCAGCTGCCACAGTAGGAATTTTGCAAGCATTGTCTACTACAGGAATAATAACTTATTCTACTACAATACCTATAATATTAGGTCAAAATATTGGAACATGTTTCACATCAATATTAGCGAGTATTGGTGGCTCAAAAAATGCAAAGAGAGCAGCAGGAGTGCATTTGTATTTTAATTTAATAGGAACAATAATATTTTTACTAGGCATATACACATATCAATCTTTTATTGGATTTTCATTTTGGAATAGTAGTATAGATATGGGACAAATTGCTAACTTCCATACTGTTTTTAATGTAGTATCAACAATAATATTATTCCCATTTGTTAATCAACTTGAAAAATTAACAATGATTACTATAAGAGATAAAAAGTTAAAAGATGATGATGACGATGATGATGAAAGTGATTATTTATCTGTATTAAATGTTTTAGATGAAAGATTTTTAAATATTCCCAATATAGCTATTACCAATAGTACTAGTGTTATAGAAAAAATGGGAGAACTGTCAGAGAAGAATTTTAGAAAATCAATGATTTTATTAAAAAAGTTTGAAAATAAAAGAATAGAAAAAATGCAAGAAAGAGAAGATGCTGTAGATAAACTAGATGCAAAGCTTACCGAGTTTTTAGTTAAATTAGGAAGTTTAGATTTACCAGAACAAGAAAGTATAACTGTTACATCATTACTAAAAACTGGAACTGAATTTGAGAAAATATCAGACTATGGTTATAAGTTTTCTAAAATAGTAGAAGACATGCATGAAAAAAAGGTTAAACTTTCTGATTTTGCATATGGAGAGTTAGAAAAAATATATAATATAACTGAAGATACAATATTAAATACAATAAAGGCGTTTAAAGAAAAAGATAAAAATCTTATAGTTGAGATTGAAGCATTAAAAGAATTAGCTGAATTACAAAAAGAAAAGTGTAAAAACACACATATTCAAAGGCTAAAAGAAAGAAAATGTAATGTAGAAAGTGGAATAGCATTTTTAGAGATTTTAACTATATGTGAAAAAATTATAGATCATTGTTCAAATATATCTGTTTCCACTTTAAATTATATGACTAATGAAGATTTTGTAACAAAGCAAGAGTTTTTTAAGAAAATTTACGAAACTGAAAATGAATTGTTGAAAAATAAATTAAATGAATGCAGTCATAGATATTCAATTTAAAAAATATAGAAACCAACATATTTTTTATGTTGGTTTTTTATATTTTTTTTATAAACTATATATTTTTTTAAAAAGATTTGATATAATTCAAAATAATCTATAATTGCAAGGAGTTATTACGGAAATGGAAAAAGAAGAAAATTTTGAAAATGAAAATCTTAATATAGAACAGAAAGAAAATAATGCAAATGAAAATTCTAATGAAATAAATATTGAATGTACTAAAGAAAATGAAAATTCTAATTCAGAAAATATCAAAGATAATGAAGAAAGTGAAAATATAACAGAAAAAGAAGATGAAAAATTAGTGGCAAAACAAAATACAATAAGAAATATAATATTTCATATTGTAGCAATAATATGTATTGCGATATTCTGTTCAGCAGAAGCACCAAAAACTTTACAAAATGACACTTTTTATACAATTCCAATAGGAGAATATATATATAATAATGGTGTATCAGATTTAACAACAGATAATTTTTCATGGCATGAACTACCATATACTTATCCACATTGGTTATATGATTTAATGATGTTTGTAATATATAATTCATTTGGACAACTTGGAATTTATGTTTCAACAATGGTATTGGCTTCAATTTTAGGTATTTCAATTTATGGATTAAGTAATAAAAAATCTAAAAATAAAGTTGTATCTTTTGCTATTGCCATAGGATCTATTTACTTAATGAGATCTTTTATTGCAGCAAGAGCGCAATTATTAACTTTCATTTTATTTGTATGGACTGTATATTTTATTGAAAAATTATTAGAAAAAGGAAGACTTAGATATGCAATACCTTTAATAATAATTCCATTATTAATTGCTAATTTACATTGTGCAGTATTCCCATTCTATTTTGTTTTATTTTTACCATATATAGGAGAATATTTATTATCTGTTTTTGTAGACTTAGATATAGATTTAAGAATTTTTACTAGAATAATAAAAATATTCAAAAAATTAAGTAGAAAAGAAGAAGTAAAAGAAAAATATTCTAAAAGAATAGAAAAATTACAATTCGTTAGAAGTGAAAGAAAGAGAAAAAGAAATATTATTAGAGAAAATCCTTATAAAATAAAAGGGCAAAAAAATCATATAGTTTTATTACTTATTGCTATAATGATAATAGCTTTTGGTACAGGTATTTTAAATCCTGCAGGAGATGGAGCATACACATATCTTGTTAAAACAATGAATGGTAATACAATGGATTCAATAAATGAGCATTTACCATTAACTTTAGTAGATAATTATGAATTTGCTATATCAATAGTACTATTCTTGTTAATTTTAATTTTTACAGATACCAAAATTAGATTACATGATTTATTTATGCTTGTAGGATTAACTATATTATCATTTTATTCTAGAAGACAAGTATCAATTTTTGCAATAATCTGTGGTCCAATTTTAGCAATGCTAATTGGAAAAATGATTGAGAAATATGATAGAGAAACCTTTATAAAAATAGAAAAATTTATTTCAGGATGGTTTGGATCAATTGTAATTACATGTCTTTTTATAATATTAGGAACAAATATAATAAAGCCACATTTAAGAAGTGACTACATAGATAAAACTTCATATCCTGTAGAGGCTTCAGATTGGATTTTAAGCAATTTAAATGTAAATAATATAAAAATATATAATGAATATAATTATGGAAGTTATTTGTTGTTTAGAGGCATACCAGTATTTATAGATTCTAGATGTGATTTATATTCACCAGAATTTAATGAAGACAAAGAAAATGGAAAAGATGGTAGAGATATTTTTGCAGATGCTTTAAATATTCCTTCTCTTTCTGTTAATTATGAAAATAAATTTGAAGAATATGGAGTAACACATGTTATTTTATATTCAAATGCAAAACTTGCAATGGTATTAGAAAACGATTCTAATTATAAACAAATTTATAATGAAGGTAATTTTAAAATTTTTGAAAGATTATCAACAAATGAAAAATAGCTAAAGTTATAATTAGCGGAGGTATTAATGAAAAATAAAATAATAAAATTATTAATAATTGTTGTCATATTATTAATTATAATTGATCAAGCTAGTAAAATAATTATTAGTAATATATTGAAAAATGGACCAATCGGAAATGAAACTTTTGGCTTTGAAATTATTTCAAATACAGGAATGGCTCTAGGCTTTAATGATGGTAATAATAATAAAAATATTGTTGTAACAATTTTTATATTGTTAATAATTGCAACTTTTATAAAAAACCAAATAGAAAGAATTGATAATAAAACTGCAATTGCTCTTTCACTCACAATTGCAGGTGGAGTTAGTAATTTAATTGATAGAATAGTTAGAAAAGGTGTATTTGATTTTATAAGAATATATAAAATTACTTTCAATTTAGCTGATGCATTTGTTGTAATTGGCTGGATTTTGCTAATAATTTTATTAATAAAATATTCAAAGAAAAAAATAGAGGTGTAAAGTTTTGCGTAATACAGTTAGAATATTGGGAATAGATATTGATAATATTAATATTGAAGAGGCTGGAAATATAACTAAAAATTTAATAAAAACTAGTAATAAAAACTGCAAAATAATAGTTGCTCCAAATACGGAGTTTATTATGATGGCTCAAAAGGACAAAGAATTTTTTAATATTTTGAGAAATGCTGAACTTGCTACTCCAGATAGTGTTGGAGTTATGATAGGCGGAAAAAAACAAAATAAACCATTTAAACAAAGAATTCCAGGACAAGCATATTTTAGAAAAATATTAGAAATGGGAGAAAAGGAAAAGTGGACATTTTATCTTTTAGGTGGAAAAGGAGATGTACCAAAGTTAGCAGTAGAGAATGTAAAAAAACTTTATCCTAATGTAAATATTGTTGGTTATCATGAAGGTTTTTTTGAAGAAGATACTGAAGAAGATGTAATTAATGAAATTAATAGATTAAATCCTAATGTACTATTTGTTGCAATGGGAGCACCATTGCAAGAAAAATGGATATCTAAACATAAAAATGAACTTAAGGTTGATGTTGCTGCAGGTCAAGGAGGAACATTTGATTATGAAGCAGGAAGAATAAAAAGAGCTCCTAGACCTATTCAAAAATTAGGAATAGAATGGCTTTGGAGATTAATTTTACAACCTTCTAGAATTTTTAGAATGCTAGTTCTTCCACTTTATCTTATAAAAATTACTTTTACTAATGATATTACAAAAGGTAAATTTGATTAAATAAGTTATACAAAGTAAAATCAAGTTATTAAAAAAATTTAAATATTAAAATTAGGCTATTTGTATAAAATAGTAAAATTTACTGGATTTTCTATCTTATATATGTCTAAGAATAATTGTAAAATAGAAAAGTGAGCTTATAAATGAGGTAAAAAAGGAGTTTAAAATTGGAAAAAAATACATATATTATTGATGAATTAAATAAAGATTTAGTTGGATTAAGAATAGACAAAGCCATAAGTATAAAAGAAAAAGATTTTTCTAGATCTGCTATTCAAAGAATGATTGAAGAAGGAAATATATTAGTAAATAATCAACCTACCAAAGTTTCATATAAAATTTTATTAGAAGATAAAATTACTATTATAAAACAGGAACCTAAAGAAATAGAACTAAAACCAGAAGATATTCCTTTAGATATTGTTTATGAAGATAATGATATTTTAGTTGTAAATAAACAAAAAGGACTAGTTGTTCATCCTGGAAATGGAAATCCAGATGGAACATTAGTTAATGCAATTATGAATAAATGTAAAGATTCTTTGTCTGGAATTGGAGGAGAAATTAGACCTGGAATTGTTCATAGAATTGATAAAGATACTTCAGGACTGTTAATTATTGCAAAAAATGATAAAGCTCATATTAATATGAGTGAACAAATAAAGAATCATGAAGTTAAAAAGACTTATATTGCTTTAGTAAGAGGAAAAACAAAAGAGAATAAAGCAACTATAGATATGCCAATTGCAAGAAGTAATAAGGATAGAACAAAAATGGCAGTTTCAAAAGATGGTAAACAAGCAATTACGCATTTTGAAGTAATAGAAAGATTTGAGAACTATACTTTACTAAAAATAAATATTGAAACTGGTAGAACACATCAAATAAGAGTTCATTTATCACAGATTGGTTATCCAATTGTTGGTGATTTTGTATATTCAAATGGGAAAAATCCATTTAATGTCCAAGGTCAAATGCTTCATAGTTTTAGATTAGAATTTAATCATCCAATTACAGGAAAAGAAATGCAATTGGAGGCAAAATTGCCAGAATATTTTGATGATGTTTTGAAAAAATTAAGAAAGGGAGAATTTTAGAATTCTTTAAAGTAAAATGGAAGAAGAAATAAGACTTCAAAAATTTTTATCAGGAGTACGGAATTGCATCTCGTAGAAAATGTGAAGAATTAATTGAAAATGGTAAAGTAAAAGTTAATGGTAAAATAGCTACTTTAGGGACAAAAATTATTCCAGAAAAAGATATAGTTGAGTATAATGGAAATGTTATAAGAAATTCAAAAAAGGAATATAAATATATATTATTAAATAAACCTATTGGAGTTGTTACAACTGTTAATGATCAATTTAGCAGAGAAACAGTTCTTGATCTAGTAAAAGTGAAAGAAAGAATAGTCCCTGTTGGAAGATTAGATATGTACACATCAGGTGCTTTAATTTTAACTGATGATGGAGATTTTGTTTATAAAGTAACACATCCAAAACATGAAATTACTAAAACATATACTGTTACATTGTCTGGTATTGTTACAAATGAAGATATAGACAAGTTAGAAAAAGGGGTTAAAATAGATGATTCATATATAACCAAACCTGCTAATGCGAGAATAATGAAAATAGATAAAGAAAAAAATTTTTCACGTGTTGAGATTACAATTCATGAAGGTAAAAATAGACAAGTTAGAAAAATGTGTGAGGCAATTAGTAAAAAAGTTTTAGCATTACATAGAGCTAAAATTGGCAATATTGGTGTAAAAGATTTAAAATTAGGAAAATGGAGATATTTAACTAAAGAAGAAGTAAGACAAATATTAAAGTAATATAAAAGTAAATATAAATATAAAAATACGAAAGAGGATAAAATATGGAATATCAAAAATTTATTCCAGAAGGATGGATGAGTACAAAAGATGAATTAAATGTTAATTCAATTCATATAGCTTTTAATAATGGAAATATATTACAAGGAAAAGTTTCAAAATGTGATTCTAATTGTAATTTACATGTAGACTTAGGAAATAATATAAAAGGAATTATTCCTAGAAATGAATTTGCAGCTATAAATACTGATGAATTTGGATTTTGCAATCCGAATATTTATAAAAATAAAGTAAATAATTTTGTTCAATTTAAAATAAAAGAAATATATAATGATGAAAATGTTTTACTATCTAGAAAAAAAGTTCAACAAGAAGCTTTAGAATGGGTAAAAAATGATTTAAATGTAGGAGATGTTGTAAAAGGAATTATTAAAAACATTAGAAAATTTGGAGTATTTGTTGAAATAGGTGGAGGAATTGTAGGGCTTTTACATATAGAAGATATTTCTGTTTCGAGAATTAAATCTCCTGAGGAAAGATTTTCTATTGGACAAAAAATTAATGTTATGATAAAATCTATAGATAAGCAAAACAATAAAATTGTTTTAACTTATAAAGAACTACTAGGAAATTGGGAAGAAAATATTAAAGAATACAATGAAAAGACTATTGTTGAAGGAATTGTTAAAGAAACAGATAAATTCAAGAATGGAATTTTCATTGAATTAAAACCTAATTTAGTAGGACTTGCAGAGTATAAAGAAGGCTTAAAATATGGACAAAAAGTAAATGTCTATATAAAAAAAATTATTAATGACAGGAAGAAAATTAAGCTTTTGATAGTTTAATTTGTAAATTAAAATTAAGGAGGGTATTAAAAATGGTAGAAGACAAAGAAATTAAAACTACCGTTTCTCCATTCGCTATTAGAGAAGGAGAAATAAAAACATTTGATGGCAAAGATGGATATGTATCTATAAATCAAATTATCCATAAAATTAATCTTGGTCATATTACAGATGTGCATTTCAAAATACTAGATTTAGTAAATGAATTTGAATTTTTAACTTCAAGACAAATTTATCAAATACTTAAGTTTAAAGGAGAGGATATTAAATCTCAAGATAAACTAAACACTAAATTAGAACAACTAGTAAAAACAAAAATTTTAACTAGATATTACTTTACTTCAGAAGAAGGTAAGGGTATATATAGAGTTTATTGTATGGAAAAAATGGGAAAATATTTACTAACTTCTAAAGAAGTTGAATGTAAATGGCAACCTACAGATAATACAAAACCAGTATCTTTAATAAAGAAAAGATTAGCTGGAAACCAAGTAATTATTGCATATATGAGAAAAGCTAAAAACTTTAACGGATATAAAGTAAAAACAGCAATTACTGCTAAAATGAATGGTAAAACATTTAAAGGTCATGGAGAAGTAAAAATTGCAAAAGGTGGAAAAGCTTTAAGTATGATATTTGAATGTATTAGAAGAGAAGATGATTGGAAAGCAAAATTTGTAGATAGAATGAAATTATATAAAGACTTCTTAGAGAATTTTGTTCCATTTGATTCTGGATTTGAAACAAGACCACAATTAATTTTAGTTTGTGAAGATGATAAACATATGGTTGAAACATTTAAAGAGGTAGTAAAAAATGGATTGCAATTTGAAAAAATAAAAATTTATTATACTACAGATTTAAGACAAAATGCAGATACTCTAGATAAATCTTTAACTGAATTTGCAAAAAATGAATCAACAGGTAAGTATGAAGCAAAAAATATTGAGTTCAAAATATTAGAATAATATTAATTAAAAAAATCCATTTATAATTTATAAATGGATTTTTTTTGATTATATTGCAAATAACACAATATAAAAATGAAAAAATGTAAGCGTATCGAAAGTAAATTGAATATACAAATTCTTAATTTATAAAATGAGGGATGTTCACGTTGCCTTAGATATATGGGCAAGAAGTGAAAGAGGCGCATTTTATAAATTTAGAATTTGTATGAAATTTAGCTTGAGCGAGCACATTTTTAAATTTTTCATATTGTATTAGTGCAAGACTAAATAAAATATATGTTACTTTTCTAGATTAATTATTATATTTTAGAAAATTACTAATAACCGAACACCATTAGGCAAATGTATATATAAGAAGGAATTTTAGACTAAAAAATACGTCCAATAAATATAAAAATGGGAAAATTTCTTTTTCATAATCATTTAATTTTGCTGAAACACTTACTTTATGTGAATGCAAGAAATTAATAAAAAAATACTAATTTTATTTAATTAGTATTTTTTTATAATAATTTATATTTTAATTTTTATTATTCTTATTTGAATTGAAAGATGTAATGGCATCTTCATTATCAAATTTATAGGATAAATCTGAGTTATTTGTTTGAATAGGATCCATATCATTTGGATTATTTGGATTACTGTTAAAGTTTATATTTTTCAAATCAAATTTATTAGATAGTTCTGAATGGCTATTTGATATTGAATTACCATTTGAATATTTTCCAAAATTATAAGTTTTAATTTTTTGTTTTTCTTTATATCTGGCTTCTAGGAAATCTATTTTTGCTTGACCAACTATATTCTTTCCTTTCATGTCTTTTGTTTTATAAATGATATATTTGAATTTTAATGATTGAACTTTACCAGCTTTATAATTAGAAATCCATTGCCATTTAATACTCTTATAGTTATCGTCATATTTTAACTGATCTGAATGATAATCGTGTGTAAACATCCAACGTCTCTTATCTCCAAGTTCTTTTTCCCACCATTCATTATCTTCTGGAGTATTATTACCAAAGATAATTTTGGTTGTACAGTTAGCTAAGATTGTTTGTCTAAAGTTGTCACCATCAGGTGTTCCAAATTGAGATAAGTTTTGTGAAGAAATAATAGTTCCAACTCTATATTTTCTATATAAAGTAAATATATCTTCAGTAGCTTTACAAACAAATGGAGGAAATTCATCAACATACAAGAAGTGAGGAATTCTATTATTTTCATTGCCTGGTCTAGATAAAACTGATTGTTGCATTAATAGTAAGAAGAATAAACCAAAGGCTTTGTGAATACTAGCTCCTAAATCACCACGACGAGTACATACGAATGTAATTTCACCATTTTCTAAAGCTTTATCGTAATTCATGTTATTTGTTCTATTACATAAAATGTTTCTAACACCCGGATATCTAAGTAGATTTTCAAGTTGTGCTGCAGATGCTTGTAAAAATTTTGCTGTTTCCTCTTTATTTGGAGCATTTTTGTAAAATGTTTTCTTAAAATATCCTAATTGAATTTTATATTTTTCTACAAGATCTGGGAATGATTTCATTTTTTCAGCCATTTCTTCTATTAAACTGAAATCATTTATTAAATCAAGTAAATCTTCTAAGTTTGGTAACAATCCCTCATGTAATCTTGGATAAGTTTCTTTTAATAATAAAACTAAGTTTTCAATTGCTTGAGTTACAAAATTTCTCATAAAAGCTTCATCACGAGATGAGTGTTCTGAAAAATACATTCTTTTTAAAATAGAAGATATAGCAATTGATGTTTTTATTGGATCTTCAAAAGTAAATGGATTTAATCCAATTGAAGTATTATCATTAGGGTCAATAATATTATATTTTATTCCGAAATTTTCAGCTACTTCTTTAACATGTGATATTGATTCATAATCAGGTGCTAAATAGGTAATACCTAAATTTTTGTATATAGATTTATCACCATTATATTGATAAATAAGTTTTGAGAAATAAGCTTTAAATACTTTTTCTCTTCCTATTACTGGTGTAAGCATATTTAATGAAAAGTTTTCGTTAATATATGTATTAGAGTATGGTGAATTTAAAGTTGCAATATTTGTTTTTAAAGCTGTAAAACCTAATTCTTTAGCAGACTCTTTAAAGAAATATTTTTTCTCAATATCTCTAGCAATCATTGGTTCAAACATCATAGATGTTTTTCCAGAACCAGATACACCAACAATTAAAGTTGCTTCAAATCTTCTGGATTCAGGTGTTTTTATAGATTTACCAGTTTCTCTGTCTTTACAAATATACATTTCACAAGTATAAGGTCCCATTCCGATTGATTTATCTGATAAGTCAATTCCACCATAATCCCAAATAGATTCTTTAATAAATAGAGTATCATCAATTTTTGTATATAACCATTTGAATAATGGAAAGAAACTACAAACTGGAATGTACCAAGCAAATGCTGAAAAGGCAGGTTTTATTAAATCCATAAATGTTGTTATTATGTAAGAATAATTAGGTACCGAAAATAGTAAAATCCATCCAAATTGATTAATCCATTGAACAACCATCGATACTACTATAATATACAGTATTACAGCATATGTATAGAAAAATTGCAGTTTAGTATTCTTATCTTCAACAAATTTTGAAGCAAATGAAAAATAAAATGCAAATACTACACATGACATTGCGAGAGTATATTTTATTGGTCCCCAATATGAAACAGAAATACCAGAAAACATTATGAATAAAATTTCTGCAATTCTATCAATAGTAATATATACAGAAATTAGGGTTAATACATAAGTTGCAAAAGTATTTCTATCAGTTTTTAACTTCTTCAAAAACATATCTATATATTTCATAAAATTTCTATCCTTTTTTAACAAACTAATACATCTTTATTATCTAACAAAAATCAAAAAAAATCAAGCTTTTTCATGAAAAAAAGCTTATTATTGAAGCATTTTTTACTTCTGAATCATATAGATTTAATTTTGATAATACAATTTATTAATAAATTATAAAAAATAGGGTAGGTAAGATGAAACTAAATAAATTTTTGGAAGGAATATTTTCACTAATAATTTCTCAAATATTTATAAAAATATTTGGTGTACTTTATAGCTTATATTTAACTAATAAAACAGGTTTTGGAGATGGCGGAAATGCTATATATATGAGTGGATATCAAATATATGCATTGCTTCTTACAATTTCTTCTATAGGTGTTCCGAATGCAATATCAAAATTGATTTCAGAAAAAAGTTCAATAGGTGATTATAAAAATGAAGATAGAATATTGAAAATTGCTATATTTATATTTTCGTTAATTGGATTTTTAGGTAGTGTTCTTATATTCATATTTTCAAATTATATTGCTGTAAATATTATACAAATTCCAGAAGCTAATTTAAGTTTAAAAATATTATCACCAGCAATATTTTTTGTATCAATTATATCTGTTATGAGAGGATATTTTAATGGAAAAGGGAAAATATATATTACTGCTAAATCACAATTTTACGAACAAGTTATAAAGTCTATATTAACAATTGTTTTTGTAGAAATTACATCAAAGATTTCTAATTATAATACAGAAGCAATGGCTTCCGTAGCAAATCTTGCTACATCAGTTGCAACATTTTTTAGTTTAATATACATATATTTAAAATATAAAAAGGAAAGTAATATAAAATTTGGAAATGATTTTTTACAAGAGAGAATTTTAGTAATATTAAAAAAGATACTATTTATTTCTATTCCAATAACTATGAGTTCTTTAATTTCAAATTTAGGAAAAAATGTAGATTCAATTACTATAGTTAGATTACTAAAAAATATAATTGGTGAAGAAAATGCTAAAAGAAAATATGGTATTCTAAGTTCAAAAGTTGATATATTAATTGCGTTGCCATTATCTTTTAATACTGCGCTATCTACTGCTTTAGTACCAGAAATTTCAAAAAAAAGAGCAACAAACAATTTAGATGGAATTATAAGAAAAATAAAATTCTCAATAAATGTTACTTTTTTAATAGGAATTCCATGTGTATTTGGAATGTTTTTCTATTCTGAAAGAATTTTTCTATTACTATTTCCTAATGCTATAGAAGGATATGAAGCTTTATCTTTTGCTGCTTTTAGTATAATATTTGCTTTATTAATACAAACTGTTAGTGGTATTTTGCAGGGACTTGGAAATACTAAAGTCTTATTAATATCATCAATTATAGGGCTAGTTACTAAAATAATATTAAATTTTCTTTTAATACCAATGGAATTATTTTATGAAAAAGGTGCTATAGTAGGCAATATTTTTTCAAATGTAGTGTCATTTATAATATTGTATATTTCACTTAAGAAAACAATAAAATTGAAAATTAATTTAATAAGCTCTTCACTAAAACCAATAATATCAAGTATATTAATGATTATAATTTCAAACAAATTATATTATTATCTTTTACTAAAAAATGTATCAAATATTATTTCTATAATATTATCAATAATATTTGCAATATGTGTTTATACTTTTGTAATTATGATATTTTATATAAAAGATGTAAAAAAGTATGTAAAATATAAAAACGCTCAAAGGCTTGATAAATAAACGTTTTTTAAAATGGGAACCTTGAAAACCTTGAAAAATAAATGATTTTTTGAACTTTTTTTGAAAAAAAGAAGGATTTTAGCTTATTTTGGCGAATAAAAATATTGTAGAACAAAATAATAGATATTCTACATAATACTTATAATCTATTAGGAGGTAATTTTTAATGAACAAAGCTGAATTAGTAGCAGCAGTAGCTGCAAAAACAGGAGAAACAAAAAAATCTGCAGAAGAATCTGTAAATGCTTTTGTTGAAGTTGTTACAAACGCTTTAACAAATGGAGATAAAGTTCAATTAGTTGGATTTGGGTCATTCGAAGTAAGAAAAAGAGCTGCTAGAAAAGGAAGAAATCCACAAACTAAAGAAGAAATCAAAATACCTGCATCAAAAGCTCCAGTATTTAAAGCTGGAAAAGCATTAAAAGATTTAGTAAATAATAACTAAGATTTATATAAATATTATATGAATTAAAAAAAGATACGGAGTTTTTCGTATCTTTTTTGTTTTCAATTTGTATTATAAATGTAATATAAAAGAGTTTGAAAAAAGTAAATTTTAATAATATAATTATATACGATACAAAAGATAATAGGAGGTATTACACTTGGAACAATTTGAAGTTATATTTTTAGATGATGATAGGAAAACATTACTAGATCATCAAATGGTAAACAGTGGTGATACAGTTAAATATAAAGGAAAAACACCTGAAAAACCTGCAACTAATCAAATAAAATATTCTTTTATTGGTTGGATAGGCGAAGAAAAGATGAATTCAGTTCAAGAAAGATTAATTTTAGTAGCTAAATATTCAGTGGAAACAATTTCAGCAACAAAAGATGAAAATGCAATGTTGCAAGCTTCTCTAGAAAATGCAGAAAACACAAATTTAAATGCAACAATAGAAGCTGGACAAAAAGTTTCTGAACAACAAAAAGCTTTAGAAAAAGATGCTAGAACAGCTGAACAGATTGTTAATGAAATTTTAGAAAAAGGTAAAGTAGAAGTAGGAAAAGAAGCTAATAAGGATAATATAGAAAGATAAATATACTAAAGAAAGAATTGGAGGATTACAAATGAGCGTTGTAATTACATTAGAAGATATACAAGCATATGCAGAGGTAGATTATATTATTCATCATATGAATGAGCGATATATAGAAAAAATTCCACCTAAGATGCTAGAGTTTTTTAAAAGTTATAAAGATCCTAATCATGAGATACATATAAATCCATATGTACCACTTCAAAACCAAGGACTTAAAAGGTATACATTAGAAATTATAGCATTATTACATTTAAAATATTGGTGCGAAGATGAAAAAAGAAAACAAGAGTTATATAATATAATGCTTAGTAATCAACATAAACTTGAAGAACAAATGAAGGAAAAATATAGTGTTGAAAAACTATTTGACAATGCATCTGCTACAGTAGTAACAGGAGAGGGAGATTTAGAAAAAGAAGATTTTTCTAAGCCTAGAGCTGTACAAAGATATGAACAATATACTGAAAATAATCCTGATATACAAGACTATACAGATGTAGTTGATGAAGAACCATCAAATGGAGTTCGTAAATTAGAAAATTTGCCTGCAAATGAAAGTAGTAATTCTTTAGGAATATTTCAAAAAATAAAAAATAAATTTCTTTCTATATTTAGTAAAAGAAAATAATATAAAAATAACAATAGAGCCTCTATAATATAGAGGTTTTTATATTATAGGAAATTACTCTGCAATTTCATTACAAAGACTGAAAAGTTTTTACAGTTATGTGCAATAAAATTTAGTAAAAAGCTTGACAAAATATTAAAAAAGTAGTATAGTAGTTATGTTTTAAGAAGAAGTATCCACTTCTCACCTTATCTTAAGTGTGAGCATAAGGTTAAATTTCAATAAATATTCAATAAGGGATAATGAAATTTAGTGTGGATTTGGCTTTTTAAAATAAGTCAAATTTTTTTTTGGAGGTGTTTTACTATTAAACAAGAATTGCCTATAAATGGACAAATTAGAGAAAAAGAAGTTCAATTAATTGGTGCTGAAGGAGAGAAAATTGGAGTTGTTTCTATTGAAAAAGCATTAGATTATGCTACAGAAAAAAACTTAGATTTAGTTTTAGTTTCTCCTAATAGCAAACCAGTAGTTTGTAAATTAATGAATTATGGAAAATACAAATTTGAACAAGCAAAAAGAGAGAAAGAGTCTAGAAAAAATCAAAAAACTGTTGAATTGAAAGAAATTAGAGTTACACCAAATATTGGTGAACATGATTTTTCTTTCAAAAGTAAAAATGCTAGAGCTTTTTTAGAAGCTGGAAATAAGGTTAAATTTACAGTAAGATTTAGGGGAAGAGAACTAAATAATACAAAAGCAGGAGAAATAATTCTTAATAAATTTGTAGAAGATTTATTTGATATATCAACAGTTGAGAAAAAGCCATTCTTAGAAGGTAAAACAATGTTTGTAATTTTAACAAAAAAAATATAATAAATTAAAGAATGAAGGGAGATTTCAAAATGCCAAAATTAAAAACAAATAAAGCTGCTAAGAAAAGATATTCTTATACAGCTAATGACAAAGTTAAAAGAACAAAAGCTAATAGAAGACATCGTTTAGCAACAAAAACAACAAGACAAAAGAAATCAGGAAAAATTCAAAATGCATACGCAGATAAAACTGTAGTAGCAGGAATAAAAAAATTATTACCATATGGTAACTAGAATGAAATTTAGAATAGAAGGAGTTGAAAATAAATGGCAAGAGTAAAAACAGCAAGAACAACAAGAGCAAGACATAAAAAAGTATTAAAACAAGCAAAAGGATACTTTGGTGCAAAACATTACAGATATAGAAATGCAAAACAAGCAGTTATGAAATCTGGAATGTATGCATATGTAGGAAGAAAAGATAGAAAATCTGATTTTAGAAAATTATGGATAGCAAGAATTAATGCAGCTGCTAGAATGAATGGATTAACATATAGTAGAATGATAGCTGGATTAAAAAAAGCTAATGTTACAATTAATAGAAAAATGTTAGCTGAAATAGCTGTTTCAGATAGCAAAGCATTTGCTGAATTAGCTGAAATTGCAAAAAAAGCTTAATTTAAATAAAGTAAAAAAGAGGAATATGATTTTCATATTCTTTTTTTTTCTAATAAATAAATATTACAGTTTTACTACTACTATATTAAGTTTATGTTATATTATTTGAAAATATTGAAATATAATAAATATAAAGTTATCATATATTTGGGGGAAAAGATTTTATGAAAATAGAGAATGGTGTATTAATAAATATAAATAAATCAGATATAATAAATGAAACAGTCGTCATTCCAAATGGTGTAACAAAAATAGGTAGTGATGCATTTAAAGAATGGAAAAGTCTAAGAGAAATACACATACCAAATGGTGTAACCCAAATAGGTAAGGCGGCATTTGAGTATTGCCCAAATTTAACAAAAATAAATATACCAGATAGTGTAACTGAAATAGGTGATAGAGCTTTTAATGGATGCAGAAGCTTAGAAGAAATACACATACCAAATGGTGTAACCAAAATAGGCTATAAGACATTTTGTGAATGCGAGAGTCTAACCAAAATACAACTATCAGATGGTGTAACAGAAATAGATAATAATGCTTTTGAGTGGTGTGCAGATTTAATAGAAATAAACATACCAGATAGTGTAACAAAGATAGGTGATAGTGCATTTAATGGATGCGAAAATTTAACAGAAATGTACATACCAGATGGTGTAACAAGAATAGACTGTAAAGTATTTTGTGGATGTGGAAGTCTAATTAAAATACATCTACCAGATGGTGTAACAGAAATAGGTGCTAATGCATTTGAATTATGCCAAAGTTTAGTAGAAATAAATTTACCAGATAGTGTAGCAAAGATAGGTAATAGTGCATTTGAATGGTGTGACAGTTTAGTAGAAATAGACATACCAGATGGTGTAACGCAAATTAATAATTCTACATTTGCTGGATGTGAGAGTCTAACAAAAGTACACCTACCAGATAGTGTAATACAAATAGATGACTTTGCATTTGATGGATGCTCAAAATTACCCCAAATATATATACCCAATAATGTAACACAAATAGGTGATAGAGCATTTTTGGATTGTGATAGTCTAACAAAAGTACACCTACCAGATGGTGTAACAAAGATAGATATTTTGGCATTTTATAGATGCAGTGGCTTAGAAGAGATAAACATACCAGATAGTGTAGTTGAAATAGGTGAAGATGCATTTAAAAACTGTGAAAATTTAAATAATATAATAATTTCTGATAAAGCTTTAGATAAACATTTAGAATTCTGTATAAAAATGCGTATACCGATGCAAAAAATTTTTAAAGACTATTATGATAAAATAGAACAAATAAAAGCAAAAGCACATTTTAAACTTTCATCAAGCAATAATGAGTATAATGAAGACGATATGAATATTTTATATTATAAAATGCTTCATTCAATTGGAATAGAAGAAATTGAGAAAATTGTAGAAATACCAAATTTAACTTCAGAAGAAATTGAAAATTATTCATTAGAAAAAGATGAAGCATTTAATATTTTGTATGATACTAAATATGAGATTTCAGGAGATTTTAAAATAGCATTAGAAATTTTGAAAAAACTAGATTTAAGTCAACAAAAAATAGAATCAAATGAAAAAAACACTGTAGAGATGAGATTATTTAAAAGTATAAACCAAAAGTTAGAAGAAGGATATGAAGGTACTCTTGCAGATTTGATATCTATTTGTGTACAAGAACAAAATTTAGAAATAGAAGAAAATTGGTTAGAAGAAATAGCAAATTTTGAAAAAAGCATAAATAAAGCTCAAATTAATAAAACATTACATGAAATGAATGGAAAAATAGGACAAGCTTTAGGAGAATCTACAAACGAATATCCAGAAGCAATTGTAGAAATGCAGATTAGACCAATAGAAGCTATGGTTGAAGACATAATTAGAAATACATATAGAGATAATGGAAAAATAGACTTAGAAACTTTGAAAGCAGATTTAGAAAGAAAAATAGAAGGTGCACATGCTCCATATATTGTTCAACATAAAAATCAAATTGTAAAACTAGTTTTGAAGTTTTTAGAAAAAGATGAGACATTTCAAGAAGGAATAAACCATTCATTAGTAACTGCTTTAAGAAAAACTAAAGAAAATATTGGAGATAAGTGGAAATATAAACTAAACCAGACATTAAAACAAATGGGATACTCATTTAGTAGCTTGCCAAAATGCTTTTCAGCAGAAGAAATTGATAAGCTTTCAGATTTAATTGGAAGAGAACAAATAAAGGCAAAACCTGTTTCCATACTAAAAGAAGGAGCAGATAGAGAATCTGCTTATAAATTATTGTTAGAAAAAGACTTACCCAAAATAGTAACTTATAAACAATTACATGACATGTTTTTCTCTGTACATGAACCATATTCAGAAGAATTTAAAAAATATTTTAAAGAACATAGAGAAGAATTTTGGGAAAATCCAGAATATTATGGACAATTTGGAAGAATTCACAATAATTTTACAGAAATTATTAAAAATCCAAAATTAAAAAATATATATAAAAAAGGTGAGTTATCAGTAGGAAAAATTGTAGAATACTTTAAAGAAATGAATTTTCAAAACCAAAGGCCAGGAGAAGAAGAATTAGCAAGATTAGCTAGTTCTGTTGCTACAATTTCAACAGAAGAACAATTTGCACAAGTACAAAAAGTTTTTGAGATTACAAGGAGGAGAGAAAGAACTTCTATTCCGCCAACAAATGTACAAAAAACTAAGTTTCGTGGAAGAATGCTTTCACCAGATGATGTATTAAATTTATTTGCAGGAGATATAACAACATGTTGCCAAAGATTTAATGATGTTGGAGAAGGTTCAATGTTATTAGGTTCTATTGAAGAAAATGCAGGAATTTTTGTAATAGAAGAATTAGATGAAAATGGTAATCCAGTTAATATAATAGGACAATCATTAACAATTAGACAAAAAGGAGTAAGTGGTGGATATGACAGATTAACTTTTGATAATATTGAAATTACAGATAGTGTAATTTCAGGATTATCAAAAGAAGATGAACGAGAAATATTAGAAATTTATAAACAAGCTGGAAAAGATGCAATTGAAAAAGATAAAAAGTTTTTGAGAA
>OFGE01001325.1_pt1 | contig 22220 bp, 21 predicted proteins | sample 1521681 | NCBI WGS metagenome assembly OFGE01 (sample SAMEA3504093, study PRJEB24116) | mouse gut metagenome | biome: mouse gut; feature: mouse-associated habitat; material: faeces | place: Denmark | collected 2011
AAAATATTGGCCTGGTGGAGCTTGCTACAATGTCTTTTGGCCAGTCATTCCAGATTACGCCTATTCAGCTTGTAACGACAGTTTCGTCCATTATTAACGGCGGCAGGCGGATTACACCGCATTTTGGGGTGGCAGTAAAGGATGGGGACGGCAATACAGTAAAAGAATTTACTTATGGGGCACAGGAAGGGATAGTAAGTACAGAAACATCCGAAAAAGTACGTTTCCTTTTAGGGCAGGTAGTTTCAGAGGGCGGCGGGAAAAATGCCAAAATTGCAGGCTATGAAATCGGCGGGAAGACGGCGACCTCCCAGACCCTGCCAAGGAGCGCCAATAAATATATTTCATCCTTCCTTGGATTTGCCCCGGCTTCCGATCCGAAGGTAATGGTGCTTGTCATTATCAACAACCCCCAGGGGGTTTATTACGGCGGGACGATTGCGGCACCCGTAGCAAAAGAAATTTTTGAAGATATACTTCCATATCTGGATATTCCTTTTGATGAAGAGGCGGCAAAAGAAAACGAAGTGAGGTAAAAGTTATGATTTATCATGTAGCAGCGCCAGTGTTAATTGCGTTTGCAATCAGCGCGGTATTAGGACCGGTCATTATCCCGTTTTTACGGAAATTAAAAGTAGGGCAGACAGAACGGGAAGAGTTAAAATCCCATTTGAAAAAGACCGGGACACCTACCATGGGCGGGGTCATGATCTTAGCAGGGGTCTTAGTTACAAGCCTGCTGTTTTTGAATGAGTATCCCAGGATTATCCCGATTTTATTTTTAACGGTGGGGTTTGGCGTAATTGGTTTTTTGGATGACTATTTAAAAGTCGTGCTGCGCCGTCCTGACGGGCTGCTTGCATGGCAGAAAATGCTGCTGCAGATCATCGTAACTGGAATTTTCACACTTTATCTGCAAAAGTTTACAAATATTTCCCTTACGATGCTGATACCATTTTCAGGAGGGAAATACCTGGATTTGGGTATAATGGCAGTTCCGATGCTGTTTGTTGTAGTGATTGGTACGGTTAATGGCGTTAATTTTACGGACGGGTTAGACGGGCTGGCTTCAAGTGTGACTGTACTGGTAGCTACTTTTTTCAGCGTGGTCGCGGTAGGGACGGGCAGCGGGATTGAGCCGATTACCTGCGCGGTCGTGGGGGCCTTGCTTGGATTTTTACTGTTTAATGTCTACCCTGCAAAGGTTTTTATGGGGGATACCGGATCGCTTGCACTTGGCGGATTTGTAGCGGCCGCGGCTTATATGCTGCAGATGCCGCTGTTTATCCCGATTGTGGGGTTTATTTATATGATTGAGGTAATTTCCGTTATGATACAGGTTTCTTATTTTAAGGCAACCCATGGAAAGCGGTTTTTTAAGATGGCGCCTATCCACCATCATTTTGAGCTGGGGGGATGGTCGGAGACGAGGATTGTGGCGGTATTTTCAATTATAACGGCGCTGCTTAGCCTCTTGGCGCTGATGGCAATGTAGTATATTAATAAGGGGGGAAGCGTTGGCTGGCTGCGTTTTTTAAGAATTATCATTTTGGTTTCATATAACAGGAGGAAAAAATGGTTTTAAAAGATAAACATTTTCTTGTCATGGGAACAGGCAAAAGCGGGACGGCTGCAGCCTGTCTCTTAAAAAAACAACAGATAACGGCAGCCCTCTATGACGGCAACGCCGGATTAGACAAAGAAGCATTTTACCAAAACAACCCGCTTTTAAAAGGAATCCCGCTTTATTGCGGTGAATTGCCAGAAGAAGTGGCAAAGGCCACTGATATCCTGATCTTAAGCCCCGGGGTGCCTGCGGATCTTGCATTTGTACAAGGCTTGCGGGACAAAGGCATTGTCGTCTGGGGAGAGGTTGAGCTGGCTTATGTATGTTCCAAAGGGAAGCTGCTTGCGATTACCGGTACAAACGGCAAGACAACGACAACAGCGCTGCTCGGCGAGATATTAAAAAGCCATTATTTGGATGTGAAGATAGTTGGCAATATTGGAATCCCATATACAAGCATTGCTTCTGAAACAACCAGCGAGACAGTGACCGTAGCGGAAATCAGCAGCTTTCAGCTTGAAACCGCGCATACGTTTGCGCCGCAGGTTACGGCGATTTTAAATATTACGCCGGATCACCTCGACCGCCACCACACTATGGCCAATTACGTTGCGGCAAAAGAGGGCATAGTTAAAAACCAAGGGCCAAATGATTTATGCGTATTAAATTATGAGGATGAGGAGCTAAGGCGTTTTGGAGAGGGGCTATGTGTCCGTGTCTGCTGGTTTTCCAGTAAGCGCAGGTTAAAAGACGGATTTTATCTGGAGGATGGCGTGATTTATTCGTCAAAATCAGGACAGAGAAAAGCCCTTGTAAAAACAGAGGAATTAAATCTTTTGGGGATGCATAATTATGAAAATGCGATGGCGGCAGCCGCAATGGCAGCGGGGTTTGGCGTACCGTCCAGTAAAATAAGGGAAACGCTGCTAAAGTTTCAGGCAGTAGAGCACAGGATAGAATATGTCGCCGAAATACGGGGCGTCCGGTTTTATAATGATTCCAAAGGGACGAATCCAGATGCAGCCATCAAGGGGATTTGCGCGATGGATAGGCCAACATTTTTAATTGGGGGGGGTTATGATAAAAATGCTTCTTATGACGCGTGGATTGATTCGTTTGGCGGGAAGGTTAAAGGGCTTGTGTTAATCGGCGCGACCAGGGAGAAAATCAGGGACGCAGCCATCTCAAGAGGGTTTACAGCGGTCACTATGGCAGATTCCTTAGAAGAAGCAGTCCGTTTCTGCTATGGGCACGCTGTATCCGGCGACGCAGTGCTTTTGTCACCGGCATGCGCAAGCTGGGGGATGTTCGCTAATTATGAAGAGCGGGGCAGAAAGTTTAAGGAAATAGTGAATCAATTAAAGGAGTGACTCTATGGCCCAAAAAACCAAAAAATCCGGTGGTGGGAAAAAGAAAATAAAATATTTTGATTATACGCTGTTGTTTATTATTATATTTTTGGTGGGTTTTGGGCTGGTCATGCTTTATAGCACAAGCTCGTATAACGCGCAGCTGAAAATGAACGATTCCGCGTATTATCTGAAAAAACAGCTTTTTGCTTCCATTTTGGGGTTTTGCGGCATGTTTGTCATGGCAAGGACGAATTATCATTTTTGGCTGAATTTAAGCTGGCTGGCTTATCTGGGTTCCCTGGGGCTTTGTGTTGCGGTTATTTTTAAAGGGACAAATCTAAACGGGTCTACCCGGTGGCTGAAAATCGGGCCATTGTCCTTTCAGCCTTCGGAGCTGGCGAAGATATCGGTAATCCTCTTCCTTTCCGCCCTAATCAGCTTATCGGCCAAACGGGTGAGGGAGCTGGCGACGGTATTTAAGCTTTTGATGGTTATTGCTCCAGTAGTCATTATTGTTGCTATGAGCAATTTAAGTACGGCAATTATTATACTTGGAATCAGCATCTGCCTGATTTTTGTGGCGAGCCCGAAATATCTGCAGTTTTTTCTTATGGGCGGGCTTGTGGCGGCATTTGGCGCCATTTACATATTTGCGGAGCGTTACCGGGCGGACCGCCTGTTGGTTTGGCTGCACCCGGAAGATTTTGAGAAGGGCTACCAGACCCTACAGGGGCTTTATGCGATTGGATCGGGCGGGCTGTTTGGGAAAGGGCTTGGGGAAAGCATGCAAAAGCTCGGATTTTTGCCAGAAGCGCAGAATGATATGATTTTTTCTATTATCTGCGAGGAGCTGGGCCTCTTTGGTGCAATTTGTGTCATTTTGCTGTTTTTGCTGATGATCTGGCGTTTTTTGGTTATCGCCAACAATGCCCCGGATTTGTCCGGCGCATTGATTGTAGTCGGGATTATGGCACATATTGCGATCCAGGTTATTTTAAATATTGCAGTTGTGACCAATTCCATCCCCAATACCGGGGTTACGCTCCCGTTTATCAGCTACGGGGGGACTTCGGTAGCAATCCTTTTGACGGAGATGGGGCTGGCATTAAGCGTATCACGCGGCATTAGACTGGAGATGGTTTGATTTGGAAAAAGACAGGGAAGAGATCGTCCGCAGAAGGGGGCGGCGCAAAAAGAAAAGAAAAATATTGCTAAGCGTATTCCTTGCGGTATTGCTCTCGGCGGCCGTAGCCGTGCTTGTGGTGTGGAAGGTGTTTACTGTAAAGGAAATTGTGGTGGAGGGCAATAAGCTTTATTCCGATAAACAAATCGGGCAGTTTATCCGGGAGGACAAATATTCCTGGAATTCCCTGTATGTCCTGTTAAAATACCGTTTTTTGGATGTAAAGGAAATACCGTTTATTGATTCTATAGAAATCTCCCTGAAAAACCCACATACCGTTAAGGTGCATGTGTACGAAAAAGCAATGCTTGGATCTGTTTATATCTCCGCGATCGGGCAGAACGCCTATTTTGACAAGGACGGGTTTGTCGTGGAAACATCCCAGGAAACCATCGAGGATGTCCCCCAGGTAGAGGGGCTTTCCTGCGATAAGGTGGTATTATATGAAAAGCTTCCGCTGAATGACGAAAAGGTGCTAAGGAGCCTTTTGGTCACAACACAGGCATTAAAGAAAAATGAGGTGGTTCCGGAGAAAATATATTTTGATGAAGGCGGGGAAATTTCGTTGTCGTACGGCGGCATACGGGTGCTTTTGGGCGGTACGGACAGCCTAACGCAAAAAATCCTGCGCCTGCCCTATATCCTGCCGCAGTTATCTGGTAAAACCGGTACGCTGCATGTGGAAAACTGGACAGAAAACAGCACGGATATAATTTTCCAGGAGAATAAATAAAATTTTTTTGATTTTTTTGTTGCGTAACGACGCAAAAAAATATATTATATATATGTTGGAGTATACCGTATTATGGATTAGATTACCTTACATAGAGTTATGAAGTAACTATTTCAGATAAATAATGGGTAAAAAGAGGAGGAGCTACCTTGCTTGAAATTATGACACCAGAAATAGATTCCAGTGCAAAGATTATTGTAATCGGAGTGGGAGGCGCTGGAAATAATGCAGTAAATAGAATGATAGACGAATGTATCGGAGGGGTCGAGTTTGTCGGAGTAAATACGGACAAGCAGATTCTGATGAATTGCAAGGCGCCGAAGTTAATCCAGATCGGCGAGAAGCTGACAAAGGGGCTTGGCGCAGGGGCACAGCCGGAGGTAGGCCAGAAAGCGGCGGAAGAAAGCGCGGAAGAGCTGGCGGCGGCGGTAAAGGGCGCAGACATGATTTTTGTCACCTGCGGAATGGGAGGCGGCACTGGTACGGGGGCTGCCCCGGTCGTGGCACAGATTGCCAAGGAGCAGGGGATTTTGACCGTAGGCGTCGTAACCAAACCATTTAAGTTTGAAGCAAAGACCCGTATGGTCAATGCGCTTGCTGGCATTGAACGTTTAAAGCAATGCGTGGATACGCTGATTGTGATCCCAAATGATAAGCTGCTTGAAATTGTAGACCGCCGGACGACGATGCCGGATGCATTAAAGAAGGCGGATGAGGTTTTGCAGCAGGCGGTTCAGGGCATTACGGATCTGATCAACATTCCTGCACTGATTAACCTGGACTTTGCGGACGTACAGACCGTTATGAAGGATAAGGGCCTGGCGCATATCGGTATTGGTTCGGCCAAAGGCGACGATAAGGCGCTCGAAGCGGTTACGCTTGCGGTCGGAAGCCCTCTGCTTGAGACGCGTATTGACGGTGCAAGCCATGTTATTATCAATATTTCCGGCGATGTATCGCTGATGGATGCCAACGATGCGGCGAGCCATGTACAGGATCTGGCTGGGGACAATGTCAATATTATCTTCGGCGCCAAGTATGACGAAAATATGACGGACGAGGTTCAGATTACAGTGATTGCGACCGGGTTAGAAAGCCAGGAACCCATCCAGAATAAGCCGCAGGGTACAGCCAGGTACGGAACCTTCGGCGGCAGGGGGGCGGCGGCGCCTTCTGGTACAATGGCGGGGGGGATCCGTCAGGCAACAACCCCGGTAAGGCCGGTTTCCTCTGGCAGCAGCCCATATGCAGGGAATCCGGGCAATATGGGGGCACAGAACACACCTGCACCTTCTGCAGCCCCCTTTAACTACGGCGGATTGAAAAAACCGTCAAAGCCGGAAGGGAACAGCCCGGCGAAGAATATTGAGATCCCAAGCTTCCTAAAGAATACCACCCGCAAATAAAATCATTTCCTATATACAAAAGCCTTACGGAATGGCCCGTAAGGTCTTTTTTTGTCATTTTTTTAAGATGGATTTTCCGTTCTGTTTTCCCTAGTTTGACAAATTTCAGAAAAATTTTCCACTATAATAATTTCTAAAGTACGAAGCTGGAGGTGAAGAGTGAATTATGGATTTTACGTGGATGTATTTTTCCTGACTAATTTTTATCTGGATTTTTGGGCTGTGTATGCAGTCAGTGAAGTGCTGCAGCAAAAAAGAAGGCTGCCCAGAGCCATTTTGTGCTGCGCGTCCGGCAGCCTTGCCGGATGTATTTTATTCCTGGCGCTGTCAAATTATGACCTTTATGTCCTGTGTATTCATTTTATCGTAAATCCGGTCATGGTAGTGTGTTGTTTTTTCCCCGCAGGGAAAAAGATTTATGTAAAAGCCTATCTTTTGATGTATTTTATCGTATTGCTGTTAGGCGGAAGCATGGAGTGGCTGTACCATACAGTCATGGGAGGGCGATACTACGAGCTATGCCTGGTTCTCTCCGCCGTCCCGGTTTTGGTGTTTCTTTTTATTTTACGCAGAAAACGGAAAAATGTGCAGCGGATTTATCCTGCGGCAATTAACCACCAGGGGAAAACAGTATCGCTTTTAGCGCTCTACGATACGGGGAATACCCTGTATGACCCTTACTTAAAAGAACCTGTACATATTATCGCAAACAAAGAGTTTGAATCTTTGGGTGGAAAGGAGTCCTTTTCGGTCCGCCTGATACCGTTTTCATCCGTGGGCTGCGGGCAGGGGATGTTAGAGGCGTTTACGGTGGAATGTTTAACAATCAAGGAAGGGGACGGCCGGATTGTATTTGCGCCAGCGGTTTTAGCTGCGGCAGAAGACGCCTTATTTAAAGGCCGCCCATACCGGATGATACTGCATTGCAGTATAAGTGATAAAATGCCATTAACGGCAACACAAGGGACGCCTTTTAAAACGGCGTATTCAAGTAATGAATAGAAGAGAGGAAAAGCTATGTACATAAAAATAAATATTCCCAGACAGATTCAGTTTAAATGGATGTCATCCGTCTATAATATGATGTTCGGGCAAAAAAATGACATCTTTTATATTGGGGGCGCAGAAGTGCTTCCGCCGCCGTTGGAAGCAGAGGAGGAGGCAGCATGCATCAGCTGCCTTGGGGAAAACGGCGAGGCCACGGCAAAGAGCAGGCTGATTGAGCATAACCTGCGCCTGGTGGTCTATATTGCCAAAAAGTTTGATAACACCGGGATCGGGGTTGAGGATTTGATTTCAATTGGCACGATTGGGCTTATAAAATCAATTAATACATTTAACCCGCAGAAAAATATCAAGCTGGCGACGTATGCGTCCCGTTGTATTGAAAATGAGATTTTGATGTATTTAAGGCGCAATAGTAAGACCAAAATGGAAGTCAGCATTGACGAGCCGCTAAATGTGGACTGGGACGGCAACGAGCTTTTACTGTCAGATATTTTGGGTACGGATGAAGATGTAATTTACCGGGATATTGAAGCAGAGGTGGAGCACCATCTTTTGGGCAAGGCAATTGATAAGCTTTCTGGCAGGGAACGGATGATTGTAGAGCTTAGGTATGGGCTTGGTAAAGGCGGGGGCAGGGAGCTGACGCAAAAAGAAGTGGCGGACCGGCTGGGAATATCGCAGTCGTATATCTCAAGGCTGGAAAAGAAAATTATGCGGAGGCTGAAAAAAGAAATGATCCGCTTAGAATAGCGGAGAAAAACTCAAAAACCATAAAAAAACAGTGTGCAAGAACCTTTTGCATATGCTATAATTTTATGTAGCAGGAGGCATTTGTCCCCATGCCGTACAATAGGTGCACGGCATGGAGAGGATTCTAAGAAAGGTAATTGCGCATGCTTTTGAGTGCGGACTTCTCAAGACGGCTGACCTGGGCCTGCGAGATGTGGATTTCTTCTGCTACCTCCATTTGCGTTTTCCCTTCAAAGAAGCGGAGCTTTATGATGTAATTTTCCCGCTGGTTTAAATGCTTCATCGCATCGCCGATGGATAGTGATTCAATCCAGTTTTCTTCTTTATTTTTCTTGTCTTTGACCTGGTCCATGACATAAAGTGTGTCGCCGCCGTCGGTATATACCGGGTCATAGAGGGAAAGGGGGCTTTGGATGGCATCTAAGGCAAAGACCAGCTCTTCCTTGGGGATTCCAGTGGACTCGGATATGTCCTGTATAGTGGGTTCTTTAAAAGAGGTTTTGGAAAGCTGCTCTTTGGCGTGGATTGCCTTATAGGCAGTATCCCGGAGCGAGCGGCTTACGCGGATGGAAGAAGCATTATCACGCAGGTAACGGCGGGTTTCGCCGATAATCATAGGTACGGCATAAGTGGAGAATTTGACGCCTATGGTGTCATCGAAGTTGTCGATGGATTTGATTAGCCCTATGCAGCCAATCTGGAACAGATCGTCTACATTCTCATTGTTGCCAGAGAAACGTTTAATGACACTTAAGACCAGCCTTAAGTTCCCTTTAATGTAAGTTTCTCTGGCGGCAGCATCGCCAGCTTTGATTTTTTGAAACAGTTCTTTCTTTTCCTCTTCTTTGAGGATGGGGAGTTTGGATGTGTTGACACCGCAGATTTCGACTTTGTAGCCAGCCATGGGGAGACCTCCAGTTTCTTAAAGTAGTATGGTAAAATGATTCTCACTTTTGGCTTTTTTTATTCATGCGAAAAGAACGTTTGCAATAAGATACAAATGAGGTGGTAAAGGATGAAGGATTTAATTGATGAAAGGAATTTTAGGGAAAAGTGCGCCAGAAGTATAGTAAAAGGATATAATGTGCGTTATGTAATGCCCGGGGAACAAAAAGTGGAAACAGAGGAAGTGGAAGAAGCAGCGGCTGTACAGGAAGCGGGAAATCCTAAGGGCGTGCTTGACGATGAGGGCAGATGGGCGAATATTCCGTCGGCGGGATATGGGAAAAAAAAGGACAACGATCCGGTGACAGAGGAGCAGATACGAAGGATTTTAGGCCAGCAGAGCGAGGGGACAATGGAGCTTTTGGCCGGGCTTGGGGAGGAACCACCGGCCATGCCATAAAATGGCCCCTTGCCCCGTTTCGTTTATTTTGTGCGGTAAAACCAAATAGAAAGGACAGCGGAAACCGTCCAGCCAACAGGCCATGCGCACCAGATACCAATGGGCGCTTCCATCCAGCCGGAAAGCAGGAATGCTAATAGGACACGCAAAACAAGATCGGTAAAGGTTGCAGCCATAAAGGGGGCCATGGCCCCTTTTCCACGCAGGACACCGTCTGCGATGAGTTTTGCAGATATAATAAAATAAAACGGCGACAGGATGAATAAAAATTGGCGCCCAGCTGTAAGTGCGGTGACGGAGGTTTCATTGAGGAATAGCAGCAGCAGCCGGCCGCCCAGCCCAATATATAGGATGCAAAAGGGCACACACAGCAGCCAGACTAATTTGAGCCCTGCCCGAAAGCCCTCTTTGATCCGCAGGTACTTGCGCCCTCCAAGGTTTTGTGCCGTGAAATTGGAAATACCATTGCCAATAGTAGTAAATGAGGTAATTACCAGGTTATTTAATTTCACGGCGGCAGAATATCCGGCCGCGACACTGACGCCATAGCCGTTTATAAGCCCCTGTATCAGCATATTGCCTACAGAAATGAAGGATTGCTGCAAAATACTTGGCACTGCGATAACGGCTATTTTTTTAAAGATATCCCATGAAAAAACGGGGATGTGCCCATCTGTTTTTATTTTGGAAAGGCGTTTTTTGACGAGGATGACTGAGCAGACGCAGCTTATGCCCTGGCAGAGGAAGGTTGCCCATGCCACGCCGGAAACACCCATACGAAACAGCTTGACAAACAGGATGTCTGCCGCTATATTCGCGCTTGATGAAAATGCAAGGAAGAAAAAAGGCGTTTTGGAATCTCCAAGGGCTGAAAAAATACCTGTTGCAATATTGTAAAAGAATAAAAAGGGAAGCCCAAGGAGGTATATATTAAGGTAAATTGCAGAGTCGTGCAGGATTTTGGGCTGTGTTTTCATCATGTCCAGCAGGGCGTTGCATGAGAACAGCCCTGTAAGCATTAAAATCATACATAATATGCCTCCAGAAAGCAAGGCAGTACAGACGGCAGATTTCATGGCCCGGTAATTTTTTTCGCCAAACAGCCGGGATACTATGACTGAGCAGCCGATATTACATCCAAACGCAAATGCAATAAAAATAAGCGTTATATTATAGCTGTTGCCGACTGCGGCAAGGGCATGCTCTCCGATAAATTTTCCGGCTACGAATGAATCGGCGATATTATAAACCTGTTGGAATATAATGCTGCCAAACATGGGCAGGCAAAATTTCCATAACACCTCTTGTGGTTTTCCTGTTGTCAGATCTTGATTCATAAATATTCAACCCTTTCTGTTTACTTTCGTTCCACAACGTATTATACTGCTTTTTAGAAATATGAAAAATATATAGATTGTATAGTAGAGATATTATGAAGATATGGATATAAATTTTGAATATTATAAAATATTTTATTATGCTGCCAAGTACAAAAGCATTACCAAGGCAGCAGGGGTATTAAAAAACAACCAGCCCAATGTGACAAGGGTGATAAAGCTTTTGGAATCACAGCTATGCTGCAGGCTCTTTATCCGGGGGCCCAGGGGGATTGAGCTGACGCAGGAGGGGAAACGGCTGTATGAGCATGTAGAGATTGCCTGCCAGCATTTGTTAGGCGCACAGGCAGAGATACGCAGCGGGGATACAGAGTGTAAAGGTATCGTAGAGATTGGCGTGACGGAAACAGCGCTGCATTTATTTTTGCTCCAGAGGCTGCATGGTTTTCATACGGCATATCCGGAGATCAAAATTAAAATCCAAAACAGCGCTACGCCTGCAATTTTAAAAGGGCTTATCAGCGGCAAAACAGATTTTGCAGTAGTTACAACGCCATTTATGTCTTCTGCCAGCCTGCGCTGTGAGAAAATGATGGAATTTGAGGAAATTTTAGTCGGCGGGACAGAATATGCGGCGGCTGCAAAAGAGGGGCTAAAGCTTGAGGGGCTTTATCGGTATTCTTTGATTGGATTGGGATGCGGTACGGCAACCTATGAGTTTTATAAGGATTTATTTGCCGGGCGCCAAACGGATTTTGAGCTGGATATGGAGGTGGCGGCATCCGATCTGATGCTTCCTTTGATCCGGAATAACCTGGGAATTGGGTTTGTAGCAGAGCCGATGGCAAGGCCGTTTATCCGTAAGGGGGAGATTTTACAGATTGGTCTGGATATTAGTGTGCCGAAGCGGGAGGTACAGATGGTTTGGGATAAGGGGAGGGGGAAAAGCGGGGCGGCGGATGCTTTGTGTAAGTACTTGAAACGTAAGTGAGGCTTTTGCGATACATTGCCCTTGCAGTCAATTATATGGTATAATTGGGCTATGAACCCTTCAGGAAAAGAAAGGAATGCAAAAATGAAAGAAAAAACAATATTGTCCAATAAACAATACCTCTATTTGACCGAATTTTTCGCGGGCATGTCTGTCATGGCAGTGGAGCTTGGGGCAAGCCGCCTGCTGGCCCCGTATTTTAGCTCATCCCAAATCGTATGGACTATTATTATCGGCACGATTATGATTGCTATGGCGCTTGGCAATATTTATGGTGGAAGGTATGCAGACAAAAACCCAAATCCGGACAAGCTATATAGCAGGATCCTTGTTGCCGCTGTCTGGATTGCATGCATCCCGGCGGCTGGTAAATATGTCATTCTGGCCATATCCGCAGCGCTGGTATTTACGGTCAATTCCAATTTTTTGGTATGGGCCGGTTTTTTTGCTTGTATGGCTATTTTTGTTTTCCCGCTGTTTTTGCTGGGGACAGTTACGCCGTCTTTGGTAAAATATACGATGGACAGCCTAACAGACAACGGCCGGACAGTTGGTATGTTAAATGCCTCAAATACCATAGGCAGTATTATAGGTACATTTTTGCCTACGTTTGTCACAATTCCGTCAGTCGGTACGTCGGTTACATTTCTGGTGTTTGCCGGAATCCTGCTTTTGTTGTCCGCTGTTTATTTTATAAAGGCGGGCAGGGGGCATAAAGGGATGGCCGCAGCATTTATTTTGTTTTTGATTTGCTGTGTTACAGGTTATTCGGACAGCTTTGCATTCTGGGAGAAGGATTTGGTATATGAAGGGGAGTCGGTATACAATTATTTGCAGGTAAAAGAGGACGAGGACAATGTGGTACTTTCCACGAATGTGTTGTTTGGCGTGCAGTCTATTTTAAAAAAGGACGGCGGCTTGACCGGGATGTATTATGACTATGCCCTTGCGGCCCCGCTTATGGCGGATGTTATGGAAAAAGAGGAATTCCGTGTGCTTATATTGGGAAACGGCACAGGGACGTTTGCCTCGCAGTGCAAACGTTATTTTAGCGGTGCACAGGTAGAAGGCGTAGAGATAGACGAGAAAATTACAGCGCTGGCCAGGCAATACTTTAAGCTTCCGGAGGATGTGAAGGTGAGCACGTATGATGGCCGTGCATATTTGAATGTTGTGGATGGAAAATACGATGTGATTATGGTGGATGCGTACCAGGATATTACAATACCGTTCCAGATGTCATCGGTTGAATTTTTTACGCTGGTGAAGGAGCACCTTACCGAGGACGGCGTGATGGTTGTGAATATGAATATGCGCGGGCAAAAGGAGGGGAATATTAACCAGTATCTTGCGGATACGATAGCGTCTGTGTTTGAAGAGGTATATACGGCGGATGTGCCGGGGACAACGAACAGGGAGCTGTATGCATCAGATTCGGCTGGGATGCTCTCGGATTTTTCGGAAAACCGCAGCCAGGTACCGGATCAGAAGCTTTCAGGGATGATGGCACAGGTAGAAGGGGCGCTGGAAAAATATCAGGCGGGCAGGTATTTGCTGACGGATGATAAAGCCCCAGTGGAATTGCTGGGGATGCAGGTGATTGACGACCTGATTTTCGGGGAAATAGGGTACTATAAGCAACTTGTGGAAAAAGAGGGGGTTTCTGGATTATTAAGGGAGCTTAAGTAGGGGAAGGGCATATCTGCCAAAAAAAGGAAGCTTCCAGCATAATATAAAATATACTGAAAGCTTCCAGGGGAGGATAAGTATTCTTGCATCTTTTGTAAAAAGTTCCCGGCAAGCGGTGGGGGATTTCTCTCACCGGGAACAATTATAGTATGGGCCGGTAATCTAAGGTTTATACATAGAAATTTAATTTAGTTACATTTTTTTTTACATTTCAAAGTATTGTAATCTAAAAGCCATTCAATTATAATAATCAGATAACTAACGGAATACTAAGAAAAGAGGTTGTGTATATGAAGAAAAAAATTTATTCTAATTTGATTCTTATGATGTGCGCAGTATTTTTGTTTGCCGGCTGCGCGGCCAACGGGAATACTGGCGAAACGCAGCAGGAGGTACAGGAAACAGAACATAAGTCAGAAGTGAGGTCTGCATTTGTTGAGGAAAAGGTAACGGAGACGACAGAGCCGGAAGAAGCGCTGCAGCCAGAGGATGACACGTCCGCCACAGCAGATGGCAGAGGGGAATTAAATACGGAACCGGAGACAGAGACGGAGCCTGCAACCGAAGCAGTACCAGAAACCGAGACAGAGACGGAAACCGAGACTGAAATCAACGGCGTCAAAGCGATTATTGCTTCCGATAAAACGTTTGATTACGTTGCACTGGGCAATTCAGTGACCTGTAACGATGTCGCAGAGGGCAACTGGTGGGGGAGCTGGGGCATGGCGGCTTCTTCCGAAGAAAAAGATTACATACACCTGGTAGCAAGGTGGTTAGGCGGACAGACGCCCAAAGACGTCACGACAACCGTCCTGGATCTGAAGAAATGGGAAGTGGCGCAGAACCGGAATGCCATACTGGCAGATTATGAAGGCTATTTTAACGAGCATACAGATCTTGTTACCATACAGACCGGGGAGAATATTACTTCCTTTAAAGAAACCTTAGGAAGCGATTACAATAGCCTGGTGAAGCTGATTAAGGAAAAAGCCCCAAATGCGCAGATTCTGATGCTGGGGGAAACGCTTTGGCCTTCCGAGGATATTGAAGCGGCAAAGCGGGGGGCATGCGCGGCTTATGGCGTCCCGTTTGTGGAAATGACTGATTTTTTGAATGGATATGAAGCGTTTTACCGTTCTGCGATTGGGGCGGTAGTGTCCGGCGCAGACGGCGGGCAGCATACGATTACAAATGAAGTTGTGGCGGCGCATCCGAATGACGAGGGGATGGCTTGTATCGCGCAGTTAGTCATTAACCATATTTCCGTACATTAGGCGGCACGTCCCATTCTGTACAGAATGATTCAGCGGCCTTAAGTAAATACAATACACAAGATGGAGGTTTTTATGTTAGAACAATCTTACTATGACAAGGCAGATGAAATCATCAGCCAGCATGGGACGGTGCAGCGGTTTTTGATTCCGATTATCCAGGATATCCAAAGCCATTACCGCTATCTGCCGCCGGAGCTTTTAAGCTACGTGGCAAAGCGGCTTGGCATCAATGAAGCTAAAGCATACAGCGTAGCAACCTTTTATGAGAATTTTTCCTTTGAAGCTAAGGGCAAGTACGTGATCCGGGTATGCGACGGTACGGCGTGCCATGTGCGCAAGTCTACTGCAATCTTGGATCAGATCTATAAAGAAACTGGGCTTGGCAAAGGTAAGCATACGACGGACGATATGCTCTTTACATTAGAAACTGTATCCTGCCTTGGGGCATGCGGCTTAGCCCCGGTACTTACGGTCAACGATGTGGTGCATCCTGCTATGACGCCGGAAAAGGTACACGAACTGTTTGAAGAATTGAGAGGTGCAAAAGGGTAAATGAGAATCGAAAACAGAGAAGCCTTGGATAAAAGAAGAAAAGAAGCAAAAGAAGCAATGAAACGCCCGGCGCACCGGATTTTAGTCTGTGCCGGAACGGGCTGTCTTGCCGGCGGTTCCGCCAAAATATATGACCGCTTTTCGGAGCTTGCGGCGGGAATGGACGACGTTTCGGTGGAATTTGGCGCGGAAATTGCCCATGCAAAGGTAAAGCGCAGCGGCTGCCACGGGTTTTGTGAAATGGGCCCGCTTGTGCGGATTGAGCCGAAGAATTACCTGTACGTTAAGGTAAAGGAAGAAGACTGCGACGAGATTTTTGAAATGTCCATCAAAAACGATCTTCCGGTGGAGCGGCTATTGTATGAAGCGGACGGCGTAAAATACGAGACACAGGAGAAAATTCCGTTTTATGAGAAGCAGACGCGCCTGGTACTAAAAAACTGCGGCCATATCGACGCGGAAAATATCGACGAATACCTTGCTGTAGGCGGTTATCAGGCGTTAGAGAAGGCGCTGTTTGAAATGACGCCGCATGCGGTTGTGGAGGAAATATCAGAGTCCAATTTAAGGGGACGCGGCGGCGGCGGTTTTCAGACCGGATATAAATGGAAGCAGGTGGCGCGCCAGAAGGAAGCGGACAAGTATATCGTCTGCAACGGGGATGAGGGCGATCCCGGCGCATTTATGGACCGCAGCGTGATGGAAGGCGATCCGCACAAAATGTTAGAGGGGATGATGATTGCGGGCTATGCCGTCGGCGCGCAGAACGGCTATATCTATGTGCGCGCGGAATATCCGCTTGCAATCAGCCGCTTAAAGCTTGCGATTGCACAGGCCGAGGAAGCGGGGCTTTTGGGCGATCGTATTTTGGGTACGGATTTTAGCTTCCAGGTACATATTAACCGCGGCGCGGGCGCGTTTGTCTGCGGGGAAGGAAGCGCTTTGACCGCGTCCATTGAGGGCGAGCGCGGGATGCCGAGGACCAAGCCCCCTAGAACCGTAGAGCAGGGGCTGTTTGCAAAGCCCACCGTGTTAAACAATGTGGAGACGTATGCTAATGTGCCGATGATTATCAACGAGGGCGCCGCCTGGTACCGTACTATAGGAACCGAAGGGAGTCCCGGCACCAAAGCGTTTGCACTGACCGGAAGCGTGAAGAATACCGGGTTAATCGAAGTGCCAATGGGCACCAACCTGCGTAAAATCGTATACGATATCGGCGGCGGGGTCAAAAACGACGTACCGTTTAAGGCCGTACAGATCGGCGGGCCGTCCGGCGGCTGTTTGGTGACAAGCAATCTGGAGGTTGCCCTGGATTTTGACTCCTTAAAGAAGCTAAACGCCATGATTGGCTCCGGCGGCCTTGTGGTTATGGATGAAAATACGTGTATGGTGGAAGTTGCCCGTTTCTTTATGAATTTTACCCAGAACGAAAGCTGCGGCAAATGCGTGCCGTGCCGCGAGGGGACGAAACGGATGCTGGATATCTTAGAGGATATCGTTGCCGGGAAAGGGACGAAGGAATCGCTTCAAACCTTAGAAGAGCTTGGGGAAGCGATTACCAATACGGCGCTCTGCGGGCTGGGCAAAAGCGCGGCTCTTCCGGTGCTTTCTACGCTTCGCAATTTCAGGGAGGAATACCTGGATCATGTAGAAGGAAAACGCTGCAAAACAGGTACCTGCCAGGCGCTGATGCAGTACAAAATCAAAACGGATTTGTGTAAGGGGTGCTCCAAGTGTGCAAGGAACTGCCCGGTCAGCGCAATCAACGGCAAAATAAAGGAACCTTTTGTAATCGATCAGGAGTTGTGCATCAAATGCGGCAGCTGTCTGGATAACTGTCCGTTTGGCGCGATTGTGAAAGAAAGTTAGGAGGAACGAAAGATGGATTATATTACAATAGATTCCAAAAAGGTGCCGATAGAAGGGGAGAAAAACGTCCTTTCCTTAATCCGTAAAATCGGCATTGACCTGCCGACGTTTTGTTACCATTCCGAATTATCCATTTACGGGGCGTGCCGTATGTGCGTGGTGGAAGACGACAAAGGAAGGATTTTTGCATCCTGTTCTGAGCAGCCAAGGCCCGGCATGGTCATCTACACCAATACCAAGCGTATCCAAAGCTACCGTAAATTAATTATAGAGCTTTTGCTTGCGTCCCACGACAGGGACTGTACGGTCTGCCACAAAAACGGCATGTGCGAACTGCAGTCGTTAGCGTACCGGGTCGGCGTGCACGACGTGCGTTTCCCCAATACCAGGGAAGCCCGCCCGGTTGATATGAGTTCGCCGAGCATCGTTTTGGATCCGAACAAATGCATCCTCTGCGGCGACTGTGTGCGCACCTGCGACGAAATCCAGGGCGTGGGCGCCATCAACTTTGCGTTCCGCGGCGCCAAAACCGAAGTAACGCCGGCGTTCCACAAAAAGCTGAGCGAAACGGACTGTGTAGGCTGCGGGCAGTGCGCGTCAGTCTGTCCGACTTCAGCGTTGTCGTTACGCTCAAACGTTACGGTTGTATGGGACGCCATCGAAGACAAAAATGTCCGCGTGATAGCGCAGGTTGCCCCGGCCGTCCGGATTGCGGTCGGCGATCATTTCCAGATTAATAAGGGGGAAAATTCCTTCGGCAAACTGGTGGAAGCGTTGCGCATTATGGGCTTTGACGAAATATACGACACCAATTTTGCGGCGGATTTGACTGTTATGGAAGAATCGGCGGAATTTGCGGAGCGCCTGGCAGCGGGGGAAAACCTGCCGCTTTTTACCTCCTGCTGCCCGGGCTGGGTAAAATACTGCGAGAACCGTTATCCGGAATTTACGAAGAACATTTCCACCTGCCGTTCCCCGCAGGGGATGTTTTCCGCGGTGCTCAAGGAATACTATAAGGAGCAGGACAAAAGGGACGGCAAAAAGACGATGGTCGTATCCATTATGCCCTGTACCGCCAAAAAGGGAGAGATTTTGCGTAAGGACAATTTTACCGACGGCAGGCAGGATACGGATTATGTGCTGACGACGACCGAAGTGATCCGGATGATTAAGCAGGTGGGGATCCAGTTTGACAAGATACAGGGAGAATCTGCGGATATGCCGTTTTCTCTGGCTTCCGGCGGCGGCGCGATTTTCGGCGTAACGGGCGGCGTGACCGAAGCCGTTTTGCGCAGGCTTTCTGAGAAGAAGGATTTCCAGACGCTTCGGGATATTGCGTTTACCGGAGTGCGCGGGGAAGAAGGGATTAAGGAGGCCGAAATCGAGCACGGCGGACGCACGGTGCGGATTGCAGTGGTAAACGGGCTTGCCAACGCAGGAAAGCTGTTGGAGCGGATCAAAGCGGGAGAGGCAAGCTACGACTTTGTCGAGGTAATGGCGTGCAAGAGGGGCTGTGTTATGGGCGGCGGACAGCCGGGGCCGGCAGGGCCTAGGACGAAGATGCGCAGGATGGAAGGGCTTTATAAGGTAGATCAGGACTGCAATATTAAGTCCTCCGATAAGAACCCTGCGATAGAAGCGCTTTACCAGGATTTTCTAAAGGGAAAAGAGCATAAGCTTTTACATCGGAACTTAGAGTAATCATAATACAGGTACAGCCGGGCGTGACAATTCCTGTTAAAAAGCCTTGCAATATCTGGAAAACAGTGATATACTAGCCATATTAAATAAAGTATTATTTAAGAGAGTGGGTTAACGCCCACTCTTAAATTTTGTTTAATCAGCAGCAAATCCCCAATAAAAGAAGGAAGGTGAGAACGTGGGAAAGAAGCAGGAATATGAACAACGGACGGAAAGCCTAATCCTTCCAATTTTAAATAAGAATCAATTTGAGCTGGTTGATGTAGAATATGTAAAAGAAGGCGGTTCATGGTATTTAAGGGCTTACATTGACAAAGAAGGCGGAATTACAGTAGACGACTGTGAGGCAGTTGCCAGGGAAATGAACCCGATTTTAGACGAAGAAGATTATGTGGAAGGGGCATATATTTTTGAAGTAAGCTCCCCTGGCCTTTTACGCCCTTTAAAAAAAGAAAGGGATTATGTCCGTAATATGGGCAGGCTAATTGAAATCCGCACTTACCGTCCGGTCAGCCATAAAAAAGAATTCTATGGAATTTTAAAAGCCTATGATGATAAGAGTGTCACCATAACCAAGGAAGACGGAGAAGATTTGGTTTTTGGAAAACAGGATATTGCACTTATACGACAGGCGTTTGATTTTTAAAGGATTACGAAATATAAAAGAATCAGGAGGGTTTAAAAATGAGTAGTAATAATGAGTTGTTAGAGGCATTGACAATATTAGAGCAGGAAAAAAGCATACCCAAAGAGACCTTGTTAGATGCCATTGAAAACTCACTGATCACTGCATGTAAGAATCATTTTGGGAAATCAGAGAATATAAAAGTGCAGATTGACCCCATTACCTGTGAATACCATGTATACCAGGAAAAAACAGTAACCGGGGAAGTCGAGGATCCGGTTACTCAAATAAGCCTAATGAGCGCCAAAATGATTGACTCCAAATATGAATTGGACGATGTCGTGAACATAGAGGTCAAATCCAAAGAGTTTGGCAGGATTGCTACGCAGAATGCCAAGAACGTTATTTTGCAGAAAATCCGGGAGGAAGAGAGGAAAGTGCTCTATGACGAGTACTACAGTAAGGAAAAAGATGTTGTGACAGGTATTGTCCAGCGTTATGCGGGAAAAAATGTCAGTATTAACCTTGGCAAAGTAGACGCCATCCTTTCTGAAAATGAACAGGTAAAGACAGAAGTGTTTCAGCCGACCGAGCGTATCAAACTGTATGTCCTGGAAGTAAAGTCTACAAACAGGGGGCCCAAAATACTGGTGTCAAGGACGCACCCGGAGCTGGTAAAGCGTCTGTTTGAATCAGAAGTGACGGAAGTTAGAGAAGGTATTGTAGAGATCAAGAGTATTGCAAGGGAAGCGGGAAGCAGGACGAAAATCGCTGTCTGGTCTAACGACCCGGATGTCGATCCGGTCGGCGCATGTGTCGGTATGAACGGCGCAAGGGTCAATGCCATTGTGAATGAGCTCCGGGGGGAAAAAATTGACATTATCAATTGGAACGACAACCCCGCTATGCTGATTGAAAATGCATTAAGCCCTGCGAAGGTCATTTCTGTTATAGCCGATGCAGAAGAGAAAAATGCTAAAGTTGTTGTTCCGGATTACCAGCTTTCCCTAGCCATTGGCAAAGAGGGGCAGAATGCAAGGCTTGCGGCGCGTTTAACCGGGTTTAAAATTGACATCAAGAGCGAGACGCAGGCAAGGGAAGCAGGCGATTTTATGGATTATGAGAACGACTACGAAGATGAAGACTACGACGATTATTATGACGAGGACGGCGGCTATGATTATGAAGACGGCGGCTATAGCGAAGACGGTTATGAGGAGGATCCAGCCAGCGAAGGCGGGGAAGATAGCGGAGACGGCTATGCGGGCATACAATCTGGGGATGAGCCGGAGGGGGATGGCATAAGGAGCGGCGAATATGGCGAATAAAAAAGTCCCGGTGCGCCAATGTGTTGGATGCAGGGAAATGAAGCCGAAACGTGAGTTAATCCGCGTAATCCGGACAGGGGAAGATACGGTATGCCTGGATGCGACAGGCAAAAAGAACGGGCGCGGCGCGTATCTTTGTTTAAACAGGGAGTGTTTAGAGAGGGCGATTAAAAGCCGGGGCCTGGAGCATTCTCTAAAAACCGCGGTTCCAAAAGAGATCTATGCAGAATTTGAAAAGGAGATAGAGAAGCTTGAAACCAGATAAAGCGCTTTCAATGATTGGGATTGCCGCAAAGGCAGGCGGGGTTGCAAGCGGAGCTTTCCAGACGGAGCATGCCATCAAAGCAGGCATAGCGTATTTAGTCATTGTGGCCGGGGATGCATCGGAAAATACCCAAAAGAAATTCCGCAATATGTGCGGGTTTTATAAAACGGATATCGTCATCTACAGCGATGGGGAAAGCCTTGGCAAAGCCATAGGCAGGGAGTACAGGGTTATGCTCGCGCTGACAGACGAAGGACTTGCAAAAGCAGTACGGTCAAGGCTTTTGCAGACATCAACTGAATAATGGAGGAGTAAGTATATGAATAATATAATTTTAAAAGCAAAGGATGTATCAAAAACTTTTTATGATGTAAAGCAAAAGGTTGAAGTATTAAAAAATGTAAATCTTAATATTTATAGTGGTGATTTTACAATTATAATGGGACAAAGTGGATCGGGAAAATCAACTTTATTATATTCATTAAGTTCCATGGATACTCCAACAAGTGGTAAGGTAGAAATCTTAGGTACGGAAATTTCTACTTTGTCAGAGAAACAGATTTCAAATCTTAGGCAAAAAGATATTTCATTTATATTTCAAGGAATTAATTTAATTCCAGATTTTACTTCTTTTGAAAATATTTCATATCCAGCATATATGATTATGTCAAAGCAGGAAGCTAATAAAAAATCAGAAGAAATTTTAAATAAGCTGGGATTAGTAGAACAGAGAGATAAATATCCCAATGAAATGTCAGGGGGACAACAGCAAAGAATTGCTATTGCTAGGGCTATTGTCACAAGCCCAAAAATATTATTTGGAGATGAGCCAACAGGTGCACTAAACTCAGGTGCAGGTAAACAGGTTTTAGAAATTTTGACAGAATTAAATAATAAGGGACAATCCATTGTTATGGTAACCCATGATATAAAAGTAGCAATGAGGGGCAATCGATTAATATATTTAAGAGATGGACAAATTGTAAATGAGTTAAAACTTGAGAAATATGTACCAGAACAACAAAAAATTCGAGAGCAAAAGGTAATAGATTTCTTAAAAAGTAATGATTGGTAAAAGCAATTTATTTGTCTTAGAATTATAGGAGTTGCTTTATTGAAGTAAGGAGTATTTTATAGAGAAATGGAGGAAGAATTTCTTAAGGTACAGTACTCTAGCTTATAAATTTTAAATCTTATGGGGAAAAGTGTAAAAAAATATCGTACCTATTGGTCTGTGAGATG
>OFGE01001329.1_pt1 | contig 22172 bp, 21 predicted proteins | sample 1521681 | NCBI WGS metagenome assembly OFGE01 (sample SAMEA3504093, study PRJEB24116) | mouse gut metagenome | biome: mouse gut; feature: mouse-associated habitat; material: faeces | place: Denmark | collected 2011
TCTCTCTCTCTCTCTCTCTCTCTCTCTCTCTCTCTCTCTCTCTCTCTCTCTCTGTCTCACTCTCTGTTTCTGTCTGATTGTGTCTGTGTGTGTTTCTGTGTGTGTCTGTCTGTTTCTGTGAGTCTGAATGTGATTGAGTGTGTGTGTTATTATAATGTAGCCCATTCTTAAAATAAGAAAGGCACTTTCACTTTGTGTTTTTTTTTTCTTTCCATTTTGGCCAAATTGTATTGATTAGCACTGGCTGGCCTCAAATTGGCTATGTATGTATGGCTTTCTTAGAAGTCAAAAGAGATATGATTTCATAAGACCCATAGTCCTCTGGTTAAAAGCAGGAATCACTGTGATAGGCTTCCATTTTGTAATATTATAAGGTTTGAACTATATGAAGGTATGTAAGTAGTCTTCAAAATTAATTCCTAGGTGCCAGGGAATGGGGGCAAACACACATTTAATCCCAGGACTTATTATGCTGAGGCAGGAAAATCTCTAAATTCCTTGTCAGTCTCGTCTATAGAGCAAATTCCAGTTCAGCCAAAGATATTCCATGGAATGCAGCCTGGAAAAAAAAAACTTGAAATGAATAAACTTCATAGTTAAGTAATGAATAATTAAAAAAAAACGCTGCGAAAGACGAGTGAAATATGCAATTATCTAGACATATACCAAATCCATAAGATAAACCATCTAAACAGCACCTTAACACCTTAAGAAATAGAACCAATCATGATAATCTCCCACCAAAACAACCCTGGGACTAGATGGCTGTAGTGCAGAATTCTATCAGACCATCAAAGAAGAACTAATACCAATTCTCATGAAAGTGTTCCACAAATTAGAAACAGAAGGAACAATACCGAATTCATTCTATGAAGCCACAGTTACACTGCATATTCTCCTGTGGAGATGGAATGGTCACTGCCTAATGAGGAACTGGTCACTTCTTCCTTTCATACAGGACTTTGTTTGAGATTATTTTTTGCTTCTACCATGGTTAATATTACAAATAGATTTTAAATACAGTTTTAACATATATGAATTTTAGCTTTAGAAAATATCATGTATATTTAACAGGCTTTTAACAATCATAACTTATATTCACAACATAAAAGCAAAAGAAGTTACAACCTATTTAATTAATGAGAGAAAATTAGAGACTATTCTAACCAAATTGAACCAGGAGGAAAATAAGAACTGTACTGAAAAACTGATTTTTAGTAATAAAAATAACAAAAATAATGATAATAATAATAATAATAATAATAATAATAATAATGAAATACATTAGAAATTAAAAAAATGAATACATATATTTTGCTAGTTTAAGTAAAAAATACTAATGAATAATAAGAAATATGTTCACCTGATTTCGAAATCCCAATCCTCTCATTCTATGAAAATTTTGGTTGGAATTTGAAAGATTAGCTTTGTGAATAGTTGTCCAGGAAATTGACAGATGCCCTTAGGTTATGTTGCTTTCAGTTGTTATGGAGACAATGCCTCAATTACACTCCTTTCTGTGGCTTGCAATTCTAGGTCCTCAGTCTGCCACTGCCTCCACCTCCACCTCCATTTCCGCCTCTGCTCTACCTCTGCCTCCTCCTTCTTCCCCCTTTCCTTGTCCATATCCCTGTCCCTGTCCTAGTCCCTCTCCCTGTCCCTGTCTCTCTCCCTGTCCCTGTCCCTGTCCCTGTCCCTCTCCCTCTCCATCTCCCTCTCCCTCTAGCCTCCCCACTAGCACACAGATAACCCTCAGATTATTTCAGTTTTAGTACTGATCTACTCTAGAATTTTTTTCCTTCATGTCTACTTCCTTCCTAGCTTGTTTAAAACTATTTAATTCAATTTGAATCTTCCACATAATAAGAAATTTATTCAAAATTCATAGGCCAACTATTGCTAAGTAAGTGTCTGGTGTTCATCAACCACTCCACTCTTCTAAAGGAAGTGTTTTGTAATCAGAATTTTAAGCACAGGCAGATATCTTTAGTGTTAGTGTAAAATTCTGTCTTGTGTTCAATGTGATAAAGATCAGGACCAAAACTGTTGGAAACCAGGCCTTACCTAACTTGAACTGTGTTTCACCTGGGAGGCAAACAGAGGCTGAAAAGAGAGGGGAACTATATAGGTGAGAGAAAAATGGAGCCAAGACAATTTTCTGATCTAGGCTCAAATATTTAATAAAAGTTTTCACTTATAAAGGGGGAAACCCATTCTCTGCCATGCCAAGTTTCTTGCTTTCCTGATACCAAGTTGTCAGCACAGCCTTTTAGCACTAAGTCACCAAATTCACAGATTGCAGTTAACTACAGAAAATCTTGGAGAACCAATTTGGCCTCATGGCAGATGGCAGGTAGTTTCACATCAAAGGAAACTAGCTGAGGAGCTGCACTGCAGGTGGCCCTGCCTCAATGGCATAAGGTCTGAACCTGCATAGGTTGGAGGAGGTTATACTCCCCCCCGTTAATAATATTTTAAAAAGTGCTAAACTGAGGCATAAAATGTATTTATGCTCTATAGTCTTGCCTGGGAGTTATGGTGACTGGAGGCCACACCTCCCTTAGGAAATCTTAGATCTTCCTGAAGCATCAAATTCCATTATGGATGCTACGTGCAACTAGTTTGTGTTATATATCACACAAAACATGGCTCTGTGTTGTGTTATCAACAGTCATGGATTTTGGCATGTACCTCTGTCTTAGATTGGTATGGTTCTGAGATCTGGATGTCTGTCATTGAATGTCCAGCCCTCATTATCACACCTTATTCCCAATTCAGACCAAAGTCATAATATGTACTAGAATGAAGATCAATAACTGCCACCTTCACTGTTGGAGGCAAGGCTGTACATCTGCTACAGTAAGGCAGAAGGACTTGGATGACCTGCTTGAGAAACAAAGGTGGGACAGTGATAAGCAACAGTATGAAAGTTTCTTTGGAGAAGTCCAGGTACCCCATTCAGTTGCAAATTAGCAATGATCAAGCTTAGTCTTAGAGATTCTGGTGTGGGGAGGTGGCTTTGAGAATTGCAGAAAGGCTGCAGCCTCTCTGGGAGTGGAGGCTGTCCTCCAAATTAAATTTGCTAGCTAATTAAGATTTTAGCTATCTTCCCTAATTCTTCTAATACTGGAATTATTAATAGACCAGTCCAATATTGAATTAGGATACCTGGTCACAGTGAAGTTAGAAGATGAATCACTATAACTCTATCTTGAGACTAATCTTTCTAAATCAGATTACACAGTCTCTACTGTTCTATATCCCATAATTCTTAAAAACCTTGAAGTAAAGCATCTTAGCTTGTCCAAACTGGGAAAATGATAAACAAAGGTAGGTCAAAAACATATACCCAATTCAGCTTTCTTGTCACTACAGTCAGGGCACTAAGCAAACACACTTGTTAGTTTGTCACAAAAATTAGCCTTCATATATATGCAGCATTCTGTGAAGAGAACCTATTCTTGTCCCTTTCCCTATAAAGTAGCTACTTAGGATCAAGCCATATACCAATAAGTAGATTTTTTTCATTTGACCTAGACATGATTATGTCTCCTATTTAAGATACTATCAGGCATTTTTAAGTTCTTTGACATCCAAATTTCAAAGTTCTTAAAGTGTGATTTAAATAATGTGCATGGGGATATAATTTATCTTGTCCTTTGTTTTTTTAAAAAGAAGAGTTTTTTAAAGTTCCACATTACCCTGTATTAGATAAATTAATAAATTGTTTACAAAACATTTCAAATGCTTTACTGTTATAGTCAGTATTAATATAACAAGGCCAGCGACTAATTACACTTTCAATTGTTTATCTTGAAGAGCGGATTTAACTAGAAAGCTTTAAAATGTATTAATAGTCCCCCTCTTCCTTTCTCTTTCTCACTTCCTCCATTTCCAGCAGCAGTCTTCTTGCCTCTGCAGGTATTTTACACATGAAGTATCCAAGCAAAATGACATGTACACAAACAACCATACCCACCATCAAAGTTTATAAAATAAAAGAAATGATGTGTAGACTATGATTCTAATTTTTCTGGGAAAGGTAGTATAGGAGAGAGGAATCACTGTGTGTGGACTCACAAAGACACAAAGAACCCCCCAAATAGATCCAATTTACCACTCCTTAGAAACACAAACACCACAGGCAGGAGGAGGGATTTTGAATGAGGAACTCTTTCCTTGTCTTTCCAAGTGCTTTGGTGGATGAGCACAACTACAGGAAAAGGGTCTCACAGCAGGTAAACTCCCACCACCACCCCACACAAAGGCAAAGTCACCTTGGTCGAACCAGGAGCAGATCACCTTTCTCTGCAGGTTGTTTCTGTTTAGCTGCATTTGGAGAAAGCATTTGGAACAGTTGCTGCCTGCTCTTGAGAAGGGCTCTAAGGGTACAATGTATAGGTCTGTAGAATTGCAACAAGTTTGGACCCTAGAAAAGTAATGGGTTGCTGAAATGGTCCTGGACTGTGAATCTTAGGGTCTTGCTAGGGAATTTCTTAATCTACAGTGACATTTAGACATTGGAGCAAGCAGAGGTGCTTTGATCCTTATCTTAGGCACTCAAAGTTGTCCTGGAAGACAATCGTTGTGACTGTTTGTGAGGCTTTGCTGGAGGAGAGGGGATATTGACAGCCCTCTACACGATCTGCATGGCACACAACTAGAGCTTTCTTTCTTATGAAGCATAGAAGTGACTGAGGGCAAAACACCACAGGAGACAACTATATCAGCGTCCCTTAAGTAAAATCTTGCTGGTGTATGAAATAGTGTGCCTTGCAAATACTGAAGTGGGTGCTCACAGTCATCTATAGGATGGAATACAGGGCCCCCAATATAGGAGCTAAAGAAAGTACCCAAAAACTGAAGGGGTCTGCAACCCTATAGGTTGAACAACAATATGAACTAACCAGTACCCACAGAACTTGTTCCTCTAGCTGCATATGTAGCAGAAGATTGCCTAGTCGGCTATCATTGGGAAGAGAGGCCCTTGGTCTAGCAAAATTTATATTCCACAGTTCAGGGGAATGCCAAGGCCAAGAAGTGGGAGTGAGTGGGTAGGTGAGCAGGGGGCAGGAGGTATAGGGGACTTTTGGGATAGCATTTGAAAGGTAAAAGAAGAACATATGTAATAAAAAATGTGTGGGAAAATAAAGAGACGAGGTCGTTTCTACAATTAGGAAAAGTCTCATTACTTTATCCCATTAAATGTGCACATTAAAAAAAAAGTGGCTAATGGCTTTGAACAGGATCCTTGCTGAGGACAGGATCTTATAAAGGGTTCCAGATAGACAACTCATTTACAGTTTTACAAGCTAGTACTTATAAACAATTGATCATTGGGAGCCTCAAGCTGAGACACCCGATCACTGGGCATAAGTGTTGAGATAATTTGAAGATATTTCCATTGTTTTGAATAATCTGTATGATATTGGATACATTTACTCTATGGAAGGAGTATGTGTGTGGAGTCCCTTGTGTCACTGAAGTAGGAGTTGTAAAACACCTGTGGCGATGATGCAAGTTCATATCTATGATGTGTTTGTGATGTCAGTATTTATAAAGGAGGAGGCATCTCTGAGATGCAATAACACATTTAAAAAAGAAAACCACAAGACAAAACGGAAAGGGAATATTGCCTTATGTTGTTGTATTTCTGTTTTGTGTGTGTTGTGTGTGTGTTTTGTTTTTTGTTTTTGTTTGTTTGTTTGTTTGTTTTCTTATTTGTGTGTATGGTCTGATTTTTGGATTTTTTCGAGACAGGAATTCTCTATATGCCCCTGGCTGTCCTGGAACTCACTCTGTAGACCATGCTGGCCTTGTACTCAGAAATCTGCCTACGTCTGCCTCCCACGTGCTGGGATTAAAGCTGTGCACCACCAACACCCTGCAAATATTGCCATTTTTAGTGAGATATTTTTAATGTTTTTTTTACTGATTTATGTAAGATATTTCAAATGGTGTGTCCATTTTTTTTCACGTTGTTGCATTATTCCTTTCAAAGTTTGTTGATTATTGCTAACGAATACAGGATTTAACATCAGGACACTGACATTCTTCTTTTTCATTTCATTCCTCTCCTTTTTTTCTGTTTAACTTATCTGGAAATGGATTTTTCTGTATAGTCCTAGCAATTCTGGGCCTTCTTGTGCAGTTCAGTCCTGAATTCAAATCTACTGGATTTTATCACCAAATCCTGAGATTAAACCCCTTTCTAAGCAGACATCAACATTTTTTTAAATTTTCTGTCTCACAATACTTCTTTAGAAGATGTCCTCATCACAGTTCCCAAGTAATGCCTTCAGACACTTCTAACTTTCTGTAGCAACCTTACCATATAGAGCCTATGTAAGGCATCCTGTTGGGTAGCATTCTGTCTTAAGCTGTCCACATCCAAAGTGTTTGTATTCTTCACAGTGGCCTGTGAGGTTAGTGTGATAAATCTGGGATGAGCTGTCAGGTGAAGAATTATTCACCACTGCAGCCACAAAGCTTGCAGTTTCCACTGCTCCTGATCATGATGCTGCAGAAGGTTTCTTTGATTTTCATAGACACTGGCTTCTTATTCCCAAATCTTGGTAGTGGTACTGTATTCTGCCTGTCTGTGTAAACAATTAGACATGAACCATGTCTTAGTATACTGGTTGAATCTTGAGAAGTTTGTTGTTCTTTTCTGCTGGATAGCCTGTTACTGGGGAAATCAGGCCATCAAGATTATTCTTAGCCTGGAAGGTACAGAGTCAGGGTCAGAGGAAGTGTGAAGTCTGGGTAAGGACTAGTTCTTAATCCAGATATTCCCTATGTATAAGAACCGTAATTGTCAACATTTCTCATTAAAAAAAAAAACACTTGAGGTTTATATGTGTTATTCTCAAATGACAGCTGTAAGTTTTTTCCACTTAAACACACCCCTCAATATACAGGAACAGATATCTACAGGGCCCTTTATAAACTATTCAGAGTTGTGCATCCCCATGGTCTCTGGTCTGTTTCCATTGTGAAAGGACATATGTTGAGAGAGATTTGTTTACCTTTGCTCTAATGATGTCCCTGGTCTTAATGTCTCAGTATTCATCCTGGTGTGAATACTGTGGAAATCGAAAATGTTAAAGGAACCGTGAAGAAAAATGTTAATTGGTGTGAAAGAGTTAATGGGAACAGCCGTTAGTTTCCACTGACTGAAACTAAAATATTCATTACCTGTTATATTTCACAAAAACAGAATTATTGCTCATTTGTTCAAAGTGGACAGCCAGGTACAAATGAAATGACTTTTATCCACTGGGCTGTTTTTTTTTCAAAGCCTTGGCATGGCTCAACAAAGGAGTGCCTGAGAGCACCTGAATGTTCAGATAAAGTTTACTGAGGTCTCCTTGGCCTGAGAGTGCCTGTCCAGCCGCACTTTTGAACAAGAGGAATGGGTGGGACATTCTTTGATAGAAACAGCAGGAGCTTGGTTGCCAGTCAGAAAATTGTTGAAGAACAGCAGCAGGCTGTAGTGTTTGAGATTGTCAGACACCCTGTGAAAATTGCAAAACCCAAATTAACTTGGAGCTAAAAAGTTAGAGATCTGATTAAGAGGTAAAATCTTGGATGTTGTAGTGAAGAGCAAAAACTTATAATTTTGGGTCTTATAGCATTGTGGTATGTAAGTTCAAGAAATTCAGGGCTGAAGAATAGACCCAGGCGGGTCCAGGCACAGCCATACTCACCCTGTAGCTAAGAATTTCCGGCCATAAAAGATTAAAAAGAGAATGCAGGAACTAGCCACTGCTATCAGGGCGGACCAAATGGCCATCTGGCAGGATGGCACCTCCCTATAGATCCCCATAAATCATACATTGACCAGGTGTCCTGCTGACCTCGAGAAGTCCCAAGCCCTTGTGCCTCCCTACACCTTAGCATGCACATATTACCCTGTTAATTTGTAATCATCCCGCCAACATTTAAATAAGCCTATCATGTGTAATGGCCCAAATTCTTTTGGCTCCCCTGTTTTTGGTTTGTGGTTTTTGCCTTTATATGCCTGTAAAAAGTTTGGGCCGGGGTTGAACTTCCCTGCCCCCTGCGCAGTGCATGAGATTCGACCCCAGCATGCTGGCTTGGGCGCTCCTTTTTTGTTTGTGTGTTTGTGTGAGATTAAAGCTTGTATAGTTACAGCGAGTTCCGCCTCAGTGTCCTACTGGGTGCGCACCTCCCTGAAGAGGGACTCACTGAAGGGGTCTTTCATGTGGTGCATTGGCTGGGAGATGCGTGACCACCCAGGGGTCCTAGACCCACTTGGAGGTAAGGCCCTCTATCTTGTCTTGGTTTTGTCTCTATATTCTGTCTGAAAATCTTGTGAGATCACAGTTTCAGTTTTGCAAACTCTCTTATGAGACAGTGCTTCGAAGGGAGAGCAAAGTGGATAAGGACAGATGTGTCTAGGTGTCCACCATTTGTTCGCCCTGGGAGACTTTCAGGGAAGTCAGGGGGAGGGCCAGGGATGCCTAGTGAACCTCCTCGGGAAAAGTCAGGGATAAATTTTCTCCTTGACGATCTGTTTCTGAGACCTGTTACTAGGCCGTCTGATTCTTTTCAGGAACTCTGGTTGACACAGAGTAGGCGACTGGTTTTGCTTTTGAGTCTTGTAGCCTTTGTAATCGTTTTTAACATGTGTGTGACAGAGCTTAACATGGGAAAGACTGTGACGACCCCACTAACACTTACTCAGAACCATTGAACAGACGTTATGACTAGGGCCAACAATCTTTTCTTTGATGTCAAGAAGGGACCTTGGCAAACTTTTTGCTCCTCTAAATGGCCAGCTTTTGGTGTGGGCTGGCCTTCGCAGGGAAATTTTAGCCTGCCTGTTATTCTAGGTGTCAAGTTATTTTTCAGACTGCAGGAGGGCATCCTGATCCGGTACCTTATATAATTGTGTGGCAGGATCTGGTACAAAATCTGCCACCCTGACTGGGTTCCTGGACTTCCGGAGCTGAGGCAGCGATGGTGGCAGTAGCCATGAAACCGAAAATGATGCATGCGGGTCTGCCAGAGCACGTTCCATCGGCCCCCCTGAGGATCTATCCTGAAATTGATGATGCCTTTTTCATTGACTCCTTCCCACCCCCTTACCCCCAAAGAACTTCTAATCCTGATCCCTCACAGCTGCCCACCCCAGCAGACCCCAGGGTGGCCTCTGTGACAGGACCGTTGGGAGGGACTCCTAGCTGCAAAGGCCATAGTTCAGAGGGAAGTGAATCTAAACCAGATCCACTGTTGCTTTGCCTTTAAGAGCTTATGTAGGAGGACCTTCCCATGCCCCGGGGCAGTTAGTCCCATTGCAGTACTGGCCATTTTCATTGATAGATATGTTGGCAGATATGTATAACAGATATGTATAACTAATCACTCCTCTTTCTCATAGAATCCCTCAGGCTTAACAGGACTCCTTGAGTTCCTAATGTTCTCCTACCAGCCCACTTGGGATGACTGCCAGCAACTTTTGCAGGTCCCCTTTAGAACTGAAGAGAGAGAGAGGATCCTGCTAGAAGCCAGAAAAAAACGTCCCAGGACCAGATGGGACCCCCACTAATCTCCCCAACCTTATAAATGCAGCTTTCCCCTTGGCCCGTTCTGCCTTAGAGTTCAATACTGTGAAAGATAGGGAGCGTCTCACAGTCTACTGATGGACTCTAGTGGCAGGGATAGAGCGGGCTGCATGGTGACCCACCAATTTGGCCAAGGTAAGAGAAGTCCTTCAGGGTTCAATGGAGCTGCCCTCCGTTTTCTTAGCACGACTAATGGAGTCTTATAGGAGATAGCCCCATTTGATCCCTCTTAGGAGGGACAGCAGGCAGCTGTAGCCATAGCTTTTATTGGTCAGTCTGCCTCTGATATTAAGAGAAAGTTACAGAGGTTAGAGGGTCTCCAAGATTATACTCTGCAAGATTTAGTAAAAGAAGCTGAGAAAGTGTACCACAAGAGAGAGACTGAGGAAGAAAAGCAAGAGAGAGAAGAGAAAGAGGTAGAGGAAAGAGAAAACCGGCATGAACGCCAGCAGGATAGGAACTTGACTAAGATTTTGGCCGCAGTGGTAGGTGGAGAAAGTTCAGAGAAGGGTCAGTCAGGGTACCTGCGCAACAGGGCAAGAAGACCCCCAGGAGAACAGAGACCTCCACTTGAGAAAGACCAATGCACATACTGCAAGAAAAAAGAATATTGGGCCAGAGACTGCCCAAAGAAGAAGCAGAGGGGCCCCAAAGTATCTGCCCTTGAAGAAGACAAGGGAAGTCGGGGCTCGGTCCCCCTCCCCAAGCCTAGGGTAACTCACTCTGTGGAGGGGACCCCCGTTAATTTTCTAATAGACACAGGAGCTGAATATTCAGTCTTGACTGAACCTTTAGGACAATTAGGATCAAAGAAGATTTTAGTTATGGGAGCCACTGGTAGCAAGCTTTATCCCTGGACAACCAAAAGGATTTTAGACATAGGAAAAAATAAAGTGACACATTCTTTTCTTGTGATACCTGAGTGCCCAGCACCCCTGCTAGGCTGGGAACTTTGGAAAAAATTGAAAGCACAAGTCCAGTTTACTTCTGACGGACCTGAGGTATCATGGAAGAAGAATCCAGTGGCATGCTTAGTTTTAAATTTAGAAGAAGAATATCACCTCCACGAACAGAAATCTGAGACTTTACCCTTAAAAGAATGATTGACAGGTTTTCCAGAGGTTTGGGCAGAGCAGGCTGGGATGGAATTAGCTAGGCAAGTGCCACCCAACATAGTCGAGCTAAAAATGGCTGCCAAACCCGTTTCAGTCAGGCAATACCCCATGAGTCAAGGGGCTAAAAACAGCATTCGACCACATATCCAGAGACTGCTATAACAGGGTATATTGGTCCCGTGCCAGTCCCATTGGAATACCCCCTTCCTGCCAGTGTGTAAACCTGGGACAAATGACTATCTGCCTGTCCAGGACTTAAGAAAAGTCAATAAGCGGGTACAGGACATTCACTCAACTGTGCCCAACCCTCACAACTTGCTGAGTTCCTTACCACCTGAACGGTCCTGGTACACTGTCCTGGATTTGAAAGATGCCTTTTTCTGTCTCAGATTACACCTGAGCAGTCAACTTCTGTGTGCTTTTGAGTGGCGAGTCCCTGAAGGAGGATATACGGGTCAGCTAATTTTGACTAGGCTGCGACAGAGGTTCAAAAATTCACCCACTTTTTTTGATGAAGTGGTCCACCACAACCTTATGCCCTTTAGGGAACAGAACCTCCAAATTTCTCTCCTGGAGTATGGAGATGATTTAATCCTTGCAGCTTCAACCCAGGAACTGTGCCTTGACAGGATCAAGAAGCTTCTAAATGAAAAAAGTGAATTGGTGTACTCCTAAGAAAGCTCAGCTATGCCATATGGACTTGACCTACCTAGGATACTCCCTCCGAGAAGGAAAGCAGTGGTTCACCGAAGCTCGAAAGAAGACTGTGATGCAGATCCCAACCCCCACCACTCTGTGACAAGTACGTGAGTTTCTGGGAACGGCAGGCTTTTGTAGACTCTGAATACCAGGGTCCACAATGTTGGCGGCACCTCTGTACCCACTCACTAAAGAAAAAGTCCCGTTCACCTGGACAGAGGAACACCAAAAAGCCTTTAACAGCATAAAGGCTGCTCTGCTTGCAGCCCAGGCTTTGGCCCTGCCAGATTTGACTAAGCCTTTCACCATATACGTTGATGAGCCAGCTGGAGTAGCCCGCAGAGTCCTGACTCAGACTCTGGGGCCCTGGAAGAGGCCAGTGGCCTACCTGTCTAAAAAATTGGACCCAGTTGCCAGTGAATGGCCCTCCTGCCTAAAAGCCATCGCTGCAGTAGCCCTACTTGTTAAAGATACTGGCAAGCTTACTCTAGGTCAGCATGTGAGTGTAATCACTCCCCATGCGTTAAAGAGTATTGTATGACAGCCCCCTGACCATTGGATGACAAATGCCCGGATGACCCACTACCAGAGCCTGTTGCTAAATGACCGAGTGACTTTTGCCCTACCTGCCATCCACAATCCTACCACCCTCCTCCCCAAGACGGATGCCTCTACCTGGGTACACCAATGTGCTGATATCCTGGCTGAAGAAACTGGATCGAGAAAGGATCTGACTGACCGAACTTGGCCAGGTGTGCCTGACTGGTACACAGATGGTAGAAGCTTTGTGGTGGAGGGAAAATAAAGAGCAGGAGAGGCAGTGGTTGACAGAAAACATGTAATTTGGGCAAGTTAACTTCCAGAAGGAACTTCGGCTCAGAAGGCTGAGCTCCTGACGCTAACTAAAGCTCTGCGGCTGGCAGAAGGTAAGGCAATCAATATTTACACTGACAGCCACTATGCTTTTGCCACAGCTCACATTCATGGGGCCATCTATAGACAAAGGGGGCTACTTACTTCGGCAGGCAAGGAAATCAAAAATAAAGAAGAAATCTTGGCCCTCCTAGAGGCTATACACATGCCCAAGAAAGTGGCCATCATCCTCTGCCTTGGCCATCAAAAGGGGCAAGGTGCTGTAGCCCAGGGAAATCAGATGGCAGGTTGGGTGGCCAAACAGGTGGTACAAGGCATCCCTGCGCTGCCTGTAGAGAGTATAGAAGAACCAAAAGGGACCCCAGAGATCAGTTTTGAATACACCTCCAAAGATTATGAGATGATTGAAGATCTTGAAGAACAAGGGAAGTCCAAAGGATTTAGCTACCATGGGATAGCAAGAACAAAAGAAGGAAAAATTATTTTGCCCTATAGAGAAGGAAAGGCATATGTAAAACGCATCCATCCCCTGACACATCTGGGAGCAAAGAAATTGTGTGATTTAATCCAGTCCTCAAACTATTATGTGCTCAGGCTACTAGACGAACAAGTAACTAAATCCTGCAAGTGTGTTCCCTAATTAATGCTGCACGCCCCTTTAATGAACAAGGAAAACGACAACTGGGGGATAGACCTGGAGTTTACTGGGAAGTAGACTTCACTGAGATCAAACCAGGAAAATATGGTAATAAATAGTTACTAGTTTTCATAGACACTTTCTCAGGATGGGTAGAAGCCTTCCCCACCAAGTCTGAAACTGCTCAGGTGGTGACCAAGAAGATCGTTGAAGAGATCCTACCCCAGTTTGGGATCCCCAGGGTAATATGCTTGGATAATGGGCCTGCATTTGTTGCCCAGGTAAGTCAGGAATTAGCCACACATTTGGGGAACAATTGGAAGTTATATTGTGCTTATAAACCCCAGAGATCAGTATAGGTAGAAGGAATGAACAGGACTCTAAAAGAAACCCTAACTAAATTAGCTTTTGAGACCAGTGGTAAAGACTGGGTGACCCTCCTTCCCTTTGTGCTCCTTAGGGCCCGAAACACACCTGGGTGTTTCGGCATTACTCCTTATGAAATTCTACATGGGGGACCACCCCCCTTGACCGAGTCTGATGGGATATTGAATTCCAGTGCTGACTCTTCCTCACCCTCTTCTCTGTTTACCCATTTAAAGGCCGTAGAAGTTGTCAGAACACAGATCTGGGACCAGATTAAAGAAGCCTACACACCAGGGAGCAGTGCAGTGCCCCACAGGTTCCAGGTCGGGGACTCAGTTCTGGTCTGACAACATCGAGCTGGCATGCTTGAGCCACGGTGGAAGGGACCTTATCTAGTGCTGCTGACCAGCGCCAAGGTCGCAAAGGTAGACAGGATCGCTGCCTGGATCCACGCATCCCACATAAAAAAAAGGCACCCAACCAGGATGAAGACGACCTCAGAGAAAATTGGACAGTGGCCGCTACTGATAATTCTCTTAAACTGTGCCTTCGCTGTACACCAACCTTGGGTAATAATCCTCACACTCTTATGACCCTGACATGGGAGGCCATCTCTCAAGCTGGAGATACTGTATGGAGTACTTCAAAGGCCCCCCCCCTTATACATGGTGTCCCCCTCTGTTTCCTGAAATCTGTGCCCTGATAGATGGATTAGATGCCTGGGATATCCCTGAAGAGTCACATGAAACGGTGCCCCAAGATGAGGTAATCTATCACAAGCAGCCATATCACCAGGGGTTAAGTTCCCAAGGAAAGTACATTGCAGATATACCAGGCTGTAGTAGCAGGTCTCAACAGAGGAGACTTTGTCAGGAGCCCTTTTATGTCTGTCCCAGGGATAGGGCAAATAAAAAAGAGGCTCGCTGGTGTGGGGGAATAGAGGGCATCTTCTGTAGTCAGTGGAGATGTGAAACCACTGGTACCACTCATTGGGACCCTTCCTCTAGCTTGATATTATTATAGTATCCAGATGAAATAAGGGCCATGATTCCTTAAACATCACTTTTACTCAAAAAGCAAAAGAGACAAAAAAGATTGGATAAGGGGAAGACTGTGGGGCCTAACATTTTATGTGACAGGGACAGGCCCTGGATTCACATTTAAGATTCGGCTAAAGATGAAGTGTCCCCCAACCCAGGCAGTAGGACCTACCCCCGTTCTTGTTAAAAAACCTCCAATGCCCCTTCCCAGACCTACTTTTCCCGGACATACCCTAGTTGGTCCAGCTATTCCAACAGAAGTCTATACCCCTTCCTCAGACCTGAAACTTACATTGCCCCTACTCCCCCAGATACTGAAAACCGTCTGTTTAGTCTGGTACAGGGGGCTTTTTGGTACGCAATTGTACCAATCCCAACATCACTAAGTCTTGTTGGCTGTGTTATGCCTCCAATCCCCCATATTATGAGGGAGTTGCTCAAGTCAAGACATACAATAAGGCTGAGGACAATTCTCAGTGTCCTTGGGGAGAAAACAGAAAACTAACATTAGCAGCTGTCTCGGGAAATGGACTTTGCCTGGAACAAGTCCCACATGACAAACGGTAACTCTGTAATCAGACTCATCATCTCCAGTCTTCCAGTAATAGAGGTCAGTACTTAGTCCCTCCCTTAGTCACAGTATGGGCTTGCAACACTGGACTCACTCCCTGTGTATTTACTTCTGTTTTTAATACTTCTAAAGATTATTGTCGTTTAGTTCAGAGGGTTCCTAGGCTTCTGTATCATGATGACAGTTTTTTGTCAATGGATTCAACCACTGGACCCGGTATAAAAGGGAACCCATTACCATGACCTTAGCAGTGCTTTTGGGTCTAGGAACAGCAGCTGGGGTCGGCACAGGCACAACTGCCTTGATACAGACCCCCCACTATTTTCATGAATTGCACAACCGCTATGGATGCAGACCTAGGAGCACTAGAGCAGTCCATCACCAAACTTGAAGAATCTTTGACCTCGCTACAGAACAGGAGGGGGCTAGATCTACTTTTTCTCAAAGAAGGTGGACTCTGTGCCGCACTAAAAGAAGAGTGTTGTTTTTATGTAGACCATTCTGGTCTTATCAGGGACTCCATGGCTAAGCTCAGAGAAAGGTTAGAAAAATGAAGCAAAGAAAGAGAAGCGTATTAAGGATGGTATGAAAATTGGTTTAACAGGTCTCCCTGTTTTACGACACTGATTCCACCCTGGCAGGCCCTCTGATTATTTTTTCCTCCTGCTTTCTTTTGGGCCATGTATTTTAAATAAGCTGGTTGCTTTTGTTAAAGATAAAATAAACACCATACAAGTCATGGTCCTCAGACAGCAATATCAACAAGAAGAAAGGTCGTTCTAAGATTAGAGCTATCCACTAAAAGAAGTGGGTAATGAACAGCAAAAACTTATAATTTTGGGTCTTATAGCATTGTGGTATGTAAGTTCAAGAAATTCAGGGCTGAAGAATAGACCCAGGCGGGTCCAGGCACAGCCATACTCACCCTGTAGCTAAGAATTTCCGGCCATAAAAGATTAAAAAGAGAATGCAGGAACTAGCCACTGCTATCAGGGCGGACCAAATGGCCATCTGGCAGGATGGCACCTCCCTATAGATCCCCATAAATCATACATTGACCAGGTGTCCTGCTGACCTCGAGAAGTCCCAAGCCCTTGTGTCTTTCTCCATTTTAGCAGGTACATATTACCCTGCTAATTTGTAATCATCCTGCCGCCATTTAAATAAGCCAATTATGTGTAATGGCGCAAATTCTTTTGGCTCCCCTGTTTTTGGTTTGTGGTTTTTGCCTTTATAAGCCTGTAAAAAGTTTGGGCTGGGGTTGAACTCCCCTGCCCCCTGCGCGGTGCATGAGTTTCGTCCTCAGCATTCTGGCTTGAGCGAACCTTTGTTGTTTGTGTGTTTGTATGCCATTAAAGCCTTGTATAATTACAGTGAGTTCGGTCTCAGTGTCCTACTGGGTGCGCGCTTGCCCGAGAAGGGACTCCCCACGGGGGTCTTTCAGTAGGTTTTCTGAATAAGTTTGTATTACATGGCAAAAAAAAAAGATTTATTATATTCATTTCCTTCCTTCTCATGGTGTTTAAGGCATATATAATGCAATTGAATACTGCACATTCGGATTATTAACAGTTTTATACCAAGTTCCAAATTTAACATACCACGAAATGAGAAAGCGTACAATATATATTCCAATCATGAATAAGCAAATGAATGTAGGGAAATAGTTTTCAGGTACTAAGATACATAGCTATTAAGACATGATCAGAACAATTTAGATCAGAGGATATTAGCCTAACCCCTATGACTTAAATTTCCCCTTGGCTGTATACTCAGAGCTCTGTGTCCTGTCTGTTGCTGATTGGAACAATGCTTTGTTTTTCAGTAGCTTCCTGCATGAATTTAACATGGTCATACACTATAGACCGTCTTAGCAGGAATCAACTTAATGTGGATCTAGGAATCTGTTACCTGTAGAGAAGGGCCTCTCTGTTAAGAATGATCAGTGACCATTGTACCTCATTGTTTCTACAGAGGATCCTAAAGGGTGCATAACCTGCTGTGAAAAAGATCTAGGCCCTCTAATCCATGACACAAGCCTAGTTTCCATTTGTTCAGTTATGTCAGATTTTGTACTAATATATTCAGGCAAAGTAATTACTGTTATATATCTGTTCTATCCAAGATTTTAATACTATTGGTTGCTATTTTGCATTGAATCCTAGAGCTGATGAACCAAGTAAAGAACACTGGGAAATCACCTAGATAAAAGAGATAAAGTGTGTGATGGTTACACCTTGTAATGGCAATGACTCTTTGAATTAAGAGGCCTTAAAAAGAAATGAAATAGAAACTTGAGTTTCTCAGTAATGTGAGTCACTCTGGTATCAGGTCTCTTTAGCCTGAGGATACAAGAGAAGACTCTAACCAACATCATTGACAGTCTTGGTCTTAGGTCATCATGATATCCCTTTCTATGATCCCAAGTGTATTACAATATAATAAGTAGACCCACCAAAGGCAATAAAGTAAAGACAGCACTAATCACTGAGTCCTAGGCATGCTAAATGCTAGGCAGTCACTCTGTCAACTGAGCTATGTACAGACTCTGTTCCCAATATTCACAGATTTAAGTTTTTTCCAATGAAGCCTAGAAGCTGCTTTCGAAGGAAGATGTGTTCTATGACTATGTCCTAGCACAGTCTGCTGGAAATGGCACCTCAGTTTCTGGTCAGTACTAGGAGAGCAACAGCAGGGAGGTAAAAGCTATTCACTATTGCGTCCCGCTCGACCGGCAAGAAAGATACAACAAACTAGAATCTTCCACAGCAAGAGCTTTATTGCTTGCTTATCAGGAAGATCCCGAACCGGGAAAATGGCGCTGCTTTTATAACCTGCAGCGTGACATTTCAGCACCTGATATGGCATGACAGCTCCTGATTCATTGCTTGCCCATCACCTGAATATTTCACCCCGAGAATGGGAGTGACTAGGAGTGAATTCACTCTCGCACCTTCGTACAAGGCTTCTTTACTAGTTAGCCACAGCGGAGGCCCGCGCCATCTTATAATGGCGATTGCTCGCGGCACACACGGCTCTCCTCAGAGATTACTGGTGGCATGCACGAGATTGCTCGCAGTACGTACCTGCTCTCCACATCTTCCCCTTTTTATTTTATTAAAACTTGAGGCTGGTCTAGGCCTGTGTAACTTTGCCCATCCACTGTGGCTCCTGTCTTAGGTCATTCCTCCAATGTCACAGCCTTTCCTGTCATAGGGTAACCCTATCGCCACCGGGCCCCGTGTCTTAGGTTGATCTGTGCATGAGGAAAGTTGCCCGTCCCTGGATACCGCAGTGCTATGTGACATTAACTACTAAATGACCTAGGGCGAACTCTATAAAAGAGGCCAGCCACCAATGTCAATTAATTTTTGAGCATAGATAGCCAGATTTCAGGGGAGGCCCCTTGCTCGATGGCAGCAAGTGCTTGAGTTATCACAACCTTGTCACGTGTTTGTTGGGTTCTGAGCTTGCAAACCAACCAGAGCATGACCACAAGTCCACAGCAGGTGGCAACGCCAAATAAACCTACCCCCACCCATTCCTTAAAATAAGAAAAGGCAGATGAAATCCAGGAGGAGAGGCCCTCTGTCAATGACAGGTCCACTCGTGTCGAGTTGATCTTTAGAACGGCCGCTCTCAGGGCCTCAAGGGTCTCATCGAATCTTTCAGACCAGTTTCCTGCAAGATATAAAGAAAGCTGTCTAGACAGATTAGCTGCATAAGTAAAATTTTCATATTGGACACTGGTAATGCACAGAGCTTCCAGTTTTCTTTCACAACCCAACTGGGCCATCTGGTATAGAACACCTATCTGTTCCTCCGCCAGGTCAAGGCGCTGATTCAAAATCATCAGCCCTCCCTTTAACTTGGTACTAGCAGAAGTTTGGACAGTGATGGCATCAGCCAGATCTGCTGAAAGCTGATTTAATTTTGTGCCTGATTGAACCGCACTAAACATAGCATACCCTGCAGCTGTAGCAGCAGCTGCACTGGCTGAAATTGCTATGATCACGGCAGCAGTAATGCCAAAATCTCTCTTTTTTCAAAACATAGATAAGATGGAGGGTGTATCCACCAGAACAGGGATCCAACGTGGGATCCGTGCCACCATGGCACGGGTGTTCTTTGTTACATCCCAACATTGAGAAATCCAACAAGAATCATTGGAACAGACTTCAAATGAATCATTTGAAAGAATAAACAAGAAAGGGGGGTAAACACAGACTGGGGTAGATGGATAATTAATCTGGTTTACCAAAGTTTTATTGAACCCAGTGATCTCTACACTGGTATTAGTATATCCATAAGAGTCCTGGGAGGCATCATGTATTCCCCAATACTGAGCAAATCTTGAGATGCCAGTAAAAGAAGCCTTTCCAACTGCTCCTCCCTGGATAAAGATCAAAGGATTGAGTTCTGTACAACTGCCATTGACTCCACAAAGCACCCACTTGTGAAAGGGATGCATTCTAAAGTCCTGTATGAAAAGTCCCTTTTTCATAACAAATTCCTTCTCTGGGTTATCTATCATGTTGGGAGAAAAGGAAAAGGTTTTACTCTGATCTGCCCAATGAGTGATGGAGGATTGACAATCAGACCAAGGCAGGATCAGCCCTTCATCTTCCAAACTACAATGAGGGGCTATTTTTGGTTGGTGTGGACGTTTTTTGTCTGAAAAGTTAGGTGGTAGAAATGTACCATTAACCCAATTTACCTCGTGCCAAAAGGTCCGATTTGTAAAGGTTATCTCTACATTGGAAGTATCTTGGGTTGTGCTCATGCAACCTCCTCTATGCTCATTAAACTTCCCCAAAGCTCGGGCTGTGAGGTTGATACAATTTCCTGGTCCATTAATTTGAAAACATAAAGAACCCTGTTCTAGTAAAGAGCGATTTTCTCCTAATGGTGCTCGGGTGGGATCATAGGGTAAATATGGCAAATCCACTGTTTTATTAGTAGTAAAGAATTTTGGAAAAACTATAGCATCATGGCGAACTGGCATTGGTTTAGGGAAAGTTGAGAGAATAGCCCATCTCTGCTGGCCCATTATACTAGGAACCTGAGACAAGTTCAGCATTGTCAGGATCAGGAACAGTCCTCGGGAGGTCAGCATCTTCTGCACCATCCTTGATGAATATCCTGCGGGTGAGTCGTTCCGGCAGCCAAAATGGGTTGTCTTCACTCTGTGGAAAAACACAAACAGCTCCCCGGGATCTGATTAAGATAGGATCCGGGCCTTTCCAGAGACCAGTTAAAACATCCTTCCGTTTGACCATTTCTTTTGGTCTATCAGGGTCTGAACTATGTCGCTCAGCTGCAGAACGTCCCTGCTCGTCAAGATTCAAAAAATTAAGTGTAAAGAGTGACATAGATACTGCTACTCTTGGCACTGAGGGCAGAGTCTCATCAACTCCCCCTTTTTGTTTTATAAGATAAGACTTGAGTGTGTGGTGGGCACATTCCACAATGCCTTGTCCTTGAGGATTATAAGGAAGGCCAGTCAAGTGAGTGACATCCATTTGATGACAACATTGCTGAAATTTAGTAGAAGTATATGCTACCCCATTATCCGTTTTAAGAATTGTGGCCTTGCCCCAGCACTCCACACTTCTAGGCAGTGCTGTATAACATGAGAGGCTTTTTCCCCTGTTAAAGGTGTGGCAAACATTACAGCATTGCAGGTGTCAAAGGAAACATGTAAGTACTGATTTCTCCCAAAGGAGGAAATATGAGTGTCATCCATTTGCCAGACTTGTAATGGCCTGATGCCTCGAGGGTTTACCCCTACATGAGGTGTAGGCAAAAATTGACAACTACCTATGCACATAAGGCAGAGGTTCACTAGGACACTGAAGCCAACAATCCCGAGGCCGAGCAGCAAGCTGGCTTTCACCAGTCGTTGTTGGACTTTTTCTGCACTGAGTAGCTTGCATTTTATCTTGCAGGTACCTTTCTCCCTTATAATGAACTGCTTCCTCCTCCAAGTCCGTTTCTTCAGAGGAGCTAAGCCCTTCATCAGATTCTGAGCTACTAAGAGCTAGCTGCTTAAACTCATCTAGTGGCACGTAGAGGCTCCTTTCCTTATGTGCCTCTCCAGCTGGATCTCCCTTCTTCTCTCCCTTTCCATCCCTTTTCTAATCTCTCCCAAGGCATTCTTTTCTTTTTATATCTTTTCCTCGGGATCAAGGCCCATGAAAAGGCCTAAATGACCCTAAGCAAGCATACCATGGTGCCACATGGTCTATCTCCCTGACAAATCCCTCTAAGGTATTAGTGGCACATTTTAGGCCACACTGCTTCAGGACCGAGTGTAAGGCCACTATTATAGAATGCGAGATTCTCATACTGCCGCTGTACAGGCCTGACTGTGACTGAAAATGGACGCTGTCCAGGCACTGTCCAGTCCTGACCGTGACTGAAACTGGTCGCTGTCCAGGCGCTATCCAGGCCTGACCGTGACTAAGAACCAGTCAGCAGTGGAAGCAGTGGAAGAAAAACGAAACTGAAAGGAAAAGTGCAATCGCTGTGCAAACAATCAAAAGGGTGTCTAACTCTGGAGAAATTTCAAAACTGTATGTACCTTACAGAGCCTTTCATCCCGCAGTTCTGATTCCGCCCCGCGAACAAGGGATCTTCCTTGCACTGGTGTGATGGTATAAAGTTCCCGGGTTCCTCGGTGCCACTTATTGCATCCCACTCGACCGGCAAGAAAGAAGCAACAAACCGGAATCTTCTGTGGCAAAAGATTTATTGCTTACTTATCAGGAAGACCATGATCCGGGAAAATGGCGCTGCTTATATAGCCAACAGCATGACGTTTCAGCACCTGATGTGACGTGACAGCTCCTGATTCGTTGCTTGCCCATCACCCCACTATTATGCCCCGAGAATGGACAGTGACTAGGAGTGAGTTCACTCTTGCACCTGCGTACAAGGCTTGTTTACTAGTTAGGCACAGGGGAGGCCATCACCATCTTATAATGGCGATTGCTTGTGGCACGCACGGCTCTTCTCAGTGATTGCTTGCGGCATGCACACGATTGCTCAGGGCATGGCACTACACAGCCGTCTATATAAAAATGAAAATGTAATTAAGGATAAAAGTGATACAGGAGAAATGGGTAACAATTCAAGGAGGAGAAGATAGGGATGAATTTGCTAAAACTCATTTATGTGTATGTAGAAAGTTCTTACCCAACAAATTTAAAACAAAGTAAGTAAGTAAGTAAGTAAGTAAGTAAGTAAGTAAGTAAGTAAGTAAGTAAGTAAGTAAGTAAG
>OFGE01001335.1_pt1 | contig 22069 bp, 21 predicted proteins | sample 1521681 | NCBI WGS metagenome assembly OFGE01 (sample SAMEA3504093, study PRJEB24116) | mouse gut metagenome | biome: mouse gut; feature: mouse-associated habitat; material: faeces | place: Denmark | collected 2011
TGCGGTTGATGGCGATGAGATTACATTACTTAGAAGATTACTTACGGAGATTTATCCTAATACAAGTTTTAGTGCAGTTCTTGATTCTTATGATTACTGGAATATTATTGAGAATGTTCTTCCACAGCTAAGAAACGAAATTATGAATCATAATGGCTGTATGCTTATGCGTGGTGATTCTGGTGATTGTGTAGAAGTAATAACTAAGACAGTATTTAAGTTATGGGATATTTTTGGTGGAACAATCAACAGTAAAGGATACAAGGTATTAGATCCACATGTAAAGGCTATTTATGGCGATTCCATTACAATTCAGAGATGCGAAGAAATTTATCGTATTCTTAAAGAAGAAGGATTTGCATGTTCTAATGTTGCTCTTGGAGTTGGTTCTTTCTCGTTTCAATGTGTCGAAGAAAATGGTTTATTAAAGCCATTCACAAGAGACACATTTAGTTCTTGCATTAAAGCAACATATTGTGAGATTGATAATAAACCATTTCCTATCTTTAAGAACCCGAAAGATGGTGGATTTAAGAAGTCTCAGAAGGGTTGCTGTGTTGTATTAGAAAAGAACGGAAAACTTATTTATGAAGACGGATTTACTTGGAATGATGCAATGAATAACGAAAAGAACCTATTAAAAACAGTATTCAGAAATGGAAAAATGATAAAGGAATATACTTTAAGCGAAGTAAGAGGAATATTACATGGAGGCAAATTCTAATGAGTGATTTTAATGCAGTTGATGTAAAAAATAAATGTGTAGACTGGATCAGAGAATTCTTTGAGAAAAACGGGAAGGACTGTAATGCCGTTGTTGGCATTTCGGGCGGAAAGGATAGTTCTATTGTAGCAGCTTTGTGTGTAGAAGCACTTGGTAAGGATAGAGTAATCGGTGTACTAATGCCGAATGGTGAGCAAAGCGATATTTCTTATTCGTATTTCTTGTGTGGAAATCTTGGTATTAAATTTGTTACAGTTCCTATTGAAGATGCTGTTAATGGTGTACTTAATGCAATGAAAGAGAATATGGATATTAGCGACCAGACTCTTATTAATCTTCCGGCTCGTATCAGAATGTCAACCTTATATGCGGTTAGCCAGAGTATGAATGGTAGAGTTGCGAATACATGTAATTTATCTGAGGATTGGGTAGGGTATTCCACACGATATGGTGATGCGGCAGGTGATTTTAGTCCGTTATCTAATTTGACAGTTACAGAAATCAAACAGATTGGAAGAGTGCTAGGTTTACCAGATGATTTGATTGATAAGGTTCCTTCAGATGGTCTTTGTGGGAAGACAGACGAAGATAATCTCGGATTTACTTATGATGCTTTGGACAGATATATTCGTACTGGTGAGATTGAAGATGGAGAAGTAAAGAAGAGAATTGATATGATGCATGAGAAGAATCTGTTCAAATTGCAGTTGATGCCAAGTTTTCATCCGTAAATAGGATTGATATATAAAGAAGAAACGGAGGTAAGCTTATTTGGCAGTAGAATTAAAGGTAAATGTGATAAATCAGCTTAAATTGCTGCGCCAAAGTACATTTAAGGATATATATTGTTTCCTTGATGAAGATGTACAGAATGCTCAGAGAGCAAAATCAACAGAAGTAAAGGTTACTGTTGATAGATGGGGAGAAGGTACAGTCACTATTGAAAATAATGGCAATATACTTACTAAACCACAGGCACTATTTTCTATTGCAGAAAGTGATTGGGATGAAGAAATAAGGAATAGTGAAAATCCTTTTGGTATGGGATTCTTCAGCAATATTACTGTTAGTAATCTTATCAATGTTCATTCAGGAAATACATATATTACATTTGATGTAGAAGATATGATTTCTACAAACAATACAGAAATCAAAGTAGAAGAAATAGATGAATATTATGACGGATTCAAATTAATTCTTAGAAATTTTGATTTTGATACAGCGAGTTCATATGATATACAGGAGCGTGTAGAAGTTCTCGGAAAATATATTCATGAGTTAGACATTTATTATAATGGAGAATTAATTGAAGAAAAGGATCTGACAGAGGGTGATGGCAGTAAGTATCAATTTTCTGTAGATGATGAAAATTGCAAAGGTTGGATTGCATTAGGAAATAATTACTCTTGGGGAAATAATGTCAATGTATTTTACAAAGGAAGGTTGGTTACTCCGTTAGAAGGATTGCCATACTTAAAAGGTGATTTACATGTAAGCGACAAAACTCTCAATTTAACATCTCCAGATAGAAAAGATATTATCAAAGATGAAAAATTGAATGTATTTAAAAAGGTGATAACAGAACATGTTAAAAAATACTGTACATCTTTATTGGTAAACGGAGAAGAGAATATTAGTGATTATGCTTCTTGCTTTGGTTATTATGTGAATACAGCACTTTACAACTTTTTCACGATTAACCACACCTATATATAAGCTTCTGAAAGGCCTTTTTAATGGGGATATTATTTTTTAATGTTTCGGTCATCTGCTCCAAACTGCGGATAATTATACTTCTACGGATCCGTTCACCAAGCTGGTAACGGACTTCCTGTGTGCTCAGTCCTTTATAACCCTCAAAGTCCCTGCTATAATACGGAAGCAGTTTACACGCAGCATAACTTATGCATATTAAATTTGTGAGGCGTTCAATCCCCTCTGCCGAACGTACCATGTAGTTGTTGAATGACCAGAAAGTTTTGGTTTCATAATATCCCGTTTCGATATTCCAGCGGATCGAAAAAACACCCATGGGCAGCATACCACATTCGTTGTACTGGCGGATTTTCCTGTCAGCATGTTCTCTGGCGTTAATGTGGATCCCATCTGCGGGCACTGTACTGAGGAACAGACGGTAACTGTTCCTGTCATCGGGATCTGATGCTGTCACATAGGCATGGACATGCTTTCCTTTCCAAAGATTTGTCATCACTTCACGGCAGCCTGTGTAGTAATCCAACTCTTCTGGTTTTTCCAGGGGGATTGATCCGGGGGCAATCCTTTCCCCGTGAATGCGCGGTCTTCCGCGTTTCCCTGTAGGCGCACCAGGAAGATCATATAACACAGTGTCGATCCGTACACTGCAGATCATCTCAAGGTTTTCAAACTCAGCTACCAGACCTGTGACAGGTTTTTTGGGATACCAGCTGTCGCACAGCAGGATAACCTGTTTACAGGAAGAAAGCACGGGCATGACGGAACGTACCATTTGGGCTGCCAGCTCCAGTTTGGATTCCTGCTTTGTCCACAGACGGTATCCCAGGGGGACAGACAGGTAAATAATACCGCTGGGGGATGAAACCGGCACATGGAGCATAACGCTGACAAAACAGTGTCCGTTTAAGTAATTTGATCCGTTATGGGCGGCATGGTCAAAAAGTTTGGAGCGCGCTTCAAACTTTTTGCCATATTTTTCTACCATCGTGTCATCAATGGACAGGAACACGGCAGAATCTTTCAGGGAATCCGGAACTGTATGCCTTGCATATTCAGCCGTTACAGCCCCCCATTCACGGTGTTTAAAGGGTGCCTGTTCCAGCGTATGGTAAAAAGAATTCAGGGACTTACCTGAAAGCTTTGAGATAACATGCATCCATGCATAACGGACGGAGTGGAAAGTGTCCAGTACCAGTATGGAAACAACAACCAGGAACAGATTTTCCATGGTCGGAATGGTGGCATCCTTAAAATAATGTTGAAAAAACCAAAAAAGCTTGTTTAAAACAGGATATCTGCTGTATAATAAACGTGACATACAATCATCTCTTTCGTATAGAATTTGTTTGACACTTATACTATACAACAGAAGGAGCAGATTGTATGTTTTTTTTGATAAAATTTTTAAAAAGTTGTAAAGTGCTGTGTGAATAAAAAGAATGTAAAAAATAGCATCAAATTTATGACATTCAAGAGCAAAAGTGAAGATGACATTAAATATCTAAAAGGAATTGCTATTGCGAGAGGTAAAAACAAAGATATCAAATCATTTACAGGTTATGAAATATATCTGAAAAAAGATGCAGCTAAACAAAATGAGCAAATTGTAAATGAAGTTACTGTAAATCCTAAATTACAAACGGCACCTGAGGAAGCTAGTGGACGAGTTTATCATGAGGCATCATATTCTCACAGTGATGGGTATGTAGAAGTTCCAGAAATAAAACAAGAAGATTTAATGGAAAAGAGAGGCTCTTTGATTATTGATTCAGTGGAACCAACATTCTTTATAGGATTTAATGAAGTAGAGCAGTATGAGTATAAGTTAAATATTGCGAAACATTATGATTTGAAAATTATTGTGAGTCGTAATGAGGTAGAAAACTCTATCTTAAAATCTATGAAAGAATCTGACAATGTACTGCATATTTCTGAACTCAAAGAAGAAATAACAGTTAGAGGATATTTATCAAATACAGAGTTGTCTACTAAAGAAAGTAGAGCATTGATGATATTTGACATGATTAGCAGAATTTTAGGTTTTGATCATAATATATTTGCCATTGGCGATTTAATGGTAACAAAATCTGTATCTGTGGAATCCATCGGCGTTGAAGAAGAAATGATTGAATCAAATATTGTTGTATTGAAGGATGAACTAAATGACAAAGTTTATGTGGATAGAAGCATCATCAACAAGAATAAGCTCAGGAATGATATAGATGCGAATTTAGATATATTTGATTATCAGTTTATTTTGGCAAATTTTAAGGAAATGATGAAGCAGATTGCATTAGTGGCTGGTATATCACCAAATGATTGTGAAGTAAAAGTGTTAGATATCTTAGGAAATTGTGCTTGAAAATAGACTTGAAATCTTAGATTCTTGTAGTAATGATTTAGTTTTAGTAACACTTTCAGAATCTTCGATTGGTTCAAGAGCTGCTACTGGCGTAATGGGAATTTACCCAGGATTCGACTGGTAATAGGACCAGACTAGAATAGCAACGGAGAAGAAATTTTTTTTATGAGAAGAATAGAGATAATGTTAGGAAATCAAAAAGAGAAGAATATAATATCAAATCAACGGTACGCTATTTACTGCTCTGTTCCAAATGTGAAAACTAATTAAGTAAAGATGATGAGTATTGTAGTAGCTATGGAGAAAAATAAAGAAAATATAAGGAGAAGCAATATACATGGGCTTAACAAAAAGTCAAGAGAAATATTTGAACACAGAATTCAACAAGAAGTTTGAAGAAGTCCGATTAGCTGGGCTAAGAGCTGGTGCTACCGGGATTCTGGGAGCAGTTTTGGATATGTGTAACACAGGTAAGACAATTAAAGATATTAAGGATTTCTGTGAGAAGTCATTAAATTTAAAAGGAATGAAAAAATAATTAGAAAAGGAGAATAAATGAAATTTGAAACAAGCAAAAGAATAGATAAATGGGTAGAAAAACATAGGAAACAAGGTTGTATATCTCATGCAACAGCAGGTGAACAGTTCGTATATGAATTTTTACCAAGCGGTATTGTAGAGTGTCAAACAGTTAAATGTATGTGTTGCAATAAAGAATTTACTGATTATGTAGATTGAGAAAAGGAGAATAAATAAATGAAGAAGAAATTATTAGGAGTATTATTAGCCGGAACTGTAACAACAGCCACACTCACAGGGTGTGAAACAGAAGCAAGTAGAGTTGATTATAATTTGACACAGGAGGCAGATAATTTTAATGTAGTACGTCAGCTTACAGTTATTAATTGTATTGAAGGTGATGTACTGTTTCAAATGACTGGGAAGATGTCAATCACTGCAGATGTGGATGATAATCAGCTTGAGATTATCGTAGAAGATGATGGTACATATGTAAAACATTTTGTTGGATTGAGTGATAATGTGACTTATGTTGTAGAGGATCTTAACCTGGGAGAAAATGCAGTTTCTAAGTATAAGTATACATTAAACTTTAACCCTAATATGTGGATTCCTGTAGATGTAAAAACTATTGACTAGCAAAGGATATCATTCATAGTAAAAATAAAAGTCAAATAAAGGAGAAGTGAAATATGACAAGAGAACAGAAAATGAACAAAAGAAGAGAACTTGGTAAAACTTATAAGTACAATGCGAATCCATTTCCAGAAGGTACGAAGGAGTATTATCATGAACAGGCAATACGAGCTGGGAAGAATACATCAAATAAAACACGAATTTCAGAGTGGAAAAGTGTGATGGCAAAATTGAATTATCGATTGGCGAAGGAAAAAGAAGAAAGAGTAAAGAAAACAAAATAGAGGTTAGAAGAATCGAATTCATGTAAGAAAGTCTATCAAATAAAGAAGAATATATTTAGAAACATATCAATCATTTCAGCACATGATTATCCGTGAAAAAATCATAATTACAACTTAATAGTATATTTTTTGGGTGGTTAGCAGCATACCCTTGGTTAAATTACGCCAAATTTAACCATAGATCACTGATTAACATAGATTTTATATAGATTTAATCTCTATGTTCCAGTCTGCAAAGGCTGTTGATGTTATATATGATGCGAAAATGTTTTAATGATTTTATTTTACAGGAGGATATTTATTTAATGGCAAAAACAAAGAAAAAAGGAAGACTATTCGATTTACCTGAGACAAAAGGTTCATTCCAGTTGAAGGGCGTTGTTAGTGGTGTAGAGAAGGAGAACTTCTATAAGGAAATTAAGACCAAGAGCAATAAGGATATGAGAATGATTAACTTTGGAGTCGGATACACTGAAGGCAGCACACTCTATGTTAATTTACAGGGGATGGAACAGGAAAACGTGTATTTCTCAAAGAAGGCTGAAAAGAAAGGCGATAAGCCTGAAACTGCAAAAGTTCCTTGGGCAGATAGGTTTTCTTATAACCGTGAAGGATTCCGTCTTATTGGTAAGAACATTGGCGTAAAGAAGAAAGTAGATGAGAATGGCAAGAACGTTAATGATAAGAAGGTCATGACAGACTTTGATGCTTGTAAGGAAGTAAATGACAATCTGAAAGATGGAGCAAGTGTATTTATCAGAGGTAGTCTTGATTATAGTAGTTTCTTAGATAACAACGGTAATAAGAAGGCATCTACCAAGTTGGTTCCTAATCAGATTTCACTTTGTTCAGAAATTGATTTCAGTGATGAGAATTTCGCTCAGCAGAATGACTTTATCCAGGTCATTGTATTCATGGGCATTGATCAGGAAAAGGAAAATGATAAGCCGACTGGAAGATTTGTTGTGTCTGCAAAGGTTATTACATACAGCAACATTGAGGATGTTGAGTTCATTATCGAGAATAAGGATTTGGCAAATAAGTTCAAGAAATCCTTAAAGCCATATAATGCGATTCAGGTTAGCGGTCATATAGTAACGTCTACACAGACAGAAACAGTTGAAGATGATGATGACAACTGGGGTGAAGAAGTATCTATGGAGAAGGTTCTTGCGCCTACCAAGAGAGAATTTATCATTACCAACGCAAAAGGTTCTACTGTTGATAGAGAACTTTACACAGAAGCGAATGTTACAGAGGCTATGTCAAAGATTGCACAGGCAAACAAAGCTGAAAATGATTTTGGTGGAGATGCTGACAATGATGATTGGGGAGAAACCAATCTTGATACAGACGATGATGAAGCTTGGGAGTAATTCTTGGACTAAGGAACGTCAGAAATGGCGTTCCACAACTCTTAATAATAATATGATTTCGGAGGTAATTTAATGGCAAAGGCGAGAAAAGCGTCAGTAACACAGAGTAAATTAGGAATGATTTTGTATGGAGAACAGTTTACAGGTAAATCTACTATGGCTATGCAATTAGCATATTTCAAGCATCCAGACGGAAAGCCATTTAGGGTGTTGTATCTTGATCCTGAGACTGGTTCTATTGATGATTATTTAGGTGAATTGGAAGCAAACGGTGTAGACCTTGAAAATATTTATATCGTATATACACAGTCTCTCGGAGAAGTAAGAGAGTACATTGCAAAGGTAAAGAATGGCGAAGATTTATATGTACTTGATGAGGAGACTGGTGATGAAACCGATGAAGTTCTGTTAGATGCAGATGGTGAGCCTTTTAGAGCAGATGCGATTGTTGTTGATGGTACAAGCATTTTGAATTTGACAACAAAACAGGGATTGATTGAGTTTTCTAAGAAGAGAAATAAGGTAAAAGCTGATAAAGATGGTTTGGTAGGTGATGCTCGGCTTGTAAAGATCGAGGGAGCTGGTATGGAACTGAAGGATTATCAGACTATCAACTTTAAGGGACAGGACTTGATTCTTGATTTGATGGCATCTGGTGTTCATTATATTGTGACCGCAAGAGAAACAGATGAGAAAGAAACGATTAAACAGGCAGATGGTTCTACCATGAGTGTTACAACGGGCAGAAAGATTCCTGATGGATTCAAGGGTATGACCTATAATGTCAAGACAGAAGTTCGTATGTTCAGAAATGAAGATGGTGTTGTATGCGCCCATGTCAAGAAAGATAGAACGCATACACATGAGGATAACATTATCATTGAAGATCCCACTCTGGTGGATTGGCAAGCAGTAATTGATAAAACAGCAGACAAAAAAGCATTTGTTGTTAAGAATGACTTGACTAAGGCTGTTGATGTTGAACAGAACATTTATAGCAAGGAGATTCTTGGTAAGGTTGGAAAGCCAGCAAATGAAGATCCTACTGAAGAGAATAGTTCTGGTGTAGATATTGAAGCAATGAAGAAAGAAATTATTGCAAAGAAAAATGCGCTATCGCCTGTTGATAAGAAAGAGATGGGAGACAAGTTGAAAGCAGCAGGACTTCCAACAGCGTTTAAGAATGTAACAGATGCAACTGTTTTACAGAAAGTTCTTGATATGTTCCAGTAATAAAAATTTTAGCATAGAAGGATAAAATATGAGAGCGACAAGAAAAGAAGGATGTATAAGTCGGGTATGTGCTTGCTGCAATCAGTCCTTTTATATAGGTAAAGATAATATCAGTGATGCAATTTACTATGATAAAAAAACTTATCATAGTAATTGCTTTATTGACAAGCAAGTTAAATCTTTTGCACCAAAAGAAATTAAAAACTTAAAGACAATGCCTAAAAAAGATCAACTACTAGAATATGGTATAGATATTCAAAAATACAAAAATGGTCGAAGGTATATTCAAAATGGGAAAGATAAAATAATACACAATTTTAATGAAGCAAAAAAGAAACGATATGAAGAGCAACTGAGCGATTTTCATAATCGAATAAATGATATAACTAACAGTATATTAAATAGCGAAGAATTTATTCAACTAAAGAAAAATTCATATAATCATTTTTTGCACTCAATAGAAAAGCAATGTGTATATGACTTCATTTTAGAAGTTTATGATTTGAATATTATTCCTACTAATATTTGGAAGAAAATTACTGAGATTTATAGTGGCACATACAAGGGGATGTCTATTGGAATACCTCCAGAACATTTACTTGATATGTGGAAAAGAAAAATTGATATGTTAAACAGTGTTGCAGAGAGAAATGAAGTTAAAGGAATTAAAATGTCGGCAGACCAAAGATTAAATTACGACTTGTCAATTTTGGTTAATAAATATGACAGCTATTTAAAATGGATTGAAAAACAGAAGATTATAGCATCAGAAAAAGAAATAGAAAAAAGCGAAAATATTGTTGGCAAAAGTATTGGATATACAACTTCAAATAAACCTGAAAAGAATGATTCAGATGATATATCTGCTTTGGTTGATGATATTTTCGGATGATTGGTGGTGATAATTGATTGGCAGATGAACATAGTGCTTCAAACATTTCCGCCGAGATCTGCTTCGTAGGCGCACTACTAAAAGATCCTGACTCATTTGTTAATTATGGCAATTTTATGAGAAGTAAATACGACTTTTCTGATCCGGCAGTAAAATTTTTTTATGACAGTTTTGAAACATACTATTTGACTTTCTCGCAAACAGTAGATGAGACAAAAATGAATGTGTTTATGAGTCAAAATCCAGAAAGATTAAGCACATACAAGCAATATAAAGGTTGGAAAACCATGCAGCAGTATATGAATCTTGCAGATGAAAACGACTGTAAAAACTATTTTGACACGGTTAAAAAGTATTCTCTTGTAAGGGAGTATGGAAGAAATGGATTCCCTGTTGAAAAAATTCTGTCCCATAAAAACTTCGATAAGATGTCGCCAAATGATATATATAGGATTATCCGCACAAAGGCAGATAAGATACATACAGTTATCAATGCAGGTGACGAGGCAGTAGAACTTACTGATAATAATACAGTGCAAATTGATAAGTATCTTGAAAAACCTAATTTCGGTTTACCTTTCCCTTGGTATATGTATAATGAATATTTCCTTGGCATGAGAGAAACAAAGCTGTTGTTTGAAGGGTTCTTATCTAATGAGGGCAAGACAAGAAAATTGGTATTATTGGCAGCTTATGTTGCACTTGTTCAAGAAGAAAATTTCTTCTTAATGAGTAATGAAATGGATGAAGAAGATTTGCGTAGTTGCTTAATTACAACAGTTATCAACAATAAAGAGTTTCAGGAGTTACATGGAGTTGTGCTTGAAAAGCCAGAAAAAGAAATTGTTCTGGGTGTCTATCATAATCGAAATGGAGAAATTATTAGAAGAAAGATAGATGATTTTGGCATCTATATAGAATCTAATGAAGAATATATCAAAAGAGTACAAAAAGAATCTGATGAATACTGGCAAGTAAGAAAGGTAACAGAATGGATTGATAGCCCTGATAGAAAGGGCAAAGTAATGTTTAAAGATGTTGGTAATGATTATAGTCCAGAGCAGATTGAGTTTGAATTGCGTAAAGCAAAGATGGTTCAAAATATCAAATATTATGGATATGACACATTAAAAGGATATAACACAGATGATTGGTCACAGATAAAACAGTTCGCCACCAGACTGAAAGAATTAACAAAAGAATTAAGAATGAGCGGTTATGCGGTATTCCAGTTGAGTGATGATACTGTGTTTACCGATATTTTTAGTCTAAGTAGTAACAATATTGCAAATGCAAAGCAGATAAAGCACGTTGCTGACATCTTGAATATTGGTAAGAAACTGAATAAGGACGAGTATCACAAATATCAAATGGTCGCTGAAAATGATAGTTGGGGTGAGCCTGTTACAGAAGATTTAGACTTAAAAAAGCAATACTTTGGTATCAAACCTGATAAAAACAGGGCTGGCAGTAAAGACAAAGTTATGTTGTTTGAAATAGATCTTAATTTTAATATTTGGAGAAATATAGGTTATATCATTAAAAAACCTAAAAGCACAGAATAATTTGGAGGGTGGCACTTGGATGTAAAAGAATTAAAGAATTACATATATGAAAACAGATATGTTGAGCAAATCCTAGAATCCATTGGTTGCCACCATATCAAATATCATGCCTCAAACGGTTATTGGACTTGTGCAAACGCAACAGGAGATAACAATGGAGCAATTGTTTTATATAACAGCGAGTATTTAATGTGCCAGAACTACACAAGACAGATGATTAGAACCAATCGAAAAACAGATATTATTGATTTGGTATGTTATACAAAGGATTTAACTTTCCCTAAAGGATTGCAATTTATATGCGATGAAATTGGAATGTCTTATTATCACGACTTTGAAGAAGACATTCCAGAAAGTTTTAAGATTTTAAAAATGCTCGATGATATGAGTTCTAATGCAAATATAGAAAAAGAGAAGCCATTAAAACCAATTAGTGATAATGTACTTTGTTATTACAAGCCATACAGAAATGATTTGTTTTATAAAGACAACATAGATTATTCCACGCAAAAAGAATTTGAAATTGGATTTGATGAAGAAAGTAACAGATACACAATTCCCATTCGCTCAGAGCTTGGTGATTTGGTAGGAATTAAAGGAAGATATTTTTATAGAGAAGTTCCAGATGGTGAAAACAAATATATCTATTTAGAACCATGTGCAAGATCGAAAATCATTTATGGATTATATAAGACTATTGATTATATAAAATCATCTGGAAAGATATTTGTAGGAGAAAGTGAGAAATTTTCACAACAGCTATGGAGTTATGGGTATAGAAACAGCGGAGGAACTGGAGGTAAGGAATTATCACAACATCAGATAGATATGCTTGTCAGGCTTGGAGTAATGATTATTTTCTGTTTTGACAAGGATGTTACAAAAGATGAATTGGAAAAGTTAGCTGATAGATTTCCTGATGGGGTTCCTCTGTTCTATATATATGATGAAGACAATGTTTTGAATGAACATGAGTCACCTTCGGATAACCCTACAAAGTGGCAGTATATGGTAGAACATAATGTTTACAAATTGAGATAGAGAGGTGTGAATTTGCAATATAAATTATATGAAAATGGAAATAATGATACTTCTAATGTGTTAGCAGAAGTTCTTAAAAATAGAGGAATAGATGATTATAACAGATATTTAAACTTGGATGAGGGTGTTGTTAAACCATATCAAAATTTAGATCATATTGAAGATGCAGTTAATTTATTTATGAAACATTTTAATCAAAAAAGTCAAATTGGAATACTGGTTGATGAAGATCCAGACGGGTTTTGCTCCGCTGCAATGATGTATTTATATATAAAACAAATGGATAGTGATTATCCTATTGATTATATTTTACATGGAAGGGCAAAAGCACACGGGTTATCAGATGATGTAGTCGTTCCTGAAGATATAAAGTTATTGATTATTCCAGACGCAGGAACAAATGATGTAACTGAATGTAAGAAATTAGTAGAGTGTCAAATAGATATTTTGATTTTAGACCACCACGAAAAGGAAGAAGAAAATCCCTATGCAGTTATCATCAATAACCAAACAAGTAATAATTATTCCAATAAAAATCTGTGTGGTGCTGGAGTAGTATATCGTTTCTTACAAGCATTAGATGAAGAGAATTGGAATGAGTTTTCAGATGATTATTTAGATTTATGTGCATTAGCAAATATCAGTGATGTTATGGATATGCGTTCTTTTGAGACACGGTATCTGACGGATATGGGATTATTAAATATCCGAAATAAATGTTTTAAAGCTCTTGTAGATGCACAGGATTATAGTATGAGTGGCAAGATAAATATTCATAATGTTCAATGGTATATTACTCCGATTTTGAATGGAATGATCCGCATTGGTTCCCCAGAAGAAAAGGAATTATTATTTAGGGCATTTATTGAACAGGATGAATTCTTTGAATATAAGAAACGTGCTACTAAAGATAAACCTGCTGAAACAATTCAAGAAAGTATATATGACAGAGCAGCTAGACTATGTAAAAACGCAAAAAGTAGGCAAGACAAACAGAAAGAGAAATGTGTATCTCAAATTGCAGAGATTGCACGACATATTCCACAAGAAGATAAAGTTGTTATGATTGATACCTCTGATATTCTTGATAATGGCTTAACTGGCGTTGTTGCTATTAAAATTGCTGAAATGTTTAATAAACCATGTATCTTACTAAACAAATTTTTAGATAAGAAAACAGGGAAGATTACATATGGCGGTAGTGCGAGAAATATTGATAACAGTCCTATTGATAGTTTCAAGGATATAGTCAACAGTACAAATATATTGGATGGTAGAGGTCATGCCAATGCTTTCGGTATTGTTGGTTTAGAGATAGATAAAAAAGATGACGCATTAAACAGACTCAATGATATTTTGCGAGATGTCGAGTATGATTCTACATACCGAGTTGATTTCATTATGGACATTGATGATGTGAATATAAAAATTGTTACTGAATTAGCAAGGCTTGAGGATATTATTGGACAAGGTATTGAGGAACCAATGCTTGCTGTTGAAAATATCAGCCTTGCAAAAGAGCAGTTTGAGATATTTGGTAAAAATGAAGATACCATCAGTTTTATGATTGATGATATTAAATATATCCAATTCAAATGTAAAGAAGGTAATCAACTGTATGACTGGCTTCAAAATGCCTGGGATAAAAATGATAGTGTTGTCTTTAATATTGTGGGGAAACCATCAATTAACGAATATAACGGTGTCAGAACACCGCAAATAATTATAGAAGATGTTGTGGTGGTAAGTACGAATAATTCAGATGATGAGGAAGAATGGTAGGTGATTGATTGTTTACACTTTTACATATACATACAACTAAAGGTTCTCTGTTAGATTCCATATTGACTGTTGAAGAGGCTGTTAAATTTGCAAGTGAAAACGGTATGAAAGCTATGGCTATAACGGATCATGGGAGTATGGCTTCATTTGTAGATTTTGTTAAAGAGTGCAATAAATATAATATCAAACCCATAATCGGAAATGAGATTTATGAAGTAGATGATATGTGGGAAAAGGCAGATACAAAAGAGTACACTCAGCCACGCTATCATTTAATTTTACTTGCAAGGACTCAGGAAGGATATAAAAACCTTATCAAAATCACATCTGTATCAAGAACAGAAGGTCTTTATAAGAAACCAAGAATTGATATTAAGTATATACAAGAAAATGGTCTTGGGAAAGGTATTATCTGCTTAACAGCTTGTCAAGCTGGGCGGTTGAGTAGATACCTTGTAAATGACAAATATGAAGAAGCAGAACAATATATTAATAAACTGAAAAATACATTTGATTATGTCGTTTGCGAACTTCAATCACATAATACAGAAGATCAGGCAAATGCAAATCAACTGATTTATGATTTCTCACAGAAACACAATCTGCCATATACGATTACGACAGACGCACATATGTTAAGTGATTCCTTCAAAGAATCACACGCAATGTTTGTTGAAATAGGGGAAGGGAGAGAAGTAGGAGAAAGTTATACAGACTGCTATTTACAGACTGAGAATGAGATATACGAAAAGTTATCTGACCAATTTTCTGAAGACATTATAAGAAAAGGCATTGAAGAGTCTGTAAATATAACAGACATTATTGAAAACATTGATATTGGTCTGAATAAAGGTAACATCATGCCAAAAATAAATATTGAAAATGGCTATGATAATCACGAAGAATATTTGAGATATTTGGTATTCAAAACCTTTGATGAAAAATTTGGTCATATGTCTAAGGAAGATCAGGAGATAAGAAGACAAAGGCTTGAAACAGAACTGCCAGTATTATATGCAGTTGATTATACGGATTATTTTATTATGTTATATATGCTTGCAAAAGAAGCAAGAAACAGGGGGATTCCACTTGGATATTCAAGGGGGTCAGGTGCAAATTGCCTATGCTTGTTTATGCTTAATGTTACACAGATAGATAGTGTTAGATGGGATTTGGACTTCTCTCGCTTTGCAAATCTTGGAAGAAAATCAATGGCAGATTTTGATTGGGATATATCAAAGCGAAGAAGAAAAGAAATGGTAGAAATATCAGAGGAGCTATTTGGGAAAGAAAATGTTGCTCCTATTGCTACATTTAATACATTGAGTACAAAAGTTGCAATGCGTGATATTGGTAAGGTATTAGATGAGAAAGATTATTCTCCTTATTATAGGCAGATTCCATATAAATTAAGGGATGAAGTTGCCAAGATGATTCCTACAATCAAAACTTTGAATGATTTAGGAGAAGAGGAAGAAAAGGATGTTCTGTTAAAGGATATCCTCAATAAGAATGAAAAACTAAAAGATGTGCATGATAAATTTCCTTTGTGGTTTAAATATGTAATGGATGTAGAGGGATTACCTAAGTCAATGGGGAGACATGCTGCAGGAACTCTTATCACTCCCACTCCAGTAACAGATTATTGTCCGTTATGCTATGACTCTGAAAAGAACATTATGATCGAGATAGAGATGCATAATGCAATGGATGATCTAGGGCTTGTCAAAATGGATTACCTTGGATTGGAGACTCTTGATATTATTGACGATACATTAAAAATGGCTGGAATTACATGGAATGATGTTGATATTAATCATTTGGATTTAGAAGATAAAGTAGTATTTGAAAATGTTTATAAGAATGGTAATACAGTTGGTATCTTTCAAATGGAGTCAGCAGAAGCAAGACGAATGTGCATTGAGGCAAAAGCGGACAATGTAGAAGATATTATTGTTGTTAATGCAGCAAATCGTCCAGGAACAAAAGAGAGTTTCCCGACATATTGTCAGAATAAATTGCATCCAGAGAATATAACAGTTTTACATGAAGATTTACGAGAATTATTTGGCAAAACACATTATATTTTACTATATCAGGAACAGGCTTTACAGCTATTTAGACATGCCGATTTCCCAGAAGAACAAGTTGATAATGCAAGGAGGGCTATCGGTAAAAAGAAGAAAGAAGTAATGGAACAGCTTGAAGTTGATTTCAGATCTGGTCTTACAAAGAAAAGCTGGAATAATGAACAGTTAATTGAGATCTGGCAGTTAATGCTAAAACAAGCAGAATATTGTTTTAATCGTGGTCACGCTGTTGCATATGGTTTACTATCCTATTTGACCGCCTACTTAAAAACACACTACACAATTTATTTTATGGCGGCTCTGCTTACATCTAAAAGTAATAAAATACAGAAAATTAGTATTGTGATCAATGATTGTAAAAGATTGGGTATTAAGGTATCTCCACCGAATGTAAATATATCAGATATTGAATTCACTGCTTTACCAGAGAATAATGAAATATTATTTGGATTATTGGCAGTAAAAGGTCTTGGAGAATCCATCGTTTATAAGATTATTGAAAATAGACCGTATCATAATATGAATGATTTTATTGAGAAAGTTTCTGATAAGACAGCAATTATTACGCTGATTAAAGCAGGTGCTATTCCAACAAAGAATAAAATGCTTTCTCTGAAGAAGTATGCAAATAGTCTTTTTGAAAAGAAAGAATATAAGCCTGTAACTACATTGCCTTCTCCATATTCAAAACTTCTCCCTTTTGGATTAAATGTTGATGATTATAGAGATGGGAAAAAGGTAAATAAGGAAGCATTACTGATAGATTACAACAAAGCGAAAGAAAGATTATATATGGATGGACAAGGTCAGAAATATAAAAAACATATGATTGAGTTCCAAGAGAAATATGCAAAAGATGAATATATGTGGGAATTTGATACATTATCTATGTTCTTAACCAATGATCCTTTGAAAGATGCTTATAAATATACTAAGACAGACTGGGATCTGGTTGAGGATGGAAATAAGACTACATTATTTTGTGTAATTGTTGATATTAAAAGAAAGAAAGATAAAAACGGGAATCAATTTGCATATTTAGATTTATATACACCATTTGGCATTATTGAAGCAACTATCTGGTCAAGTCAGTTAAAACAGTATAGTGATGATATTAGAAAGGGAAATTGTCTTGCTATACTCGGCAGAAAGAGGGAAGAACATTTCTTTGTAGAGAAAGTGAAACCGTATAATATTTGGCTGGAGCAGATGAGAAAGAAGGGAGTGGCAGTATAAACTTTGTTTGAAAATGATGAGGATATTTTAAAATTTAAAGCAGTTATAACATATGAGCGATATTATAACCAAGATACCACTTGGGGTGTTTATGGGTTCTATACAGAAGATGATATTCCACAATATTCAAAAGAAACAAAAGTGGAGTTTCCTTTCGAAGATATTAAAGAAATCAATCCGAACAAAAAGTTTAGTTCTTTAGCTGGTAAAATGCAGGAATTGGTTGTTGGTGGTGAATATATAGTAAAAGCAAAATATAAGTATGACAAAACATATGGTCATCAATACACTCCGATAGCAATATATGCTTTAATACCACAAACAAAAGAATCACAGTTAATGTTTTTGCAGTCTATTATTTCACCTTGGATCGCTGAGAATTTAATAATCGCATATCCAAATGTAGTAAACGATGTGGCAAATGGTACATTGAAAGAGATTAATTATGATTTAGTAAAGGGGGTTAGAGAACTTACTTGGAACAGAATTAAGGACAAAATTATCAATAATTACTTGATTTCGGACATTATAACTATGTTAAAACCATTAGGTATTACATATACGATGATTAAGAAACTTCTAACGGATGAGCCTAATCCGGCATTACTGAAACAGCAACTAGAAGAAAATCCTTATGTTCTTACTAAAATTAATGGACTTGGGTTTAAAAAAGTCGATGACTTAGCCTTAAAATTGAAACCAGAACTCATAAATACGACTGAAAGATTGGTTGCATTTGTAAAATACTATTTTACAGATTTGGGAGAAAGCAGTGGTCATACATGGTGCTCAATTAAAATTCTAAAGTCGGCAATAAGCAATATTGTTCCTGAATGTGCTGATAAAACGGATTGGCTATTAGAAAACAATGAATTTTTACATATATCAGAAGATAGAGTTGGACTGAAATATTATCATGATGTTGAAATGCAGATTTATAATACATTGCTTGAAAAAACAAAGAAACAGACAGACATTAATATTTCTGATGAAAAAATACAACAAGCGATTAAACATGCCGAAGAAGAACAGGGGTTTCAATATGTAGTAGAGCAGCTTGATACAATTAATAAAAGTCTGCATAGAACAATCAGTTTAATAACGGGAAAAGCTGGAACAGGTAAAACTTCTATTATGAGAGCAATTGTAAAAGCGTATACAGAAAATCAATTCACATTAACTGCATCTGCTTTGTCAGCTATGGCAGCACAGAGAATAACTGAAGCGACATCGTTTCCTGCTATGACCATTCACAGAGCATTGGAATGCAAAGGATTAAATAAGTTTGATTTTAATAAGGATAATCATCTGATTACGAGCGTTGCGTTTCTTGATGAGGGAAGTATGGTAAACGCAAGTTTATTTCTTCATTGGCTAGAAGCAATTGACGATAATACAAGGATTATTATTTCTGGAGACCATAAACAGTTGCCACCTATAGGATTTGGTAATGTGTTTTCTGATTTGATAGAAATGTTTGACGATACTGTAGTAAGTAAATTAGTTAAACCAATGAGACAAGCTGAAAAGTCTGGGATTTTGGTGGATGCAAATTTGATTCGTGAGAACAACAACCCTATAACCGAAAAGTTACAGCCGAGAATTATTCATGGCGAGTTACAGGATATGTATTATATGTTTCGTACAAATAGACAATCTTTATTTAATATTGCAGTTAAGACATTCTTAAAATCTGTAGATTCTGATGGCATTGACAATGTGGTTATTGCAGTACCACGAAGAAAAGATTGCTTGAATAGTACAAATGAATTGAATAAAACAATTCAGGAAAAGTTATTGGGAGATATATTGCAAAGTATATCTGGTTTTGAGATGACATTCAAATTAGGTGCTAAAGTAATGCAGACTGTGAATGATTACGATAAGAATGTGTTCAACGGAGAAATAGGATATATAACAGAAATTAGTGAGAGACAAAATGGTAAAAAGAAGGAAGAATATTGTGTAGTAACGTATACTGATATTTTTGGAAAAGAAAAATTGATTGAGTACACAAAGAAAGAATTGGCTGCGCTGGATCTTGCTTATGCAATGACAGTACATAAATTACAGGGAGCCGGTAGAAAGATTGTGATTGGAATTATTGATAATACACATCATCAGCTTTTGGATAACTGTATGTTGTATACGCTACTTACGAGAGCGAAGAAGAGGTGTTTATTGTTGGCAGAGCCACAAGCATTTTTACAATGTATTCGTACAAGTCATAATAAACGCAACACATGGATGATGCTAGAAGAAAAAACAGTATAAAAAAATATCTATATATAGTGGAAAGCGGGATTAAAAACACTATATATAGACTGAATACGCCAATGAAAGAGGACTTTCATAAATATATAATTTTAATTAAATATCATTGAGTATTATATATTGATAAAATTTAAAACCATTTTCAGTCATTTTAAGTATATGATCGCCTGTATTTGAGTCGATGGTATCTTTTACTATTCCTGTATATAGTAATACACCTGAAAAATGGTAGTATAAAGCTGAATTATTTTTTGCAGAAACTCCATTTAAATAATTTTTCGCATAGAGTTTAAAATAATCAAGTTGGCTTACAGGAATTTCGCCATCGGTATAAGCATGTGTCTTTTTTAAGAATGCCACTAAATTCTCAAATTTATCATAATTATATTCAATTAAATTATCAGACCGTACCCATCCAGAAACTTGTGGATCATTTGCATAATCTTGTAATGAATTAATTATAGCTGTAGATATTTGGTCAATATTATCTATTTTTTTGATTATTTTTGACATAACAATTTTTTTAAATTCTTTATATTGTTCTATGTTTTTTCTTTCAAATATTTTACTATCATCAGTTTCATAGGATGCTTTTACATGTAAAAAAGTATTATTTAATATAATTGCAAAAAATGGCATATTTTTTTTGACTGCATATTCATATTCAAGTTGAATATAACTTTTACCAGATATTTCTTCAATTGAACCATACCTTCCACCAAGGATAAGTATATAGACATCAGAATCATCTATCCATTTATATATTGTCTCTAATTGTGATTTATTACCAGCTTTAAATAATTCCATACCAGCGGGAATATGACCAGCATCAAGAATAGCTTCAACAGCAGCTTGGCGTTCTTCGATGAGATCCGTATATGTAGATGAAACAAAAACTTGTAATTTTTTATTCATTAGTGTTATCCTCCTAAATATGATAGGAAAATTATACCACAAATGCAGAATGTAGTAAATATAAGAATATTTGATTTGAGATAGAAAGATTATGACAGAACAAAAATTAAAAGTATTTTTAGTAACAAGAAGAGCAGATTGGTGTGAAGATCATTCTGTCGCAGTTCTTGCGGTGGATAAATTACACGCTGAACGTTGTGCTAGATGTAATTCTGATGATTTCAGAAAAGAAAAAGTAGAAGTTAGTGAGATAAAAGCAGACAAAGAGAAAGTTATTTTAATTGCAAATATGGGAGCGTGATTATGAGAAATATTATTAGCAGCATAAGTACGTTAAAAAATTTTATGGGAAATGCAGATAGAAATACTTGTAATGAATATTTATATAACGCCTTACTTGATGCTATAGAAAGCATGGAAATGGATGTTGCAGTGAAACCGATTGAAAATAGTTGTGAAGAGAAAACACATTATAAGTGTAAGTGCGGGTATATATTTTTAACAAAATATTCAGATGGTCATCAAATGGGTAATAAACCAAATTACTGTGAAAGATGTGGACAGGCAATTGATTGGAGCAGAGATGTATAAAAATATTTCTTTGGAAGAAATGCTAAAGAAAGAAGTAAAAGGTATTCTCACAAATTATGAGGACGGAGGCACCGATTATTATTACAGAAATGGGGAAGGGGAATTTCATGAGATTACAGAACTGGATTTATTGAGAGGACGGTTCTACATAGAAGACGGTGACTTCTCGGAATTTGAGTGGGAATTGAAAGAAAGTCATATTTATATCAGGCAATGAATGATAGGTTTAATGGGGGTAGTAAATGGAAGTGACAGTTAATGAATTGATAAGATTACTTAACAAAGAAGAAAATAAAACTGGTGGCGCAACGGGGAAAGAAAGGATACTTAGCTTACAAGTAAACGGAGAATATGTAGGATATATAACTTCTGCTAAACTTGATTGCTATGGTGATGGATTGGTTACTGATGTATGTTTAGAACTTACAACTACATTTCAAGAAAATAAATTGTAAATTTATGTGATGAGAGGTGATTATAAATTTGGAGGTTTTAGCAAAAAAAGTGTATCAGGATTTGTATAGAGTAACAGATGGCGTACTTTTAGTAGTGAACAAATTTGTTCCTATCGAATATGAAAATGAAAAGTATTTTACTGTGCATAGAAGAGGAGTCAAACAAGGAAGATATAACAAGGGATGTCAAGATTGGTTGAAAGTCTTAAAAGAAGATTATCATGATGAATATAGTGGCATAACGGTTCCAAAAGGTACAGTTACATATATAGATAGACCTGTAATTCCAACTGATAATCAATCAGATTGGAAATATGAGGTTAAGACAACAGGTAATGCTTTAAGTGGAGATTTTGACACGATTGAGATGTTGCTTAG
>OFGE01001344.1_pt1 | contig 21988 bp, 23 predicted proteins | sample 1521681 | NCBI WGS metagenome assembly OFGE01 (sample SAMEA3504093, study PRJEB24116) | mouse gut metagenome | biome: mouse gut; feature: mouse-associated habitat; material: faeces | place: Denmark | collected 2011
CAATCGAATATTTTTTTAAATAAAAATAAGAGCCATGCAACACGTTGTTTGCACGACTCTTACGAGTAGTTCCAGTACAAACAATGCGTAAAAGCATTGAATTATTCCACAAGCGAGTCATTTTAAGAAAAAGAGAGTGCTTGCTACTTTTTTTATTTTTTCAACAAGTTAACAGACAACAAAAAAGCGGAGAATACATACATTTACTGTATACATTCTCCGCATGCTGTCTTATTCTACAATCAATAATTAATAGGAATAAATCTTTATGAAAACCTAAAAATCCTGAAACATGTGGAAATTATTCATAAAAATTGTTATACTATAGATTGTTGTAATATAATTACAGCGAGCGAGCCGATTACAGTTCATGTCGTACCATGAATTGTTTAACTACCTAGGATTGCCGTCCGATGGTAGTCGGTTCTTATTTTGTTAACACTAAAATTTTTAAGACGTTTACGATATTAATGTAACTGTTAATACACTGATTATACTAAGGATAGATAATATTTTTTTATTTTTCATAAAGATATTCCCCCCTTACATAAATAATAGCATAAACTTGATTCCTTATCAACGATTTTTTAAGCGAATTCTAAAATCAATGATTATAACTTGTTTTTTAAATCAATTTTATCCATCTTTTTTATGCTATTTTTAGTCACTTTTTTTGTTTTTGATAACAAAACATATTTAACTGGGTTCTAAATTATGCTATTTATAGGGGGTTTAGAGATTGTTTAATCCAAAAAAAATCAAAGAAATTAGAGAAGAGCTTGGTTATTCGCAAACAGATTTTTATGAAAACATAATGTCAAAAGCTAGCTATCAAAGATTTGAAAAAAATGAGAAAGAATTATCACTGCAACAACTAGAAAAAATTTGTGATAAAATTGCAATGCGACCTGAAGAAATTTTATATTGGTCCGATGTAACTCAATTAGATTCATTGCCTTTCTGGAAACAAAAACTAGCTATCCCCAATTATTTATCCTCACCTGAAAACTTTTTGGAGAAGTTCACGAAAATTGAAAACGATAAAGATAAAAGTTTTGGTCATTATTGTTTGTATATTACCATGATTTCATTAGGGATTCAGGAAAATTATCTCGATAAAAATTATTTTTCAAAAAAAGACTTACGACAGCTTAAAAACAAGTACAAAAAACGTAAAATCTTTTATTCTTTTGATTACGAAATGGTTAGTAATATGGTTTTTTTCGTAAATATACAAGATATATCGTTTTTAATAGATAAATTATTTCCTGTTACTGAATCACACGGAGTTACTTTTGATTTCTGTGTACAACAGTGCCTTAGTAATATAATTTCTAAGTGCCTACATCAAGAAGAGTATTCTCTTGCTCTAGACTATATAACTACTTTCAAATCACTAAGGAAAATCCCTAGGTTTCATATTGGTCTGTCTATAAACTTAGAAATTGTTTACTTAGAACAACTAACCAATTTTCTGCAAACGAGAGATATTACTATCTTTTTAGAAGCTGTCCAAACTGCAAACATGTTTAAAAAACTAGGCTATATTTCCACTTATGAAAATCTTGATAATGAACTAAGATCTATTTCTCAAAGAGAAAACTTTGTTTATCCAGATAAAAATGTTTTTGCTACACAGCCTTATTCTAACGATCTATAAACTAAAAAATCATAAGGACTACGGTTTGAATAAGACTGTAGTCCTTATGATTTTTTAAAATAAACTGTTTAAAATACCTATTCCCCCAATAATATTACCTATAGCTCCTCCTAAATTTGATAAAAGAAAAACAAGTCCTATCTTTATAAGTCTATTACTGTAAATAGTCTTAATTGATAAAAAATCATCTTGAACTGTTAAAAAATCTCTAACAGTAGGTTTTTTAACAGTAGCTTCTGCTAAAGCTGAAAAAACACCTACTGACAAAACCGGAGACAACGCACCTACGGGAGCCATTATTAGAGACGTCAGAATAGTTAAAGGACTAGGCAATGCAAAGCAAGTAAATATTGCTGCTAAACCACCATTCCAGACCCACCATTTTAAAAGCTGATGAAACCCAACTTGAATACCCGAAAGGAAAGATACGGCGAGTAGTAAAATTATCGTTAACGGAAATATAAACTCAATTAATTTACTACTCAACTTTTTAGAAGGAATACTTGTTAATTCTGAAATATCATAATTTTTTTCTTCTTTTAATTTTTCTTTAATGCCGTTTATGTGCGCCTTACCGACAACAACAACATTCACATCATATTTGGAGTTTTGTAAATTAGTTACCATGACTTTATCTCTTTCCGTTATCATGTCGTCGTATATAGTTGGAAATTTCTTTGAAAGTTGGATAAACACATTATCAAAGCTATCTGACTCTAAGAAATCTTCCAATCTTTCAGTCTCAACATCTTCAAATTCTGAAAAAAAAGTCATTATTAATTTGGGCTTCTGTTTAAAACTTAGATGCCTCCACATTCTTTTGAAAGTCACTTGTATGTCCCTATCTATTAATTGAATATCAGCCCCTACGTTTTCAGCACTCTCCAAAGCTTGAATTAGTTCTCCTGCCTGTATAGTACCTTTTTCCTTAGCTAATTTTCTTTGTAATACCCCGTAAACAATATTAGAGAACAACACTACTAATTTATTTTGTTTGATTATCTTAATAATGTCTGTTTTGGCCCATTCTTCAGGACTAGTATATTTTTGGTATCTCTTTTGATCTAACTCGACACAAACACAAGCTGGCCTAACTTCATTAATAACTTTTTTTACAAGTTCCGCACTTTCTTTTGAAATATGATTTGTCCCTACAAGATAATATGTTTTATCTTGTATAACTAATTTTTCTACTCCATCCATAGCAATCTCCATTCTCTATTGAATTTTCATTTTTTATGTTCATACTTCGCTCTAACCGAATGGATGAAAACATTTTAAAGTTTATTTTTATCAAATAAACTTTAAGTAGGATGCAGAATAAAGTATAAGATCTATTAAAACAAATAAATCAATTTACTTAGTTTTCAATCCAATTATGCAAAGTAATTTCAGAATTTTTAGAATTATTCCTATTTTTTATATTTTCTTTTTCTAATACACATTCAACAAATAAATTGTAAAAAGACTTGTAAAACAGACCTTGAGGACTTTTAATTGTAGAATCTGTAGTAATTTTATGTTGAACACGACGCAAACATTTTTCTATTTCTTCTTGATAATCTTCACCTAACAATACCGTATTATACTCTTTCTCTGCTTTATTTTTAGCTCGGATAATTGTTCCAACTTTTTCATGAGCTTCTTGAATTGTATTTGAAAAAAGCGCTATATATTTTAAGCTGGATTTGTTTAAAAATGTTTGTTCTTGAACTTCATGAAACTGATCTAATAAAGTACGTTGTCGCATCTGTTCGTTATTCGTATCTTTTGTGTCTAATGTATCTAAAGAATTATTTATATAGATATTATCTTTTACTTGTGCGATTTCAGCATATCCGCTATTATCAAGGGTTTCAGGCATTTTTTCACGGCGTGCGATTTCAGCATATCCAGTTTTATCAAAGGTTTCAGCGTTTGTTTCACGGCGTGCGATTTCAGCATATCCAGTTTTATCAAAGGTTTCATCAGTTGTATTTGTTGATAAGTATAAATCTTCTTTTTCTAACTCTGGCTGTAAGAGATAATATTTGTTTGCTATGTTTTTTCCAGCTTTCGCATCGAATCCCCCTCTGAGGACTTCCAATAAGCCATACTTTTTTAATTCGTCTAGGGTAGATTTAACTTTTCCTTGATAGCAATTTAACATCTCCATAAGATCCTTTTGTTGAAAAATCAAATAGATCATTCCGTCTTCGTCAATCCAGTTATTTGTGAGAGCCAGAGAAATTTTGTCTTTAAAAAGCATATAAGCAATTTTAGAACTATCTTTCATGGATTTGTATTTTTTATTTTTCAACAGAAACTGTGGGAATTTCCAAAATAGCTCTGAGTAGCTGTTTTGATAACTATACCCCCGTTCTTTAATATTCGTCATTATTTTACATACTCCTTTAGTAAATATCCTTTATTCGCATAGTAAGTAATTTAAAAATATCAAAGACAAAAGAGGTTGGCAAGCAATAATAATAGCTAATTAAATTAGTTACCACATTAAATTCAAAGAAAAACTATTTAGCTACCACCTCAATCTTGAAAAATAAGTATTTAACCACCACCATTAATGTCAAAATAATTTATTTAGTTACTACCTGAATGTATAATTCGCTTCTACTATAAAATAAATTACCTACCACTTTTAATTATCAATTAGTTACCACTTTTAATTTAATTATCTACCACTTATTTTTTATATGAAAATGCATAAATAGTAGTAATAATGATAGTTATCTAATCAATTAGTTACCACTTTTAATTTAATTGCCTACCACGTTAAATGTTAAAACACTATGAATTAATTACCACCTAAAATATAATTAGTTACCACCTTTTTCAACAATATAATTAATTATCTACCACTGTAAATACATAAACAAATTATTTAGTTACCACCTTTAAATAAATTGAATACCACAGTAATTATTGTTGAATTCAATTTAATTACTACCTTAAATATTTATGGTGGTATTTAAACTAGTTATATTTTTGGTGGTATGTTATAATATTTGTAAAATTGTACTTAGAGAGGAAGTTGCATGTATGGCAGCAAAAAAATATGTAATAGGTAACTTTAAAGGTGGCGTCGGTAAAAGTACTTGTGCTCAAATGTTTGGATTTGAGTCAGCAAAATTCAAAGAATTAAAGACATTAATCATTGACTTAGATATGCAAGGGAATACTTCTGATGTTATGAACTTAACGCATATGAATTTTTCTAAAGAAGAAGGCGGTGGTGAAGGTGAGCTAATCGAATATACAAATACAATTACTGATGTGCTTATCTCAAATGTAGATCCACATGACGCTATTTATAAGATTATTGACAATCTATATATATTACCTGCGGATATGTCGTTTGAATTATACGATGATTGGATTAAAGACAGATTTCCTAATTCAATTGATAAGTTTAAATACATGGAAGAAAAACTATCCCCTTTATTTAATGATTTTGATGTCATTTATTTAGATGTACCTCCATCAATTTCTATTTATAGTAAATCAGCTATGTATATAGCTGATTGGGCTATAGTTGTGTTACAAACACAGGTTAAATCTATGCGTAATGCTATGCAGTATTTGGAATACATGGACTTCTTTACTAATGAATTTGATACAAATTTAAAAGTTGCTGGTGTTGTTCCATTTATGTTAGAAAGTGGTGATTCTGTAGATAAAGAAATGTATCAACAAGCACAAGAAATCTATGGAGAGCACTTAATTAAAAACGTTGTGCTAAAAAATGCGCGACTTAAACGATACGATGGATCCGGTATTACTACCGAATTAACTAAAAAAGGAAAATTAAAGCAATGGGATAAGAAATGCCATGAATTATTTATCAATATTTTGGACGAATTAGAAGAACATGAACATTGGTATGAAGGGTAGGTGTAAAGAATGGCTGAAATTAAAAACTTAGGTATCTTTGGTAGCAGTAACAAAGGACTAGATAAAATAAAGCAACGATCAAAAGAGAAAGCAAGTGAAACAACTATAAGTAATATCTCTAAGACTAATAGTACCTCGAGAAGCCAGAAAACAAGCTCTGTAGCTCATGAATCACCTATTCGAAAGAAGAGAAAAGGTGCTCCAATAACAAAATTTGATAAAGTTTACGCAGCAATGCAGTCTGTAAAATTATCTGCCCTTACTAATGCTACAGCAAGCATCATGGTTGAAAAGTATGAGACAAATATGAAAAAAGACGAATTATTGCGAAAGGCTTTAAATGAATATATTCGATTAAATCTTTCTCAAGAAGATAAAAATGATTTACTAAATTCAGTTGCTCTTGAATTAGATTTATTTAGAGAGACCCACCCTATTATTCCTGATGTAGATATAGATAATAATGTGATACGTTCACCTGAAGAAATAAAGCAAGAAACATTTACTGATATAAAGAAACAATGGGGAATCAACGATAAAATAAGAAAATAAAAAAATACCTACCATATTTATTTAAAGTGGTAGGTATTTTTTTAGTATTTAATGATTGTTTTGAAGTATATAAAGAGAAGTACAAATTTTGATCCGTACACTTTTTCTACGTGTATTAAAATATATTTAAAGTAGTAACTAAATAAAGAATAAGACATATTAAATGTTGATATATAAGCAATCTATATTAGTAAAAGGTGGTAGCTAAATACCATTAAAGTGGTAGGTAAATAAAAAACACTAGATAAAACGGTTTAAGGTAGTAACTTAATATAATAAAAGCGGTAAGTAAATAAAAGTAATACATAATAAACATTTATATATAAGTAATGGAGAGAAATGAATGGTAGAAGTAAAAATGAATAAATTCCCAGTCGTTTTCCGATTTTAACGCTGTGTCGCAACAGCGTTAAAAAAGACCTGCCTTTCACACTAGGAGGTTCTTTTGGTTTTTCATGTTCGATTAAATTCGTTTCGCGTCTATGATATAACATATTTTAAAAGAAGGTCAATACAATAGGCATACTCTCTCTTTATAGGGGTTAATAAAATATTTCATTCGACTTAAAGTTTTGTCAGCAATATAGATTTTTTAATTTGATTATATTTATAAAATAAAAAAATGGAAACGATAGACAAAGTGTTAAAATTTATTTTGCAGCAATCAAATTTAAGTATTTTTTCATGTTAGTCAATGGTTGATAGTCGTATTTGATTGTTGCTCTCCTAATTTAGTTACTTTCTGTATAAACCATCTTATTTGATAAGGTGGTTTAGAAAGTTTAGTCTAGTTGGTGAAATTAACTGCTTATGGTTATTTAGTTATTAGAACACAAGCTCAGGTTCTTTGGAATAATCAAATTTCATACAAAAAAACGCCCTTTTGAGTCTCGTTATACAAACTAACGTTCTGTTTTGCAACAACAAAATTTCAGTTTCCCGAATTATTTTGAATTTAAAGTAGCTCAGAAATCTACAGTCATTATTTTTTTAGTTTGTTTTTAACGCGCAAGTAGATATCAACCAGCCAGTAAATAATTGTAATTAATACTATTAGTTTTAGAAAGTTCACCATAAATACTAGATTGAATGCGTATTTTAACCACAAAAGCCATAATATAATCGCGATAACTACTTTTCCAAAGGTATTTAATTTCCTAACCAATAACCAATGTAAAAAATCTTCTCCTTTGTTTTTAGTAGCTTTATAATCTTCTAGAATATTTTTCTTCATGTATAAACCTCTGTTTGTCTCATTTTATATTAACGTGTATTTAATTATATATTAATGTTAATGCAATTAAAAGGAAAGGAGGTATTTTTCTTATGAAAAAATTAGTACTAGGTTCATTGCTTTTAGTAGCTCTAGGTGTTATCGGGACATCTTTTGCTTTAACTACTGAAGTAAAACAAGAGGCAGGATATGGACATCTTCTTATTGATCACAAAATTTAGTTACAAAAAGGACATAGCCTTTGATAGTTATAAAGGTTATGTCTTTTTTTCTATTAGTAAATAAGTATTAAATGATAAAGTTGTTTAATAAAAACCCTTTTTGTCATTTTGAGTCAAGTAACAAGATTTTTCCCGTGATTTTAATTAATCATTGTTTTCCCATATTTATCAAGTAATTTGATTACTCTTAGACTTTAATTATGTAAATATTCCGTTTTATAAAAGTTTTATTGAAGTGTATATTGTTGAAGCTAGTGGAAATAGAATGACATTACTTTAGCTTTTGGAGGAGGGGCGATTTAGCCGGATACACCGCAGCTATATTTAATAGAGGAGTGAAATTTATCCAACTTTTCTAAGTCAAGTAGATAGTTCTATAGGTGGAAAGGTGGCTATTCACTTTGAAGAATTGGTCAATATGATAATAGGGACGGGACAAATTACTTACCTAACGATAAATTATATCCTGCAATACATTTGCTATAGTCATCTAATTTGATCGTGAGTCATTGCCGTTTTTTTTATCCGTTTTCATTGAAAACTTCAATATCTAATTAGGATGTGATTTGCTTGCCAGATTTAGGATAATTTACTTCACTGATATGCACAAAATCAAACGGTTCTTCTATCAATGAGTGTTTTGATTAATTCTAAATCTTTTGAAGACAATTTTTATGGATAGTCATCGAAACGCCCACGAGCCCTAGAAGAAGCACGGACAATAGCTGAACGCTTTAAAATTAGATTTCGTTCGAATTTTGCAAATAAATGGAATATATGAGCAGGCAGTAGACTTATTTAAACTGACTTTTTGTAAATCTAAATTTTGTAATCTGGTAGATATTCGAGCGTATCCAATTCTAAAAAAATCACTCCGTAGTTAAACCTATTGTAATATAAATTTATCTAAACAATATAATTGAACATAGAGTTTGTTACGAGTTTATGAACACTAAATATACTCATATTTAAAAAATAGAGTGTAACAGAATATACAATATAGTTGAATTTCTCTTATATTTTAATTACTTTTGGAGATGCATAAACATAGTTAGAAAATGTTTAAGAAATAAAAAAACTCACTGTTAGTTAGGAAAGTGAGTTTTTTGTACTACAAATACATGCTAGTTTATATTACTTTATATGAATTAACTCTAAGTCTTTAAAATCCTGACCATCCTTTGGGTGTTCGTATCAGCGCTAGTAAGTCTAATAATTCACCAGGTGTTTGAAAGTTATTTCTTAGAGTGAATCCACTAACTGTTGATTGTAACTCTTTTTTTAAATCATAAAATACTTCCCCTGATAAAGCTTTTTCCCTTATTTTTAATAAAAGGCCATTTAACTTTTTATCTGAAGAAATTTGCGGATTCGCTAATGCTTTATTTGTTAATTGAATAATCTTTTCCAACGCTTCTTTTTTCTTGATATCCATAAACTCTCCTAAAAAACGATTGTTTAACTCCAAATACCGATAGACGCCCAGCCTCTATATTTTTGACCTTCTTTAGTCACAAATTTTTGCAATTCAATAATTGATTCAGGCATTTCAAAATGATGTCTTGCTAAATACTCACTATTAGTTGTACTTAATTTATAACAGACTTCACCGATATTGGTTTCATTAGTTGTTAATCTTTTGGCACATTCAAATAACTTATCTTTTAACCCCTCATATTCATTTATTTTAGGATCATTATACGCTTTGCTAAGTAAATCTAGTAATTCTTGTTGTTTATCCATTTTAAACTAATCCTTCCTATCTGGGAGCCCAAGGGCCATGTTGTACCCAACCATTAACAATAATTTTTCCAATTTCCCTTGAAGCTTTATTCCAGTCTACCCAACATTTTTGCTTATTACAATATAAACCATTTCCGTAATACGTGGCAGCTTCTACATTTATATAGAAATTATAGAACTATTGGTATAGTTTTGTAAATGTTAAAACAAAAGAATTTTCCTAACATTTTTGTAAGTTGGTATTGATCAATTTCAATTTTTTACCCCTTCAATTAAAAATGCTTGTAAAAACCGTATGTCCAAATAACAACATTCAAGCCTACTAAAAACCAAAAAATTTTATACATAAATGCTATAGTGTGTTCTTCTTTTCACTTTATATACTTTTCTTTCCATTTTGGATTATGTTTTCTTTTTTTCAAAAATTCATATGTATGATAAGAAAGACTTTCTTTCTCTTTCACTAGCTGTCACCTCAATTTTTTACTTCTACATATTGTCCACCAAATACAAGCTTATACTGTTTACCACAACTTTTACATTTATATTCTGTTCGTTTCCAACGAATACGTTCCGGTTCCGCTAACATGCCACAATCACAAGAAATATACTCAACCAAAACACCTTCAGCTTTATTAGCTACTTCTATTTTCTGATAATCATACTCTTTTCTCATAAATAGTCACCTTAAATAATAACTACCACAATTTTATTTATCATGAAGGCAACAACTAAAAATTAAGGGATAAATTTATGCACTTTAATTGACACTATTATATTAATAATTAATATTGAGGAATTAGTTGTTGCCTATTACTATTTTATCAAGATTTCCTCTTTTTTCAATTTTTTTCTGGGTTTATTTCTACACAAATACCCTTACTTAGTTTATATTCTTTTTTACAATTACTGCACTTAAAATGATTATATTTTCCCAACTCTCTTCTAGCCAATTGGCCACAATCAACATAAGCAACTACATTTGTCTTATTCCACGTAGTAATTTCTATTCCCCGGTGATCATATTTTTTTCGAACAACCATCTTAAATCTCTCTATTTTTCATAGTAACTTTTCCTTATCTATTTTTCACTAAGTAATTGTTCTTCTTTAGCTTGTTTTTTAATTCGTTTAAGAGTAGACAAAGAAATGCCTGTTTTCTTTTCTACTTCTCTCATACTGTTTGTTTCCATTAACTCTAGTGCATGTTTGTATTTATCATTCAGAACTCTTTTAGGTCGTCCTTCTCGATAGTTTTTATTATTTGCTCTGTGCCATTGCTTTCCTTCTTGGGTTCTCGTTACGATTAAGTCTCGTTCAAATTGCGCAAAACTACCTAACATGTTCATCATTAATGTTTGCATAGAATCACTTTTATTTGGTTCAAAGGTTAGGGCATTATCTAAGAAAGTGATAGTCACTCCTGAATTATTTAAAGAAGAGATAATCGAATTTAAATCAACTATACTTCTAGCTAGCCGATCAATTTTCGTCACTAAAACTTTATCGCCAGGTTTTACAATAGATAGTAGTTCTTCTAATTCTTTTCTTCCTTCTTTTTTTGTTCCCGTATATTTTTCACTGAATATTTTTTCTGCTCCGGCTTTTTCTAGCTTTTGAATCTGGGTTTTGTAATCTTGATTACTAGTACTCACTCTTGAATAACCATAAATGGCCAAAATTTCCTCACCTTTTCTGAACATAAGTTTTTGATACTTGATAATTCCAAGTATAGCACGAAAAAACAAAGAGGTCAAAAACTTTTAAGTATCTGAACCCGACGAATTAATTCTAAAATATCTAATCTCGATTATCTAACTAAATTACACTAAGTTAATTAAATGTAGTATATAATCATTTAAAACTAATTAATTATTTAGTATAATTAAAAATAAGAGGTGATTGTATGTTAACCACAAAATCTAGAAAACAAGGAAGTTCTGTAGTATTGACATTACCATCTAATAACGGACAGAAACCAAAAGCAGACCAAGAATATATAGTGATGTATTCTGATGATGGGACAATTACGTTAGTCCCTAAATTACAAGATCCATTTAGTGGTGGATCAGAAGGGGAGTACTACGAAAAAGATGAATGGTATGACATTGAACCTGGAGGGAGAGAATTATTTTAATGAGTGACGAAAAGAAATATATTCCTAAAAAGGGCGATATTGTATGGATAGATTTCGATCCTTCAGCTGGAAAAGAAATACAGAAAAGACGTCCAGGTCTAGTAGTTTCTAGATATGAGTTTAATAGAAAGACAATGTTTGCAGTAATTTGTCCCATAACTTCTACAATTAAAAATATGCCCACTCGTTATACATTACCTGATGAAATGGAAACTCATGGACAAGTCGTTATTTCCCAATTAAAATCTTTAGATTTTACAGAAAGAAAGTTAAGACAAATAGAACATTTACCATTAAAGGATATGGCTAAAATAGATCAAATCATTGAATACATTTTTTAATTATAATAGGAAGAAAGAATACATATAATATTTAATGTTCATGAATTCTTTCTTTTTATAACGTCTATTTACTATAACGTATTATAGTAAATAGACAGAAAGGAGGATAAATTGAACCTAAGAAAAATAGAACATGAAATTGAAGAAATATTGTCTAAGGATACTCATTCATGGGTGCGTCTATACGAGCTAATAAGAGAAGTAGAATATAGTAAATTATGGCGTAATGAGTATAGTTCTTTTACACAGTGGATTAAACATTTAGCATATGTAACAGGAGTAACTGAATCTCTAATATGGAAAAGAAAAAAAGCAGGAGAAATATACTTTGACTACCAACAACGAGCAAGAAGTAGGGGAGTTAGTGTTCCTAACATAGAGGACGTAGAAGTCAGTCCAGATAACTTTGAATTAGTAGAAAAAATTAGCCAAGGAAACAGCCAAATAAAAGATGAATTAATGCAACAAGTTTTAGCAAAAGATATTAAGCGATCTGATTTAGTAAACACTTGGTCAACTATTAAAACGATTCAAGCTAAAGAGGGTGGGGGAATCGTTAAAAAGAATAGATACTCTAAAATTGATAGTAGTGACGAACAAATATTTACTATATCTGATTTTTCGTTTGCATTGTCAGAAAGTTCGTGGTTACAAATTGCTAAGAATTCATCTCACAAAGGAAAATCAGTTTATAAGCTAATTCCCAATTTTTCCTTTTATTCTTCGTTATTGATGAGATCTGTTACTTTAGATTTTTTATTGCTAGAAAACGTGTCTAGTAAATACACACAAGAATTAAATACACATAGCATCGAAATAGTTTTTTCGGATAACAAACTTAACAATATAATTTTAAATACTAAAACTAATTATAGCTGGGTCGTTGTTCCTGAAGATATCTCACTCATTGCACTTAAACAGCTTCCTAAAGAAATAGGGTTATTAAAAATTTCATCTAAAAGAATAATACAAGTTGTTAGGAATGCAGCACTTACTAATGAAACTAGTAAATTAGATATTTTACAAACATTCATCGTTAAAACTATATAAATTAATATCTTATATGTAGAAAAAAAGTGTTTATTATACATCATCAATAATCTATCATGACGATGCAGCATATCTCAAAAATGGCATTGAGTTTATTTTTACCATATGAAAAAATGGGAATAGCAAGTGTCTTTATATTTTTGATTGTTATGTAGATTTCGTGCTAAAATACATTGAAAAACTTAGCATGAAAGTTGAAAGAGTTATTGAAAAAAGGATTAATAATTAATAGGCGGTGAATTCAGTTGTTAGAAAACAAATTAGGTATTATTAACCAACTTGAGTTAAACAGAGTTGAGGAACGTGTCAGTAAAGAAAAGGCAAAACAATTATATGACTCTGGAGATATTGACAGAGTAGAAATTGGAACATTCAAGGGGCTATCATATATTCATAATTATTTGTTTGAAGATATTTATGAATTTGCAGGTAAAGTTAGAAGTCAAAATATTTCTAAAGGAAATTTTCGCTTTGCACCAGTAATGTACCTAGAAATCGCTTTAGAACATATAGATAAAATGCCCCAAAGAAATTTAGATGAAATTGTAGCCAAATATGTTGAAATGAATATTGCACATCCTTTTCGTGAGGGCAATGGTAGAGCAACGAGAATATGGTTAGACTTAATTTTGAAAAAAGAATTAAAGCAGGTTGTAGATTGGAACTTAATTGATAAAGAAGATTATTTATCTGCAATGGAAAGAAGTCCAGTCAAAGATTTGGAAATTAAATATTTAATCTCAAATGCTTTAACTGATAAAATTAATGATAGAGAAATCTTCATGAAGGGTATTGATATTAGCTATTATTATGAAGGATACACCGAATACAATGTTGAGGACTTATAAATTAAAGTCTTCATTTTAAAGAAAAATTCAAGTTGTTACGCATGCAGCACTTACCAATGAGACTAGTAGTTTATATGTCTTACAAGCGTTCATTGTTAAAACCGTTTAACTTAACCTTTTATATGTAATAATAAAAAACATTTATTATTTTTCATTAATGATCTATCCTGTTAATGTACCATACAACAGAAGAAGAAGGGAATGGTTAAATGAAAATTTCAGCTAAATTATTTGTTTTAGGGATAGGCCTAACTTTTGGAGGTCTTATAACAAGTGTTCCAGCAGAAGAAAAAAATATTGTGACGAGTAACTATGAATTAGGAAGTTTTGCTCAAAATGACCCTGTCAATTATTCCTTACTAAGAAGTAAACGCAGCCTCAGTGAAACACCTCCTAGAGTGGATTTTATCAATATTTCCTCTCATAATGGAGAGATTTCTGTAGAACAATTTCAAAAGATGAAAAACATGGGAATTAAAGGCGTAGTAGTCAAATTAACTTAAGGAACAACCTACAAAAACCCGTTAGCACCTAGTCAAATTACCAATGCCAAAAAAGCAGGTCTAACTGTTTCAACATATCATTTTTCTTGGTTTGAAAATCAACAAGAAGCAATTGATCAAGCCAATTACTATGCGGATTACGCAGAAGAATTAGGGCTATCCCAAAATAGTGTCCTGGTTAATGATGCAGAAACCACGCCAATGATTAACGCAGATGCCACAAAAGTTTCTGTCTACTTTAGAGATCAATTAGCAAAACGTGGCTTCAAAAATGTTGTCCATTATTCTAGCGCTAGTTGGTTCAATAATAATTGGATGGAATATGACGTTTTAGGTAAAGAAAATAGTTGGGTAGCAGAATGGCCGGCGAACCCAAGTGCTAATAACTTATTGCACACAGATACAGCCGCTTGGCAATGGAGTAGTCAAGGTTCTTTTGATTTCATTCCTGGATCTAACTTTGACTTCAACGTAGATTACTTAGGACGCTTTACTACTAACTAAAAAAGAGCAATTCTAAAAAGAATTGCTCTTTTTTTCTGTCTAATCGACCACTGAATAAACATACCTAAAATACTTCACCAGATAAATAGACAGTCGTTTTCTGCCGACTGTCTAAGACTAAGATAGATTTGTAAAGAAGTGAATAACATACTTTACATAATAGAATTTTAACATATACAAATAAAATGAGCCAAATTTTAGTATCTTCAATACATTAGTTATTATGTTATATATTTAAATGTAAATTATTCAACGCAGGTTTTTATTTGTTAGTTTCAAGTAAAAGCTTGCAAAGTTATAAATGATTCTGTATTCTTATATTTATATTAAAGGAGGTGGTTTAATTGACAAGTGATTCGATAGAAGGTGAGCAGAGAACTTTAGTATGTTTATCCTATTTCTTAATTGAATAAGAATACAGTAGTGCATCAAAAATTACTTTCCATTACCATGATAGTAATAGATGGGCTTTTTTGTGTTTAACTATATTAAGATAGGGGTTTAAAATAATTTATGGAAGAAAAAAATATATACCAATTAAATATTAATGAAGTATTAAGAAAATACAATATATCAGATTTAGAAAATGGTTTAACAGATAAACAAGTTAAAGAAAGTTTGTTAATGTACGGATTAAATAAATTAGAGTCAAAGAAGATACCAAAATGGAAACTACTTCTTAGACAATTTAATAACATGATAATCTATATTTTATTGTTTTCGGCATTGCTTACATTGATAATGGGACATATCTCAGATGCCCTTATTATTGCATTAGTGGTTATTGTCAATGCACTGATTGGCTATTATCAAGAGGCAAGTGCCTCAGACGCTTTAGAGCGAATCCAAGAAATGCTATCTTCTGAGGCAACTGTGTATAGAGACGGGATCAGAAAAGATATTCTTTCCGAAGAAGTGGTTGTTGGTGATGTTGTCTTTTTAGAAGCTGGTGATAATGTTCCAGCGGATTTGAGAATCGTTGAAGCCGATAATTTGAGGATCCAAGAATCTGCTCTGACTGGTGAACCTGATTCTGTAGAGAAGACTGAAGAATCTTTAGAAACGACAGACATACCACTTGCTGAAAGAGTTAATTTAGCTTTTGCTTCAACTTCTGTTACTTCTGGTAGTGGCATAGGAGTTGTAACTTCAATTGGTGAAAAGACTGAAATAGGAAAAATATCAACTGATGTTAATAATACGGAAACTAGAAAAACTCCACTCATGAAAGAGATAGATGGCTTAGGTAAAGGAATTACTTATGTCATCATGGGGGTAGCAATAGCTTTGTTTGTTTTTAGTTTGATTTTAGAGACTTATTCTTTGTCAGTGCTATCTCTTGCCGTAGTTACAATGATTGTGGGGTCTATCCCTGAGGGATTACCAGCCACAACTTCCGTTGTTCTAGCAATGGGTGTGAGTGATATGGCTAAGAACAAGAATACAATAGTTAAGACCTTGCCTTCTGTAGAAACATTAGGCTCTGTAGATGTTGTAGCTACAGATAAAACAGGAACTTTAACTAAAAATGAAATGACTGTTAAAGATATTATTTTTTACAAAAAATATCTTCAAGTTACAGGAGATGGATACAAACCCAAAGGAGAGATTCTTCATAATGATTCTCCAGTTGTAGTCGATAACCAACTTGAATTGTTTTTAGAAGCTGGGTTTGAAGCTAATGATACGGTGCTGGTGAAAGAAGAGGACCGTTGGACAATTAATGGAGAGCCTACAGATGGTTCTTTCTTAACGTTGTTTTATAAGCAATATTCTTATCCTGAGAAACCAGATTATGAAGAAATAGACATGTTACCATTTGATTCAGACTATCGATACATGGCAAAGCTTGTTGAAAATAGTCACAAAGAACGGATTATTTTTATAAAAGGTTCTCCCGATAAACTTTTTCCAATGGCACAATCTTTTGATTCTTCATTTGACGAGAAATATTGGTTTCAACAAGTAACAGAACTTTCTGAGGAAGGAAAAAGAGTTGTTGCTGTTGGATTCAAAAAAGTCTCTTCAGATATTGAGGAAGTGACACATGAATTACTTAGTCAGGGTATAGATTTACTGGGAATTGCAGGAATCATTGACCCTCCAAGAGAAGAAGTTATTCATGCCTTAAAAGAAATGAATCGTGCGGGTGTGCATGTCAAGATGATAACGGGTGACCATCCTTTAACAGCCAAAGCAATAGGTGAAAAACTTTGTTTAGCTCCTAAGATAAACGTGGTCACTGGTGCAGAACTTGACAGTATGTCACACGATGAGTTTAAGAATGCAGTGTTGTATAATCAAGTATTTGCAAGAACCACACCAAAAAATAAAATGGATATTGTGGAAGCTTTACAAGAAAGTGGAAAAGTAACTGCAATGACGGGTGATGGTGTCAATGATGCTCCCGCTCTAAAGAAAGCAGATATTGGTGTAGCCATGGGAATGAACGGAACTGATGTTGCAAAAGATTCTGCGGATATGATTCTAACAGATGATAATTTTGGAACAATGTCTGTAGCCATCAGAGAAGGTAGAAAAATTTACGATAATATCAAGAAGAGCATATTATTCCTTCTGCCAACATCTTTTGCTGAAGGTTTAATCATTGCTTTTACAATTTTGACGCAAAAAGAAATGCCATTACAACCAACACAATTATTATGGATTAATATGGTATCAGCAATTACAATTCAGTTTGCTTTTATCTTTGAACCTGCTGAAAAGGGGATTATGCTTAGAAAACCACGTAAAAATGGTAATCGGTTGTTAAATAATCATGATATATGGCAAATGGCTTACGTATCGGTTTTGATGGCTCTGATAAGTATTATTTCATATGAATGGTTATTAGCAGAAGGTGTTAGCCAAGCAGTTGCTAGTACTATGATGATTAATGTTGTGGTATTGAGTAAGATATTCTACTTATTCAATATTCGTACTAGTCAACCTGTAATATCAAAAAGTTTCTTTAGTAATCCAAAAGCCTTTGTAATAATTTTGATTATGATTGTTCTTCAGCTAATTTTGACCTATGTCCCATTTATGCAATCTTTGTTTTACACTTCTGGGATGTCAATAATTCCCTGGGGTATTTCGATTGCATCGGGTATTGTCATTCTTATTATCACAGAAATTGACAAGTTACTTAGGCTAAAAACAAATAAACAAACGTAATAGCAATATATCAGACAAAAAATAAAAATTCGACTAGAAAAATCTAGTCGAATTTTTTAGTGTAAAAGCAGTTGGTGGATAATAACTGTATGTTCTATTGTGCTATAATAGGCATAAAAGTGAATATACATTTCAGGAGATGATTTAGTAATGGGATTAAATGCATTTTTAACAGGATTAGCCAATTTAGAAAAAATAAGGAGAGCTCCAGGTTTTTTTAAATATACTGAACACACAGTAGCTGCCCATTCATTTAGAGTAGCAATGATTGCTCAAACTTTAGCTGATATAGAAGAGGTATCCGGTAATAAAATTAATTGGCAAACTCTATATGAAAAAAGTCTAAATCATGATTATACGGAAAGATTTATTGGTGATATAAAAACACCAGTGAAATATGCTAATAAAGAATTACGCAGCATGTTAGCTTCTGTTGAAGAAAGCATGACAGAAGCTTTTATAAATCAAGAAATCCCTAATGAGTTTCAAACAATTTATCAAAGAAGACTTTCAGAAGGAAAAGATGATACTTTGGAAGGTCAAATTTTATCTGTTGCAGACAAAATAGATTTAATGTATGAATCATACGAGGAAATTTCTAAATCAAATCCAGATAATGTATTTAAGGATATGTTTTTCGATGCAGTAATAACAGTAAAACAATACAGAGAGCTAAGTAGTGTCCAATATTTTTTTAAAAATATTTTTCCAGAACTAATACAAGATGACTTTTATGGAAAACTTTCGTTCCAAAAAGAAATAGAAACTATCCTTAATGATTGAATATCCAATAATTCTAAAAATCTACTTTTTAGAATAGAAAAAATCCTTTTCATACTTATTTTTTCATATAAAAATGGTTAAAATCGAAAAGAACAAATTTAAATATCTTGAATAAGAAAAGTTCCAACACGAATAATACAAGTTATTTACTCTTTGAAATACTAGTAATAACAAAAAATACGAACGAAATACTCCTTTTAAACATAATAGTTTCGGTTAATCTTAACTTTCAACCTTATTACCCCACTCCCGAATACTAGAATAAAGTGCAACACTCAGCAAATTATTGTTGAGTGTTTTTGTTATGTATCGAGGGTTAACATTGACAAATAAGCTATTTTAAGCTAATGTATAAATACGCTTATACCAACTTAAAAGGAGGCGTGTTTATGATTCAAAAGAAACGACTTGAGTTAATTTTAGAGGAATTGAAGACGCGCGGAACTCTTAGTTTGAAGGAAATTATAAACTTAACAGGTTCTTCAAGAGATACAGCAAGAAGAGATATTATCAAATTAGCTCAAAATAATGCTATTGATCGCACATATGGTGGAATTAGTTTGCCCAATACCTTTAGTCGTTTAGATGAATATCTTGAACGTACTGAAGATCTCAGTGCTGAAAAAGATATTCTAGCAAAAACTGCTAGTAATTTAGTAAAAGATAATTCCCATATTTTTTTAGATATTTCGACAACGGTCAGTTGCATTCCAAGACATATAAGACCTTATGAGAATGTCATAGCAACGACAAATTCATTAGATATTACCGACCAACTATTGAGAAATACTAAATGTAAAACTAAGATTTTAGGTGGAAGCGTCGATCCTATCAAACGAAATGTCGTTGGAACGAAACCAATGCTTGAGCTGGATTCATTTATCTTTGATGTTGCTTTTATGAGTGCCGCTGGAATCACAACTTCAGGCATTTATTACGCCTACGATGAAGATATAGATTTCAAAAAAAAGATAAGAAAACAATCCAAACTTGTAGTTTTACTAATTGATAATACAAAAATCGGATTAAGTCATAACTATAAAGGTTTAGATTTCGAAGATATTGATTTTCTTGTTATAGAAAGTCGTCTACCAGATGATTTAGAAAGAACAATATCAGATAGTAATGTCTCTATAATAAATTCAAAGTAGGTGCAAACATGATTAAAACGGTATTATTTGACGTAGATGGAACAATCTTAGATACAGAATTTGTCATGATTAAGTCTTTACAAAAAACTCTAAAAGAAGAGAAAAACTTGGACGTTCCAGAAGAAAATTTAGAGTATATCTTAGGTATACCAGGTAAAAAAGCAATTGAACGGTATTCATCATCTGGAGAGGAAGTTGATAAGCTACATGCATGTTGGTCCGAAAATGTTAAACAATACTCTCATCTTGCGACTTTGTTTCCTCAAGTGGAAGAAGCATTGACTAAGTTAAAAGAAAACGAGATACAAATTGGGATCGTTACATCCAAAACAAATGAAGAAATGGAAAATGAATTTGAACATTTTGGTTTAAGTAAACTTTTTGATATTTCAGTAACTGCCTCTGATACAACGAAACATAAACCTAATCCTGAACCAATTCTATATGCATTAAATAAATTAGGAAGTTTACCCGAAGAAACAATTTATATAGGCGATTCTATCTATGATATGCATAGCTCACAATCAGCTGGAGCTAAATTTGCTTTAGCAAAGTGGGGAGCAAAAGAAAATCCACTATTCTCAAGTGCAGATATTAGGTTAGAAACTCCTCTAGAAATATTACAACACTTAAAATAGATCAGCTTACTAAAAAATATGTTATTTCATTAACGGTTAACATAAGTGAGGATTATTTCAAGTGATTGTCGTAGCAAGGATTTCAATCACCTAGATTGTGAAATGAGAATGGTCTACCTACGAACGCCTTGTCATTAAGGGATTTGTGGGCAGAAATCTTTGTGATTTACTAGAAGCGTCGTTTGTTGGGTTTGTTTTTTTAGATAGGAGTTTATGAAATGTCGTATAACCATTTATCAGCTGAAGAGCGTGGACAAATAGAAGCGTATCTGAAGGAAGGAGTCTCTCAGGCTGAGATAGCTCGCCGATTGGATCGGCATAGATCCACAATCTCTAGAGAGATCAAACGTGGTTCCGAGCAAAGAAAGAAGAAGAGTCTCGCTAGTTTGCCTTATCAAGCAACTAGCGCTGGTAATTTAGCAAGTATTCGCAAGAAAAATTGCGGAACAACTACTAAGGCTACTGTACACAATACTAAAACTATCATGAAGTATCTTGATATGAAATATTCGCCGGAACAGATAGCGAACGCAGTTCGTAGTGTAAAGGTTTGTACATCAACAATTTATAACTGGATTTACAAAAAGATCGTTCCTTTCGATATTAAGAAATTACGCGGTCGTGGAAAACGTTACAAAATAAAGAATACTGGGAAACGATTAAAACGGCCGGATCGAGCTTTCTTTGAGAGGCGCACGTTGGAGAACCGACCAGAAGAGGTTCAGTTACGAACGGAGTTCGGTCATTGGGAAGCAGATACCGTTGTGTCCAAGCAAGGTGTTGCAGCGTGTCTAGCAACATTCATAGAACGTAAAACAAGGCATTATGTAGCAATTAAGATACCGAACAAGACAGGTAGATCCATGATGACAGCAATTAAGCGTCTAGTGGAAATGTATCCACATGGTGTGAAATCGATCACATGTGACCGTGGAAGCGAGTTTGTCAATCAGTTTGAAATTGGACTTATTGAAGACACTTTTGACTGCAAAATCTATTATGCTAATCCATGCGCGCCACATGAACGCGGATCAAATGAAAATCATAATGGATTACTCAGAGAATATTTTCCAAAACCATCTAATTTTAAAAATATTTCTCAAAATAAGATCAATCAAGCTGTTCAAAGTATGAATTTACGGCCACGAAAAATCTTTAAGTGGAAATCACCGCAGCACAAATTTAATTTGGAGTATTCGAAAGCTTTCTAGCACCAACAAATAGTTTTTACATTGTTATAAAAAAGAATAAAACGAACGATACTATTTATATGGAAATTGAAACATGATATAATAGAGCAAATCACGAACAATCGTTATACTAAAACAATTATATGTTGCACTTAATCCTAACATTCGCCCTTTTTACTCTACTTTGTATAATATATCTTATGTTAACTAAAATATATATTAGATCATACATATTATACTATTTACCTTTACATCTATATCAAAGAAAAAATGTCCATATCCTCAGAAAAATAATTCTTTAAAGAATTATTTTATTTCAGACTGTAGACAAATACGTTCAACATTCAGAAAATAGAGTGTTGAGCG
>OFGE01001346.1_pt1 | contig 21937 bp, 16 predicted proteins | sample 1521681 | NCBI WGS metagenome assembly OFGE01 (sample SAMEA3504093, study PRJEB24116) | mouse gut metagenome | biome: mouse gut; feature: mouse-associated habitat; material: faeces | place: Denmark | collected 2011
AGCAATTATGGAAAGTTTCACTGATGGGCTTACGCATGCATGGGAAGCGACGAAAGAGTTTGTCAGTGGTATTGGTGATTGGATACGAGAACATAAAGGTCCTATTAGTTACGATAGAAAACTTTTAATTCCAGCTGGTAAAGCGATTATGGGTGGTTTAAATGAAAGCTTACAAGCGAGTTTTAAATCTGTCCAAAAAACAATTAATCCTATGGCTAATCAAATCGCGGATACACTTTCATTTGACAATGCTTTTTCAAATTTTAACTTTACTAGTCCAGAACTAGCATTAAACACAAATATGATGGGTGCTGCCAATTTGGGTAGCCAAATTGTAAATAATAGCAACTTTGCGAAAACATACAATCCTACAATCAATATAAACATTGAACATGCAGATCTTTCTAATGAAAAATCAATTGAAGAAACTTCTCAACAATTGGCAACACTCACAGAACGACAAACAAGGGGGCGGCTATAATGGATTTAACGAATTATCCATATTTTCAATTTAGAGGAAAAAAATCGAATGAATTCTCTATGCGAATAAGAAATGAAATGACGTTTACTATTCCAGAGGCCGCTCTGCAGTTTACAGAAATTGACGGAAGAAATTCCGATGTCATATACGATAAAGGAAAATATAACGACATTGAGAAAGTCTTTCCGGTAAGGCTTTATAAACAACCAGATACAACCATTGCTGCGCAGTTAAGAGATATAGCTGCGTGGCTTTATTTATCGAAAGATTATGCCCCACTTATTTTTAGTGAATACAGCGAGTACTATTATAAAGCGCTAGGCTACAGTAAAGTAGATGCAGCAGATAAAACAAGAAGTTGGTTAGATGTTGATTTTGTTTTTAAGTGTCAGCCATTCGTTTTTCGTCTTGATGGTGATGATGAAAGAGATATAAAAAGTGGAGGTGGCATTAGGAATCCAGAAGCTTTTTCTAGTCTGCCAATTATAACTTTCAATAAAACTAATAGTACACAAGATAGTAATATTTATATTAATGGCCAACAATTCAGGATTGCAAAAGAAGCTGGAACAGGAAAAATTACGCTAGATTGTGAAGAAGGCATTGCTTATAAAGATGGTGGCGTTAATATCACAAAATATTGCTTTTTAAATACAGACGGTTATAACCCAATCACTCTGCCCCCAGGCGAAAGCATTATCAATTATACCTATATCACTGATTTTAAAATTAAGCCAAAATGGAGGACTTTAGCCGTATGAGCACGATTATTTTACATGATAAGAAAAATAACAATTGGAACTCCCTAGGCATAGGTCCTTTACAAGATGCAATAAATCCTCTTTCTACAAGGGAACGTAATGGTATTTATGATATGACATTCCAGTATCCAGTGGTAGGGAAACTATTTCACGAGCTTAAAGTAGGAAGATGGATAGTTGCAGATGCTGGACCGACATTAGTCGCAAAAAGTCAGCGATTTGAAATCGCACAAATTACAAAACCAATCAAAGGGATTGTCACTGTTTACTGTGAGCATTATCGCTATAAATTGTTGCGCACAATGGTAAAAATTGGTTCCAAATACTCTAATATTTCGGCACAAACAGCATTGAATCAATTAAGAAGTCAGATGGAGCCTAAAAGTGATTTTACTTTTTACAGTGATGTGGGGACTACATCTTCAATTGATTTTACAGACCCCGCAAAATATAAAAATGCGCAAGAAGTTTTAGGTGGTGTCGCTGGTTCAATTTTAGATAATTTCGGTGGGGAATATCTTTTTAATAATAATCAAGTTCGCTTGTTAGCAAAAGCCGGTACCGATACGAATGTAGTCATAGCCTACGGTAAGAATTTAACAGATATTAATCAAGAGGAATCCATTGAAAGTACGTATACTTCAATATATGGCTGGGCTAAAATCGGTAATGGCGATGATGAAAAAGTAATCACTCTACCAGAAATATATATTGATAGTGACTATGTCAATAATTATACGGAACGTAGAATACAAATGGTCGATTTTAGTGACAAAGAGCCAAAAGATGTAGAAGCTTTACGCGGCATGGTTAAATCGTTTATTAAGTCTAATAATGTGGGGATTCCTCGTGTGAGTATAAAAGCTAGTTATGTGGACTTAGCAAGTTCTGTTTCAAATGAACAGCTTAAAAGCCTTGAGGTTGTCGATTTATGTGATTGGGTAACGGTTGCGTTTAATCAATTAAACATAAATACGACAGCACAAATTGTAAAAACTGTGTGGAATATTTCTTTAGATCGATATGAGTCAATCGAATTAGGTGAAGCGAGAACTGATTTTGCTAAGGTAATTGAAGACTCAAAAACGGATACTGAAGATATAAAAGACAAACTTGATTGGCTTGAACAAGCTCAAAAAGAAGCTTCTGATATCATCAAAAACCCTGGGAAAGGTCATGTGGTTATTTATCCGTCCATAGCAGACCCGCAAGAGCTATTAATCATGGATACAACCGATGTGAATACAGCTAGGAAAGTTTGGCGGTGGAATGTTGGTGGTCTGGGATTTAGCTCAACTGGATATAACGGCACCTATGGTTTAGCTATGACGAATAACGGAGCGATTGTTGCGGATCGAATGACTACCGGAACATTGAGAGCTATTAACATTATAGGTGTGACAATTACAGGTAGTGATATTACAAGTGAAAGTGGCTATAACAAAATTATAATGTCAAAGGGAGCTATCAAGAACTACTATAATAATGTTTTGAAATCAACGATGGATGCTAACAAATTTTCAATATATGATTCTAGAGAAATTGAATTGATGCAACTAAATTCTGATGGTGTGCGATTTAACAAAGAAGGCACTTTAAATAAGTTAGGAGGTCTGGGTAGAGCATTTTCTACTTCTTTAGGCAAAGAAGAAATCCATATTTATTCTGAACCAGGAGTGTTAGCAAGTGTCGGAGCAAAAAAAGCCTCAGGGAACGATGTTACGAGACACTTTACAGTTTCTGACGTAGGGGTTCAAATATCAAATTTAAACATGGGTGGAAATTATGTTGGAGGGTCTGGGGAAATAAAAAATTCAACATTGGTAAATACTAGTGTTAGTACAAAATTTACAGTGAATAACAATGTTAACTTAGGATTTTACTCTAATTTAAACATGAATGGTTTTTCAATTCTAAATCAATCAGATGTTCGGCTAAAGGAGAATATAACAGATACGAAGATTGATGGTATCAAAGAAACCAAAAAATTAAACTTTGTAGAATTTGATAGAAAGCAAAACTATAAAAGTAATAATCCAATAGAACAGCCTTCTAATAAAAGAGAACTTGGGCTAATTGCTCAATATTCACCATTTTTAAGTGTTAAACATAATGAAGACCACTATTTAAGTTTAGATATGAATAAACAAGTGATGCTTAACAGTTTAACTAATAAACAGCTTATTGAAAAAATTGAACAATTAGAAGAAAAAATAAACAAACCTAATAAGAATAGAAGAAAATATCATAGAGGAGGGATTTGATGGCAAATAAAATATTAAATCTTGATTTCTCGAAAGATCCAATAATGCCACCAATTATTTATGGTCGTGTTGGCGATGAAAAAATGCAAACAATTACTGTGAAAATTTCTCGACGAGATGAGATAGCAGATTTATCGGGTGGAATCATCACCTTTGAGGGAGAACCTGCAGGCGGAAAAGTGAAAGTTTTTGATTCTGAAAACGTTTCTTCCAATAACGCTGGATTGCAAAAAGGAACATTTGAATACACGTTTCCTAGTGCAGCGTTTAGCGTAGAAGGGACGTACAAAAGGGCATATTTTTCGTTTCAAAAAGACGGGAAAAGAGACACTACGGGAGACTTTAAAATCATTGTTAAAGGAAATGCTGACATTGATGCCGAAGAAGCTGAAACAATTATTACTGAATACAATAAACTTGTAAAATCTTTGAATGAAGCATATCAAGCTGCACTAAATAAAATGAATACTGACTATGATAATGTTGAAAAACGTATTGAAGCGATCAAGGTAGATTTAAATACGCTAAAAAAACAAATAACAGATATATTGATAGATGCAGAAGGTCGCATTTCAGCCATTGGGAAGACAGTAACAGATGAAGTTGATGCAGCGCTCGAAAAGTTTAAAGAGGGAAACTTCTATACGAAACAGGAAGCTGATAATAGATTTTTAAGTAAGACGGAAAACCTTGAAATTCAAAATAAAAAGCTAACTAATGATGATGGTTCAGGTCTACCTTTACCAAAGGGAGTAACTTCATTTAAAGAATTATCAGGTTATGCTGGTTTTTATTATCTAAATGCTACAGTTGCGGGAACAATGACTGACAAAGCAGATCTGCCAACTGAATTTAAATATTCTGCTCTATATGTTTATCAACATGCCATCGCAGGCACTGCGGGAGCTATGTATCAAGAAATTAGAATGAATTCTTTAACAACACCTTTAATTGCATTTAGAACGATTTCTCCTAATTCTTCTCAAAATAGTCCGTTCAAAATTTTGGCTACTACAGACAGTGTTGTAAACTTAACTGATATAGAAAATGGAGCATTAGTTTCTAAAAAGACAGTAATTAAAGCGCAAAATTGGAATGAGATTTTAGATAAAGGTATTTACACAGTGTTTGGTGCTTCAGGAATTAATAGGCCTTATGACGGGGCTGTGTACGGTGTACTTGTTGTATATGCAGATAATACGTTCATCAATCAAACTTATATCTATAAAGGCGAAACGTATACCCGTAGTCGTCAAGGAAGTCCTGCAACCTGGACTAATTGGACAAAAATTGCATCGACTGAAGATATACTAGCAGAAAACAAAGTTTATCGTTATTTACGAACTTCTTTGGATTTGTCTAATAAAGTTCAGGCAGCAAAAGATGCGATCAATGCAACGGAAAGTAAAGTGGACATCTTTAGAATAGGAAATACGGTATTTTTCAATATGCGTATAAATATTAAGGATTATACTAAATTTGGTAATGATATGCCGGTTATTTATGATTTGCCAATGGGTTTTAGAACGCTTGGCGATTTAATCTCAAATACGTATTTTAATAATAGCTTGTCAGTATCACAATGGGCATTCGCACAATCATCAGCTAAAAATTACATGGCAATTGTAGAGGGATCTCCACAAGATATCCGGTTTGGTAGTGCACACAATGGAAATACTTATGTACAAGGTTCTTGGCTGACTAAAGATCCTTTCCCGAATGAAGGTTCTTTAAATGGCGGTTCTGTTTCAATTCTTAACAGATTGCCTGATGGATCGTTAGCATAATTAATGAATAATACAAATATAGCCGTTTAGCGAAAGCTAGGCGGTTTTTATTATTGGAAGGTGGAAAATATGGTGATTATTGATAATCAAGCGTTGATACTAGAATTTAAGAATATGATTTCTAACGGATTTATCCAAGTGTTTGTCTGGATTGTGTTAGGTGATATTTTAACAGGATTATGTAAAGGGATTTTCATTAAGGAGGGGAATAGCACAAAAGGATTGCTAGGATTGGTAAAACATCTTTTAGTGGTTTGCCTAGTAAGTATTGCTTATCCATACTTAAAAATCATGGGTCTAGAATCAATCGCTACTGGATTTGTCTTATTTTATATAGCAGTGTATGGCATTTCCATTATTGAAAACTTAGGGCAGTTAGGCGTTCCTTTTCCTTCATGGGTTAAGGAGCATTTAAGTAAATTAAAAGATGAAAATGATAAAGGTGGTGAACCTAAAGATGGTGCAAGTGATTAATCAATCTGTTTGCGGAGGGATTGCCGGGAGACGTCCCAATGCAACGCCAAAAGGTGTTGTCATTCACAATGATGCCGGAAGTATTTATGCCACAGCTGCGCAATATGTCAATGCCTTGGCTGTAATGTCTCCTACACAACTGGCGAATGGCTTTGCTCATTATTATATTGATCGAAATACAATTGCACGTGTAGAAGATACATTCAATGCAGCATGGCACACAGCGAATCCAGATGGGAATTTGAACTATGTTGGGTATGAGGTTTGTCAATCGATGGGAGCTAGTGACGCTGACTTCTTAGCGAATGAACAAATGACATTTAAACAAGTTGCTGAAGATATGAAGTTTTGGGGCATGCAACCTAATAGAGATACTGTAAGATTACACAAAGAATTCGTTCCTACGGCATGTCCTCACCGTTCGTGGGAATTGCATGGAAAAGAAACAAATGCCGTAAAAGACTATTTTATTAGCCAAATAAAAAAATATATGGGCAATCCAAACGAAGGTAGTGGCAATTCAAGTAATAACAATCAAAATAATATAAAAGGTGGAGAAACGACTATGCAATGTTTATACGAAAGACCAATTAATTCAAAAACAGGTAAACTAGAATGGAATGGAGATGCTTGGACGGTAATGTTTTGTAACGGAGTGAATACAAGACGTGTGTCTCATCCGGATGAAATGAAAGTCATTGAGGACCTATACAAGAGAAACAATGGAAAAGATATTCCTTTCTACGGACAAGATAAATGGAACAAAAACGCTCCTTGGTACAATCGCTTAGAAGCTATGTTTCCAGTCGTGAAATAAAGTATAGTAAAATATTTATAGGTAGTGTAAAATAATAACACACTTATTAAATTTCTCTTGAGTCGCCTTTCTAAGGTGGCTCTTTTTAGGACCATTAGCTCAGTTGGTTAGAGCAAACGGCTCATAACCGTTCGGTCACAGGTTCGAGTCCTGTATGGTCCATAAAAAACCTCGCTCTCTTCTAGGGAACGAGGTTTTTTTGTTTGCGTTAAATGGAATTATCCAGTACGGCATATGCAGTAGAAACAACGAGTCAACAAAGTTCAGAAGCAGTAACAAGTACCACCGATTCAAGTAGAAAACAAGAACCAGTCATCACACAGGAAACAACAGACATCAAACAAGAAGCACCAAATCAGGCTACGAGTGACAGTGTCAAGCAGTCACAAGAAACCACGGCACCAACAGAGACGACGAATTTAGAAACGTCAACCGCTGAAAAAGAAGAAACGAGCACGCCGCAAAAAATAACAATTTTAGGTACGTCAGATGTTCATGGTCAATTATGGAATTGGTCTTATGAAGATGATAAAGAACTACCAGTTGGTTTGTCCCAAGTAAGTACAGTCGTCAACCAAGTCCGGGCACAAAACCCAGCAGGCACCGTTTTAATTGATAATGGCGACAATATTCAAGGCACTATTTTAACAGATGACTTGTATAATAAAGCGCCTTTAGTGAATGAAAAGACCCATCCAATGATTACCGCCATGAATGTGATGAAGTATGATGCAATGGTTTTGGGAAATCATGAGTTTAATTTTGGTTTACCGTTAATCCAAAAAATTCAAAAAGAAGCCACTTTTCCAATCTTGTCTGCGAATACCTACAATAAGGATGGTAATCGTTTTGTTGAAGGGACTACCACGAAGGAACTTGATCTTAATCAAGATGGGCAGCCAGATTTAAAAGTTGGGATTATCGGCTTAACAATCCCGCACATTCCTTTGTGGGATGGCCCTCGTGTTACTTCGCTTAATTTTTTACCTTTGAAAGAAGAAGCAGAAAAAGCAGTTGCTGAGTTGAAAACTAACGATCAGGCTGACATTATTGTTGCTTCGATTCATGCGGGACAACAAAATAGTGATCCGGCTGCCAGTGCCGACCAAGTAATTGAAAATGTCGCGGGGATTGATGCGTATATTCTAGGTCATGACCACCTTTCTTTTACCAAGCAAGGAGCAGCGCCGAATGGAAAAACTGTACCGGTAGGGGGACCGAAAGATACGGGGACAGAAGTTGTCAAAATTGATCTTTCAGTTGCTAAAAATGCCGATAAGTGGGAAGTGCAAGAAGGTACAGCAACGATTGTACCAACAACGAATGTTCCAGCAGATGAAGCAGTTAAGGCAGCGACAAAAGAATACCATGAGCAAACGCGAGCGTTTATTCAGGAGGAGATCGGCACAGCAACAGCTGATTTTTTACCAAAACAAGAAATTAAAGGAATTCCCGAAGCACAATTACAACCAACAGCGATGATTTCTTTAATTAATAATGTTCAAAAAGAAGTAACAGGCGCACAATTAAGTGCGGCAGCGTTGTTTAAATACGACAGTAAATTACCTGCGGGGAAGATTTCCTATGCCACGATTTTTGATATCTACAAATACCCGAATACCTTAGTGAGTGTTCCCATTAACGGTGAAAACTTACTGAAGTATTTAGAAAAACAAGGGGCGTACTATAACCAAACACAGCCAGATGATTTGACCATTAGTTTTAATCCAAACATTCGTGTATATAACTATGACATGATTTCTGGAGTGGACTACAAGATTGACATTTCAAAACCAGTGGGTGAACGAATTGTAGATGCGAAAATTGACGGCCAACCGCTGGATCCTGCCAAAGAATATACGATTGCTATGAATAATTATCGTTACGGCGGTTTAGCTAGCCAAGGGATTCAAGTAGGGGAACCTATTAAAAATTCTGATCCAGAAACCTTACGAGGAATGATTGTTGATTATATTAAGAAAAAAGGAACGCTTGATCCAGAACAAGAAATCGAACGAAATTGGTCAATTATTGGGACAAATTTTGATGAAAAATGGCGTGCCAAAGCAATCGAATTAGTGAATGACGGCACTCTTCAAATTCCGACTTCTCCTGATGGACGTACACCAAACGCCGCTGCTATTACGAAACAAGACGTCCGTAATGCGGGCTTTGATTTAGATAATGCATATACCATTATGCACACAAATGACGTTCATGGACGATTAGAAGCAGGGAAAGGCGAATTAGGTATGGCGCGTCTAAAAACCTTTAAAGACCAAGAAAACCCAACCTTGATGGTGGATGCAGGGGATGTTTTCCAAGGATTACCAATCTCCAATTTCTCCAAAGGCGCGGATATGGCCAAAGTAATGAATGAAGTTGGTTATGATGCCATGGCGGTGGGAAATCACGAGTTTGATTTTGGTTTAGAGATTGCACTAGGTTATAAAGATCAACTGAATTTTCCGATTTTATCTAGTAATACGTATTACAAAGATGGCAGTGGACGGGTTTTTGATCCGTATACAATCGTAGAAAAAGCCGGGAAAAAGTTTGCCATTGTAGGTGTGACGACCCCAGAAACAGCAACGAAAACACACCCGAAAAACGTAGAGAAGGTGACATTTAAAGATCCGATTCCAGAAGTAGAAGCAGTGATTAATGAAATTAAAGAGAAGTACGCGGATATTCAAGCTTTCGTGGTTACTGGGCATTTAGGCGTAGATGAAACGACGCCGCATATCTGGCGTGGTGATACGCTAGCAGAAACCCTTAGTCAAACATATCCTGAGTTAGATGTCACTGTGATTGATGGCCATTCGCATACAGCCGTCGAAAGTGGCAAACGTTATGGCAAAGTGATCTATGCTCAAACAGGTAATTATTTAAATAATGTTGGGATCGTCACAGCACCAGAGAGTGAACCAACTAAGAAAACAGCAAAATTGATTTCAGCAGCAGAGTTGCTAGAATTGCCAGAAAACCCGGCAGTTAAAGCCATCGTTGATGAAGCACGTACGAATTTTAACGCTGAAAATGAAAAAGTAATTGTCGATTATATTCCATTCACATTGGATGGACAACGAGAAAATGTGCGCACACGAGAGAGCAACTTAGGGAATTTGATTGGTGATGCGATTATGTCATATGGCCAAGACGCGTTTAGTCAACCTGCTGATTTTGCAGTAACTAATGGTGGCGGCATTCGCGCTGATATTAAACAAGGACCGATTAAAGTTGGTGATGTCATTGCTGTGTTACCTTTTGGCAATAGCATTGCGCAAATTCAAGTAACCGGCGCTCAAGTTAAAGAAATGTTTGAAATGTCTGTTCGTTCGATTCCACAAAAAGATGAGAATGGCACAATTTTACTAGATGATGCTGGCCAACCAAAACTTGGCGCAAATGGTGGTTTCCTACATGTTTCAAGCTCCATTCGTATCCACTATGATTCCACAAAACCAGGTACTCGCTTGGCTAGTGACGAAGGCAATGAAACAGGACAAACGATTGTCGGTAGTCGCGTATTAGGAATAGAAATTAAAAATCGGCAAACACAAAAGTTTGAACCATTGGATGAGAAGAAACAATACCGGATGGCTACCAATGATTTCTTAGCTGCTGGTGGTGATGGTTACGATATGCTAGGTGGTGAACGAGAAGAAGGGATTTCACTAGATGCTGTCTTGATTGAATACTTGAAAAGTGCAACCAGCTTGCGGTTGTATCGTGCAGCAACGACGATTGATTTAGCACAATATAAAGAACCATTCCCAGGCGAACGAATTGTTTCTATTTCGGAAGAAGCTTACAAAGAGTTAATCGGTGGAGGAGAGACGCCAAAACCAGATCCGAAACCAGATCCGAAACCAGATCCAACACCAGATCCGAAACCAGATCCAACACCAGATCCAAAACCAGATCCAAAACCAGATCCAAAACCAGATCCAACACCAGATCCAAAATCAGACCCGAAACCAACACCAGAAACACCAGTAGCAACCAATAAACAAAACCAAGCGGGAGCAAGACAGAGCAATCCATCCGTAACAGAGAAGAAAAAGTATGGCGGCTTTTTACCTAAAACGGGTACAGAAACAGAAACGCTTGCATTATATGGTTTACTGTTCGTTGGACTTTCTTCTTCTGGCTGGTATATTTATAAACGACGTAACAAAGCTAGTTAGTCATTTTTTAAGAACCGTCCTTCGGGATTGGTTCTTTTTTTATTTTAATGCTTGCCATTTGTTTTTAATTTTAGTATTATAAGAATATTCTAAAAATTAAAAAATGAAGAGTTTTTTCTGTGAAGGGAGAAAGGCATGAAAAGTAAACGTATAAAAGGACTTATCGGGTTAAGTTTAACAACGCTGTTAGTTTTAGCTGCTTGTGGTGGTGATGGGGGAGCTGGCGCCGAAAAAGCAAAGGGCGGATCAGAGAAAACCGCCGCTAAACAAGAATTTAAAGTAGTGGTTCAACAAGAAATGCCTTCTGCAGATTTATCTTTAGGAACAGATACAATTAGTTTTACGGCACTGAATAATGCGTATGAAGGAATTTATCGTTTAGATGATAAAAGCAAGCCGCAACCAGCAGGGGCTAAAGAAAAAGTGCAAGTCAGTGATGATGGTCTGACGTACACAGTGAAACTAAGAGAAGAAGCAAAATGGTCCAATGGTGATCCTGTCACAGCTGCCGATTATGTTTTTAGTTGGCAACGTACAGCAGATCCTCAGACTGGCGCTGAGTATGCTTATTTTCTAGAAATGATTGAAAACGGCGCAGATATTGTAGCTGGTAAGAAACCAGTTTCTGAATTAGGCATTAAAGCAAACGGGGATTACGAGCTAGAAATTAAACTGGCAAAACCAACACCATATTTTGATTATTTACTGGCCTTTCCACTATTTTTCCCGCAACATCAAGCAACCGTAGAGAAATATGGCAAAGATTACGCTGCTTCCAGTGAAAAAGCAGTCTATAATGGTCCGTTTGTCTTAGCTAACTTTGAAGGGGCTGGCTCAGATACCAATTGGACTTTGGAAAAAAATGAAAACTATTGGGATAAAGACAATGTCAAATTAGATAAAATCAATTTTGATGTCGTCAAGGAGGCACCAACTGCCTTGAACTTATTCCAAGATGGTCAAGCAGACGCTGTTATTTTAAGTGGCGAATTGGCCCAGCAAATGGCGAAGGATCCAGAATTGGTTATCGAAAAAGAAGCACGAACCAGCTATTTGGAATTTAATCAGCGAGATAAAAATTCACCGTATAATAATGTGAATTTACGCAAAGCAATTTCAGCAGCGATTGATCGCAACGCATTAGTAGATAAAATTTTAGGCGACGGCTCAGTAGTCGCTACTGGCTTAATTCCAGAAGGGATGTCGTATTCGCCGACAGATGACAAAGATTTTGCTGATGAAAATAAAAAAATTGTTGAATATAGCCCAGAAAAAGCAAAAGAATATTGGGCAAAAGCGAAGAAAGAATTGGGCATAACAACACTCAAAATGGATATTGTTGCCGATGATGTCGATTCTACGAAAAAGTTAGCGGAATATATTCAAGGTACGTTAAAGGATACTTTAGAGGGCATTGATGTAACAGTGAGCCCAGTGCCGTTTTCAGTTCGAATTGATCGAGGTAGTCGCGGCGATTTTGAGACAATCTTAGGTGGTTGGGCTGCGGATTACGCAGATCCAAGTAGTTTCTTAGACCTTTTTGTTACTGGTAATAACTATAATCGCGGGCGTTTTTCAAGTAAAGCCTACGATGAGTTGATTGAGGCTTCAGCTACAAGAGATGCTTCAGATCCTGAAAAACGTTGGGAAGACATGGTTAAGGCTGAGAAGTTATTGATTGGTGAAGAGACCGCTTTAGCCCCACTTTATCAAAAGGCGACTGCCCATCTACGCAGTAAAGAAGTGAAAGGCGTCGTTGCCCATGGTGCTGGCGCACAATATGATTATAAGTGGACATATGTGACAGAAGAGTAGTTAAAAAGAGACACAGAATAGTCAAATCGACTGTTCTGTGTCTCTTTTAATCAAAATATTTCTGCTGTTCTTCTTTTAATTTTTCTGGGGTCACATCTTCACCAGTAGGATCATAAATAGTGACGCCCATTAATGTTTTATTGAATTGTTCACGAATGGTCCGCAAATATTCTTGTCGCAAATCGACACGAAGAGCTTGTTCTTCAGATGTTAAGCCTTGTTCACGCTCTTTTTGTGCAAGCGTATTAATTCTTTTTAAAACCTCTAACATTTCTCATTTCCTTTCTATAATAATTCTTTTGCTAGGCGTTCAAATGATTGAAAGCGCGTTTGTTTGTCATAACCTGGGGTGATTAGCATTGCTTCTGTCAACCCTAGCTCTTCTTGTTGGTGGAAAAACTCCGCAACTTCTTGGCTACTGCCAATGACAAAGCGTTGTTTATTTTGTTCTAAAACCAGTTTGTCCATTTCACTGTAAGGGAAAGCTAGTGCTTCTTCTGGCGATAAAAATTTATTTGGAAGCCCATGTTCGGTGGCAAAGATATAATGCTCGAAACTAGCCGCATGGTATTCTGCTTCTTCTTTCGTGTCGGCGGCAAAAGTGAAATACGCAGCGCTCACTTGAGGCTCTTGTTGTTCAGTTACTGGTCGGAAATGCTTGTAATATGCGGACAATACTTCTTTGGGCAAATGTCCATGAATAAACTGCGCAAAGGAAAAATTAATGCCATATTCACCAGCTGAACGTGCGCTTTCTTTGCTAGCACCTAGTAACCAAGGTTGTGGTAATAGAACTTCCCGCGGAACAGCTGAAATTTTAGAATATAAATGATCTTCAGGAAATTCCTCTCTTAAAAAGAGTAAAATTTCAGGTAATTTATCAAATTGGTCTAGCTGTGGTGGCTGACCATTATTTAACGCCAACGTAGTTAAAGGGCTGCCACCAGGCGAGCGGCCCATGCCTAAATCGATTCGATCAGGATATAAAGCTGCTAACGTTTTAAACGTTTCTGCGACTTTAAATGGCGCATAATGCATGGTCATGATGCCACCCGCGCCAACACGAATTTTTTCGGTGGCACTAGCAATATGTGCAACTAAAATTTCTGGCGTTGCACTGGCAAAGGCGTCTGAGCCGTGATGTTCGGCATACCAAATTCTTGTGTAACCAAGTTTTTCCGCTAATTGAGCGAGCTCTTTGGCTTCTTGTAATGTGTCGCTTGCTGATTGATTTTTAGGAACCGTTAATTGATCTAAGATACTTAATTTCATGTATGTAGTCTCCTTTTTGGTTATTTTTTTGAAGCTACCGCTATTATTACGCAAGCATGTCAAAAAAAACAGTACGCACTTTTTAATTCCCTAGTGAGCGAAAAGTAACAAATAGATGTAGCCAAGGTCGATGATAAAAAATTCTCCGCTATGGCTGTGTGCATTTTGATTTTTTGGACAATGTATAGAAATATATTTAATATTTTTTCTGTTTTTATACAACGTATTGTATTTTTTAGTATAAAAAGCATTTTCTTTAGAAAATTGGGCTATTGACTAGCTACAAAACAAATGATAGCATAGAGATAACCTTAAAGAAGAGCTGCTGTGCGGCTAACCAAGAACGTCTATTAGTTTTTCTAATAGACGTTCTTGTGCTAATTAATAGGAGAACAGTATATGAAGCCTTTTAAAACGTTAGATGAACAATTAGCTATTTTGGAAGCTCGAGGATTGGTTTTCTCGGATAAAGAAAATGCAAAAAAGAAATTATCTTTTTATGGCTATTATGAGATTATCAATGGCTATAAAGACTTCCTTTTGGAAAAAAAGCAAAAAATAACTGACCATCAAGAAGAATGTTTTATAGAAAACAGTACATCTGATCATATTTTTTCTTTATTTATGATGGACAAAACAATAACTTCATCTGTAATTGATGCGACATGTGATGTTGAGATGTATGTAAGAGCAGCTATTTCTTACGTTGTCAGTAAAAATATAGGTGAACAACAAATAAACTATTTGAATAGACGTCATTATCAAAGTGGAAAGAAAAACAAAAACGGACAAGGATATAAAGTTGATCAGCTAATTACAAAGTTTAAAAAGATTATCTACGATGATATAGAACCCATGAAACACTATCGTGGTTATCATGGAAACGTTCCACCTTGGATTATGTTAAAAGGAACAACATTTGGAAACCTGGCTAATTTTTATAAATTACAAAAAAGTGAAAATAAAAAAGAGGAGGGATTGTTTTTGCAGTGTCATATAAGGCAATGGCGAATAGAAGATGCTAAAGCTTTATTTTTGTTATTAAATAATAAAAAGATTTTAGATAATTTAAGAGATGGATTGCCATATCCATATACAGAAAATGATGCAAAAGACTATATTCAAGCAATGTTATCATCAGATAGCTATAAAGTTTTTGCTTTTGCTATAACAGTAGATGATGAGGTTGTAGGTAGTATAGGAATTTTTCGATGTGAAAATATTCATTTTAGAACAGCTGAATTAGGATATTATGTAGGAGAAAGATATTGGAATCAAGGTATAGCAAGTCAAGCAGTAAAACAAGCATGTCAATATGTTTTTAATCATACAGATATTATAAGGATTTTTGCAGAGCCTTTTTCATACAACATAGCGTCATGTAGGGTATTGGAAAAAGTTGGTTTTCAATATGAAGGAACTTTACATAAAAATGCTTTTAAAAATAATAATATAATAGATATGAAAATGTATGCTCTTGTTAAAGAGAAGTAAGGACATAACACAATATTATGTCTTTTTATTTATAAAAAAACCGAGGGGGACCCTCGATTTATTTAATAATTTTTGTCCAATGATATTTATCTTCTAATTTTCCCCATTGAATTCCAGTTAATGTATCATATAATTTTTGAGTAATATGACCTGTTTTGAAATTATTGATTGTTATTTTTTCTCCTTTATAACATAATTCACCAATTGGAGAAATAACTGCTGCAGTTCCTGTCCCCCATGCTTCTTTTAATGAACCATTGCGTCCAGCTTCCATTAATTCATCAATACTTAAATCACGTTCTTCAACTTTATAACCCCAATCTTTTAAGATGTGAATAATAGAGTCTCTAGTTACACCTGGTAAAACTGATCCTTCAAGAGCAGCAGTTACAACAGTATCATTAATTAAGAACATAACATTCATTGTACCAACTTCTTCAACATATTTTCTATGAACTCCATCTAGCCATAAGACTTGTGTATATCCATTTTGTTCAGCTTTTACTTGTGCTGCTATGCTTGCAGCATAATTTCCACCACATTTCGTAAATCCAGTTCCACCTTTAACAGCTCTGACAAATTCATCTTCAACCCATATTTTGACTGGATTTACACCTTCAGGATAATATGCTCCAACAGGTGATAAAATAATTAAAAATGTATAACTGTTTGCTGGGTGAACACCAACACCAGGTTCTGAAGCAAACATAAATGGTCTAATATATAATGAAGTTTCTGGTGCTGTTGGTATCCAATCTTGTTCATATTTAACGATAGCTTCAACTGCTTCAACAAACATATCTTCTGGAAGTTCAGCCATGCAAATACGTTTATTTGAATTGATCATACGACGAGCATTCATTTCAGGTCTAAATAGTAAAATATCACCATTAGGATTACGATAAGCTTTTAATCCTTCAAAAGTTTCTTGAGCATAGTGTAAAACCATTGTTGCTGGATCCATTGCAATAGGACCATATGGAACAATTCTAGCATCATGCCAACCTTGATCTTTGCTCCAATCAATCATAAACATGTGATCAGTAAAATATTTACCAAAACCAAGATTATTTTGATCTGGTTTTTCTTTAAGTGTTTGAGCTTTTTCTATTTTTATTTCCATAAATTTATCCCCCTTATAATTAAAGCAATTATACTCTTTTTTATAATTGTATACAATGTATTTTTTGATTTTTGATAAAATTCAATATCTATTTAAGGAATAAGACAAAAATGATATCTATTTATTCAATAATTTCAAATTGCATAGACTTCATTACATCAATACTTTTTTGATGAACATCTTCATCTACACTTGCAGTTTTGTTAATATCAATACGAAGGAATATATGGCTGAGCAGATTTAACCATTATAGCATTTGATAAAACACATATATGTGAAACAACACCAACCAATGTAATATCTTGATATTCCTTATCTTTTAAATAATTAGCTAAATCTAATGATGGAAAAGTTTCTTTTTGAAAACATAAACAATCTTGTAAAAGATTTTTAACTTCTCCATAAAGTTCCCATCCTTTACTATTTTCAATACAATGTTCAATAGGTAAATGTTGACCTTCATATGTTTCTAGATAATTTTGAGGATGTGTATCCATTGTATAAATAACCTCATCATTATTATTTTGATATTCTTTGATAGTTTCAACAATGCTTTTTTCAAGTTGTATTGCTTTTTCAAAACCTAAACTTCCACTTACAAAATCATTTTGATAATCTACAACAATTAATAATCTTTTCATATTATCTCTCCTTATTTTCTTCAATTTTATCAAATAATATTAACAAGTCAAATAGAATAAAAGAATATTTATCAACTCATTTCAAAAAAATAACATATAAATAGAATGATTTAATAATTATAAAAAGGAGGGATATGAATGACATTAGATAATATAAAACCAAATATGATTGTTAGAATTATCAATATTAAAGGATCTGGTTTATTAAGAAAAAGATTATTAGAAATGGGATTAACACCAAATACTCAAGTAAAAATTAAAAAGATTGCTCCTTTAGGAGATCCTATTGAAGTTTTTTTACGTCATTATATTCTCACATTAAGAAAACGAGATGCAGCACAAATAGAAGTCATGGAGGATAAAAACAATGGAAATCAAAAAAATTGCTTTAATTGGGAATCAAAATTGTGGTAAAACAACTTTGTTTAATGCTTTAACAGGATCAAATCAACATATAGGAAATTTTCCTGGTGTAACTGTTGAACAAAAAACAGGATATATTAAAAATAATGAACAATATGAATTAATAGATTTACCTGGTATATATTCATTAACCCCATATTCTTTAGATGAAGTTGTATCAGTACAATTTTTATTAAATGATAAACCTCATTTTATCATTAATATTGTAGATGCAACACATTTAGAAAGGAATCTATATTTAACATTGCAATTAATGGAATTGAATATTCCAATGATTCTTGTATTAAATATGATGGATGAAATTAAAACAAGTGGAACAATAATTCATATCGAAAAATTAAAAAAACAATTACAAATGCCTGTTATTCCTATTTCTGCTAGTCAAGAAGAAGGTATTGATGAAATTATAAAAACAATTGAATATATGATAGATCATCCAACAAAGCATATTGATTTAACATATGGTATGATGAAAGAAACAATTTCTCTTATTTCTTCAATAATTGAAAAAAGGGTATATCAGTTACAACTTCCTCTTCATTATTGTACAATGAGAGTTATAGAAGATGATAAACAAATGATTCAAAAATTACATATTACTCATCATGAACAAAAATATATTCATCAAATCATAAAAGATATGGAAAATAAATTACAAGTTGATAAGGATATTGCATTTATTCAAATGCGATACACACTTATTGATCATATTTGTCAACAATGTATTATAAGAGTAAAAGAAACAAAGGCACAAATTATATCTGATTATCTTGATTCTTTTTTGACTCATCAATACTTAGGTATTCCTATTTTTATATTAATAATAATAATGATTTTTTATTTGACTTTTTATGTTTTAGGACAACCTTTACAAAATCTTATGGAAGTTTTTTTTCAATATATAACTCAATATATAGATACTTTCTTAAACTATTTACAAGTTACCAATTGGGTGAAATCTTTTATATGTGATGGAATTCTAGCAGGATTGGGAAGTGTTCTTTCTTTTTTACCAGTTATTATAATACTCTTTTTATTCTTATCATTATTAGAAGATAGTGGTTATATGGCAAGAGTTGCCTTTATTATGGATAGAGCATTAAGAGATATAGGATTATCAGGAAAATCAATAGTTCCCATGCTTATTGGATTTGGATGTAGTGTTCCAGCAATTATGTCAACAAGGACATTATCAAGTGTACGTGATAGGAAATTAACGATGATATTGATACCTTTTATGTCATGTAGTGCTAAATTACCTATTTATGGAATGATAATAACAGCTTTTTTTCAAGAAAAAGCTGCAATAGTTATGATAACTATTTATTGTATAGGGATATTTGTAGCTATTTTATCTGCTTTACTATTGAAAAAAACTCTTTTTTTGGGAGAACCTATTCCTTTTTTATTAGAGTTACCAACTTATCGTATACCAACATATAAAAATATTATTTATAATATCTATGATAAAGCTAAGGGATTTGTTCATAAAGCTTTTACTGTTATTTTATTATCATCAATTATTATTTGGTTTTTACAAAGTTTTAATTTTCAATTAGAAATGGTTGAAAAAAGTTCTCAAAGTATTTTAGCATCAATTGGAACCATTTTTTCTCCATTATTTAAACCATTAGGTTTTGATGATTGGAGAGCTTCAACAGCATTAATAACAGGTATTACAGCCAAAGAAACAGTAGTTTCAACTCTCTCTGTTTTAACATCATCTTCTCATTTTACATCTTTAAATAATGCTCTTATTACTATTTTTACACCTTTGAGTTCATTTACTTTCTTAGTATTTACTGTTTTATATATGCCTTGTGTTGCAACTTTAGTAACCATGAAGAAAGAATTAGGATCATGGAAACAAGCATTGATTATTGTTTTATTTCAAAGTGGGATTGCTTATCTTGTTGCTTTATTTATTTTTAAATTAGGAAGTCTATTGATATGAGTTGAATATTGTTAAAATATGAATATAATATAGTATGTGTATATAGAAAAGGTGAGGGAAGTTATGGAAGAAAATTTAGAGAAATTATTATTAATTAAAGGTAATCAATTGATTAAAGCTTTTGAAAATCATAATATGCTTTGTATGTTTGTAGAAAATGAAGAAGAATTAAAAGCTTATTTAAAGAATACTTTAACAAATGGGAAAAAGGTGGCTGTTGGGGGAAGTATGACACTTCAACAATTAGGTGTTATTGATTTACTAAGAGATCTTGATGTTAATTTTATAGATCGTTATGAAGAAGGAATTTCTAGAGAAGAAATGGAAAATCGTTTTAGAGAAGCTTTTTTTGCTGATGTATTTATGACAAGTACAAATGCGTTGACAATGGATGGATGCCTATATAACATTGATGGTACAGGGAATCGTGTTTCAGCAATGATATATGGACCAAAAGAAGTTATTGTTGTTGCTGGAATGAATAAAATTTTTAATAATGAAGAAGAAGCTATTGCTCATATTAAAAATTGTAGTGCTCCAGCCAATGCAATGCGTTTAAATAAAAAAACACCTTGTACAAAAACAGGTCAATGTATGCAATGTCATAGTCCTGAACGTATTTGTAGCAGTTATGTTAAATTAGGATATCAAGGGAAAATGAATAGAATTAAAGTGATTATTGTAAAAGAAAATTTAGGATATTAGGAGAAAAATATGGAAAAACAAGCAGGACTTTTATTTCCTATTTCATCATTACCTAATAAGTATGGTGTGGGTGATTTTGGAAAAGAAGCATATCAATTAGTAGATAAGATGTCTAATGCTTATTTACATTGTTGGCAAATTTTACCCCTTAATCCATTAGGATATGGTAATTCACCATATCAACCATTATCATCTCAAGCAGGTGATGAAATCTATTTGTGTTTGGATAATTTTGTTGATGAAGGATTGTTATTTGCTGATGAAGTTACATATTTTCATAATGATTTATCTTTTGTCGCTTATCAAGATGTTAGAAAGGTAAAAGAAAAACTTTATTTGAAAGCTTTTTTTCGTTTTGAGGAAAATGATGATTATCGAAAATTTTTAAAAGAAAATTCATGGGTTGAATCTTATGCTTTATTTAGAGTTTTTAAAAAACAAAATGGACAAAAGGCATGGACTGAATGGGAAGATAAATATAAATATTATAATCAAGAAAAATCCTTTTCATTAATTCCATTTATAAAAGATATAGCATATGAAATTTTTTTGCAATATTATTTCTTTAAACAATGGAAAGCATTAAAAGATTATGCTAATTTAAAAAATATTCAAATTATTGGAGATATGCCTATTTATGTTGGTTTAGATTCTGTTGATGTCTGGATGAATCAATCTAGTTTTTTATTAGAGGAAGATGGAACACCATCTTTTGTTGCAGGAGTCCCACCAGATTATTTTAGTAAATATGGACAAAGATGGGGAAATCCTATTTATGATTGGAATTATTTAAAATATCATGATTTTCAATTTTGGGTAGATAGAATGAAAGCAACAAGTCAAATGTATGATGTTGTTAGAATTGATCATTTTAGAGCTTTTGATACTTATTGGAAAATACCTGAGTCTGAAACAACTGCTATAATTGGAGAATGGGTTGAAGCACCAGGGTATCAGTTATTTGATACTTTAATGAAAGAAATTCCTCAATTATCTGTTCTAGCAGAAGATTTAGGGGAATTAAGAAATGAAGTTTATGAATTAAGAGATCATTATTCTTTAAAAGGAATGTATGTTTTTCAATTTCATTATCTTAATGATTTTGATTTTGATAAAGTTATTGTTTATACTGGAACCCATGATAATGATACATTAGTAGGTTGGTTAGATACATTGAATCAGGAAGAATATGAACAATTAGAAAAATTATTAGCTCAATATCATGAAAAAGAAGATTTTCAAAAAATTATTCATTATTGTTTAGATTTAAAAGCTTCTCAAGTTATTATTCCTGTTTGGGATATGATGGGAAATGATAGTTCTTATCGTTTTAATGTCCCAGGGAAAATTGGTTCTCCTAATTGGGAATATAGATTAACATCTTTTGATGAATTTGATTCATATTTAGAAGCTTATAAAAATATGATAGAAAGTAGTCATAGAAAAGGGGAATGATAATGAAAAGAGCATTGGTACTTGCAGGAGGAGGCTCAAAAGGAGCTTATGAAGTAGGATTTGTTAAAGCATTACATGAACTTGGAATAGATTATCAGATTGTTACTGGGACATCAATTGGAGCACTTAATGGTTGCTTATTAGCACAACATGATTATTTAGAAATGGAAAATCTATGGAATACAATGAGTATTAAGAGTGTTTTTGCTGGTGATTTTCATGATGATTTTTCTGTGGATTTAGATTCTGTTTTAAATCAATCTCATCTTTATATATCATTT